>Ga0214477_100989_pt1 | contig 16475 bp, 14 predicted proteins | sample M1_20Mar14CPVII9_FD_165058 | JGI IMG/M metagenome (GOLD analysis project Ga0214477, IMG submission 165058) | Marine eukaryotic communities from Monterey Bay, California, United States - M1_20Mar14CPVII9sort6BwellC16 | ecosystem: Environmental > Aquatic > Marine > Unclassified | place: USA...
TACATTACCCTCCTCATATGCTGTAGGCTTGCTGATATTAATTTCAGACGTAATGAAGGAATCATGTTTTAGCTGTTTGTCTGGTGATGTCAAGACCTTGGTGGTTCAACACCCAGTTGATGAAAGAGTACATAGTATAGGAGGTCATCATATTCAAATCCCTTTAGGTTCTTCTTCTTAAAACCATCTTCTGGATCCTCCCACATTAAGTTAATTATCAACTCCGCCGGGTGACTAAATTATTTCATGAATCCATCAAGCGTGTTGTAGTGTGCCAATCGAAGTGCAATATCAATCGGTGAATCAGTTTTCACTATAGTGGAAAACTCCAAGGGGTGTGGGGATTGTATTTTTGTCTGTATGTCTATCTGTCAAAAAAACGCAGTGGTATCCTAATTTGAGATGATGTCTTATACTCTGATCCTATGGATTATAATAAAGCTAATCGATAGCATGAAAGATAGCGTACTCTGATCCATCTCCATTATACTATATGATAGAAATCGATAGAAATCGATAGCATGAAAGATATCGTACTCTGATCCATCTCCAAGCGTTATTTTTGACTTTAATTGGCCATATCTCCCTCAATATTCCGCGTAGGGTCATGTTTGAGGGCATTTTCGGAATCTACGGTTAATTCTGTGTCAGAATACATAACTCGATTTTACATAAGAGCCTGTTTATAATTGCAAAAATGTATTGCAAATGATTAGCTCAAATAACGCTCTGAGCGTTATTATGTTTCTACTATTTCTACGTAGATAACTTAGTAAAAATTATGTCGGTGTCTCTATCGTAGCAAGCGACCTCTCTGAGCGGTAAATGATTTTGACTTTAAAGGTAATCAATGCTAAATTTATACAACAACTACCTTGAAAAATTAACGCTCTGAGCGTTACTTTATGCGCCACGCCGGAAGGATAATATATGATAGAAATCGATAGCATGAAAGATAGTGGTTTCTTTGTAAATTTATTGACGTCGTGATTGTATGAATACGATTCTCTAACAATTGTAAACATAATAGAACAAGTTAATGTTGCCAGCTATATTCTTTATATTTAGATGGACTTTACCGCTCTCTCATATCTAATTTGTTAATCAATTATGTCATTTGATATCATATTATTATTTGCATTACTATTACTGTCTCACAAATCTTTGCATGTGGTGGTGTTCCTGGACTCGTCTAATCGTATTAATGTATTTGCATGTACTGTCCCTCTAATCTTTGCCTTTGTTTGCATGTGGTGCTCCTGTTCTGCCCCCTGCCTCGTCCCTCCTCCTCTCATGATAGAATAAGTATCACCCTCTGTCATAAATATTATATCACTCTGTTAGTTATAGTTTTATCCATTGTTCACCTTTATCCAATATGCCCGATGTACAAGGTGGCCCTGCAGCATTAGGAGCGGGTGTTGACATTCGTTATATCCCTTTGTTGTGGAGGTCTTTAGAAGACAATCGAATGGATGGACATCCAACTCCACTCATCGTTTCAGTTACTAACGAAGAGTTGAAAGCTTTATTGGCGGTTGATCATGGTGCTTTAGACAACATCTTAAAGAATAAAATCCGCCCTACTTTCCTACAACAACAAAAACACGGGTGGCCATGCTCACCACACCCCATCCGGTACCCAGGGGTTAACATTAGGGTTAATGTGAGACGCCTTTGAAAAACACTCTTTTATTTTTATTTGCTAAGTTGAATATTCTTTCATATATAAGCCTGGTAAGTTAGAAAGCCTCCCCCCCAGGATACATATAGCAACTTTTTTATGACCTATTTTCTCTAAATAGTCAAAACTTGACACCGCTTTCGGTATCCTGTAGAAACATATCAATTCCTATGTAGAAAGTTCATAATCTCACATCTCCAAAGCACTCATAATGCTATCTTTGAGCCCTTAAACAAAGCTGATGAAGTCCAAAGTATTATCTCAATAATATATCGTTGAATAGAGCTTTAAAAGAGCTTTAGATTGATATGTGCTGTGTAAATGCACTAAAAACTTGCCACCGGTATCCATAGGGGGGCCTTTCTAATTTACCAGGCTTATATGAGCATATAGGAAAATGTTGCAACATAAAGAAACATTTTCATATGTATATATATACAACACTTTTTATTGCATATGTGTAGATATATGAAATTTCATAAGTGTACATATATGGCAATTCGAGTGTCATATGTCTAGATATATGCAATAAAAAGCAACAATTTGCAACAGTGTTTTCACATGTGTAGACATATGAAATTTCATATGTATACATATATGCAATATTTTCAGACTTAGAGAAATAAAAAAAGCAAGTCGATCCATGACATCAGCAAGACACACATCTGCATTTGGGGAGGCATCTCACATTAACCCTAATAATAACCCCTGAGTGCCAGATGGGGTGCGGTATGCATGGCCCCATGAGCGCTGAGACTTTGGGGGATACCTCTTAGTAAAAATTGTCCAGGATACCAAATGAAATGCCACAATAGGAAATGAAAAAAGATATTTAAAGGTACCCAAGATAATCATTTTACACAAAATACCTTTCAAAGTGAAACATTGCAAATCAATGTCACTATAGTAGACGATGATCTATACAGTGCAATATGGCTTAAATATATATTTTGAGTAAATATGTGTAAGCTGATCATTGCAATAATTAAGTTGCATTTTCACATATTGGTGGTCCCATAACAGTTAACTTATTTCATAAATACTATTTCCTATGTACATTTTTATTGCAAATGGATATCATCAATCGATTCAGCGGCCTTTTGGTTTAGATAGGCCTTGTCCAACTTTGTTCTCACAATTTTAGGCCAGCAAATATTTGAGGCCATTGTATTGCAATTTTGGTTTGAGGCTTGCGGCTTGTGGCATTTCATCGGTATCCTTGACAAATTTTTGACTGAAAGTCTCAGCACTCATGAGATAGCGTATAGCCTTCACAAATAGAGCCGGCCGCCCAATGCATCATCGTCTATCATTTTTTTTGATGTGCTGATGGAAGTATACATTTCGTAGTAACTAAGGTAGTTGGTAGTACCAACCTCTTTGAATGTCATAACCTATAATAATTATATCATTATAGTGTGTATGCAGTAGTACGATGTCAACTGTTGTAGTTATGGAGTATAGTGTAGGAGAAGATAGGGGACGGGGATAGCGTCATGATGAAAGTGTTTGAGGAAAAAAAGTGAGCGATGAGCAGGCTTCAACTCACAAAGGTTACTACTTACTACCTAACAAACTACTTAGGTAATTACCTTACACATTATAGGGTGTCAAAGTGACACCTGAATTTGATCCACAAGTAGATAATAGTATCCCCAAACCCCTTATGAATTTCCAACATTGTGAAAACTGATTGGAAAAGGATAGATGATAAAGATTGTACGACAACGGGCAATAGTATACATGGTATTAGAATTAGTAAATACCATTAAATAAATCCATTGATCTATCAACTAGCTTATTTAGACATAAATTGCAAATAGAATACTGGATAGATTCATGTTAATTTATTAAAAAAAAACATTATTCTATTTTACATTTCGTACTCTATTTATATTATATATTTTAAAATAAATGCTTTTGGCCCTCTCCATCAAACATAATATCACTGCTTGTTCATATAATTGTTGTTTCATTATATATTGCAACAGATTGGGTCTAACATATATTACCAATAACTCTTGTTTATATAAATATAATAGGTATTGAATGTGGTGTTATTGCCGGCGATGATACACCAACTCTACATTGTTCATTAGTGATGAGTGGTAATTTTCTCCTCTAATAACATCAATATTGATTATATGAATGAGAGGCAGCTCTCAGTTTGATTCCTGTCCCTGTGCCACTAAGCAGTAAATTAATTCAGTATGATATAATTGGCGTATAGAGCCCTTAGGGATGGCAGGGAATCAAATACTACTGGAGTTGTGCCTTGGTCGTTATTGCAATCGTCGAATGATGGTGCATCACAAGACATATTTTTTCGGAGGCACTGTTGATGGATATTGGCCATCTCACGTCCCATGACTGCTACAAACAACGATAGTAACTATATATGAAGGCGGGAAGGCGGTATGGTCAGGTTATATCCACGGCCTATTCATCAAAGGAGTGGATAGCACATCAACCATCAGAAGGTGGACTAATTTCGTGTAATCAAGGGTAACAGTAACGGTTGTAGCAGCGGCGCATATTATTTTTGTGCCATCTTTAAGCACTAATTTGATTCAATAGGTTATAAAGAGTATATTAAAACCTTAAGGATGTCAGGGAATACAATATTGGTGGAGTAGTGCCTATTGACATTAGGCCATGATTGCCGTGTTATTTTACTAACAAAATGGTAGAGCTTCACAACCTTATGTCGCGTTATTTATTCGCGGGGCTGGTCTATGAGCCTGCTCTGGTACATTTCTACGTAGGTTTCTATGTGAAGTATCCTGAGAGTGAAGCCCAATGTAGTAAGTAGACACCCCACTTCCTCTGACCCCTGAGGGTTTGTTTGTAATTGACATTTTTAAGTACGAACACGGGAATATTTTTTGAGCAAATTGTGACATCGCTCCACTTTGGTATCTTATTTTTATCAGGGGCCACTGTGTAAATGTTGGCCGCTGAATTTGGTGAGGAGGGGCCAATAATTGATGTCAAGAAAGTTGGGAAGGCTCATTCCAGACCAGAATTGCAAGCTGAATCGATTGGTGACGCCGACTTAGGACCAAATCTAACATAGGAATTTGTGGAAGGCTAGAGCTCTACCTGTACCTTGCATCTGTGTTTGCAATATCGCTGAAAGTCAATGGCCAAGATATTGTTTGAAACGCAAAAGTCAAAAAGTATTTTTTGCTTTTCAGAAGTGACTAATCGATGGTTTGTGTAATACGCAAGTCATAGCTTGTGGCGTATCACAAACAGCGGGCTATCGTAACTAGATAATACGACGCTATCAATATACAATATCCTTTTGTTTCCTTGTTCATTTTCTTTAAGTTTAAATTGTGCTATTTGAAGTTGTGTGTAACAGGTGTCGCTGCGGACGGGCAGTTTTCACCGGGGCTTTCAGCCTCTTTCAGCATCCTAATCATTAAAATTGTCCTTTACTAAGAGCTGCCTACTGTCAGTAGCGACACTCGGTTAACATATCTAATGTTTCTTAAACTAAATATTAAAGGAAAAGCTACAATAAATACTGATCGACATAACCGATCTCTCTATTTTTAAATGCATATCCTATTTGACCCCCCCCCTTCAAAATTGGATCTGATTTTAAGTGAAGGAGACTTTGAATAACGAGGTCTTTATCCAAATCTAATTTTTCCATTGCCTCTGCTTGTTTTATACTCTTCTCGTTTGCTGGCCGATTCTTCGTAACTTGTTTCTTCTGATCTACTCGTGACCGCCTTAAAATATCTCGTATAGTTTGACTAATCTTATTAAGTGCATCCGTTTTATTCATTATCTTGTAATAAGACGGATTTTCATTGATAACTTCTAAGAATTTTGCATCAAAACCAAGCGTCAAAGCATTATATATTTGCTGCAATGAAAACTTCAGCATTATGATGAGCATATAGCAAAATAAACAGCAACTTGATACACTTACATTGCACCAACCATTTTCTCTTTTGGTGATTCTTCATACTTATGCTATATTATTAAAATATTGCAATTTGATTAATATGCAAATGATATGAACACGTTATTGCAATATTCACAAAACAAATGACACTACCTATCTCTGCTGCTCTGCAGATACCTACATACAATTTACTACCAGCCAAACTATCAAATTTATTTGTGGGTACTTGCTAAGACATATACCTCTTCATTTTGATATATAATAGTTGCAGGCATCATACTACTAACAGAGACTAACAGGCAGTGTGGCGGCAGCATCATACTCATAAAAATAAAACAATCCTATCGATAGTAACATACTACTGATTGCGTTATTAATAATCCTTATCATCCGATTTATTATTGTTAGTGGTGGAGAAGAAGCAAAACATAAATTGCAATTTTCATTTGATGTAATGGATGTGTATGGTATGAGCCTACAAAATACTTCTGCCGATGCCACTTTGCAATAATAATGAATAATTAGAAGGATATTGCATTAAAGCATTAGTTCTACTCAGCGGAGTAAATCATGTATAATCAGCGTGCTGTTACAAATTGATGCCGTTCTGCGTTCTCTTTAATAATTGAGTCTTCTTTTATAGATTGAAGTTGTCTTGGGGTACCGGTACTCATGTCCGTCTCACCAAGAGTGGCACTCATAGAGAAAATGCCAAAAACAAAAAGACTCTTGATACCAGGGAAATTTAAAATGCAATGTCAAAAAGACCCTTCCTATTATTTACTAAGTGGGGATAGGGGGTAAATCGGGGGGTGAACATTAAAAGTAAATTTGCTTTCCTCCCCTGGAATGAATACAAATTACTGTGACTAGCGGTACTAACTGCTATTTTAGGGTAACAAAGTAATTCGTCTAAAGGGACTCCAAACCTCTTCCAAAACTGGAGTTTCACAAATTAGTGAGAACTGATGTCATTATGATGGAATATTTATTGCAATGGAAGGCTGCAACATATAAATTGGATTTATTAGAAGTCTTTACAATTTATTGGTTATTCTTAAGATTAGCATGAACCTTTTTTAGCACCCCCTGCGTAAACAAATATACCATACTTACTGTAGACAAGATATAACACCAAGGCCTGGCCGACTGGCAGTTTTCCCAGGATCTCATGTTCACCTTGCCATCAATCATAGGATCACTTACCAAGCAGTAATGAAGGTTTGTGCTGTTTGTGCTGTTGCTACAAATATGGTTGGACAGCTTGAAACATAATTGCAACACGGCAATCCTAGCAAAGTTATTGTTATTGTTACTATAATTACTAATCATATTTATTCCTCTTCTGTGTTGATCATATCCTGTTGTATCCTCAATGCCTTTGTTTTCTGCATTAATATCAATTAACATATACTCATCCCCCCTCTATGCTCTCGTAGTATCATTAATAAGCATCACGTCATATAATCCACTGCATAATGCTACCGTATTATTATATATTATTATATCTGCAGATGTGCTATCCAATACTATCTGGCTGTTATATATATTGCTACCACTGCCAATGTGTTCCGCCAGTACCTGTAATGCAAATACCCGTAACTGTGCTCATGTTCCAATTTGTTGTGTATTTAATGTTGATGCATGGATGTTTGTATAACCAATTCAAAAAGTTGATCCATTGCTTGATGCACAATTGATTATCCGCATAAAGACGTGTCACTAATAATACAACATTGCTTACCAAAAAATATCTCGGTTGATTGTTGAATTATCTATTCTCATGCCCAAATTCCGAATTAGAATATAGCCGATCAACAGACAATCAACCATATGGTTTCATTGCAGCCGCGATGCATATCCATAAAATATAGACACATTTGATTGATATGGCAAGAAGAGGTTCTTTGTTGCAATTTATTATTTATTATTATTTATTATATATCGTGAAATCATTGTCTCAATGTAGCTCTTCTATAGATGTCAAGGCATGCACGATAGCACTTAGCACCTTTGCATAATTATGTAGGCTTGAGTGAGCATCTTAGAGATACTACATCTATTTATCATACGCCATCGCTGTGATTGAGGATGCAATCTTACGTAGCTAGATGGAGATTGTGTTGAACGGTTGTATCGTTAAACCTTAATGAGATATCTGTCTTTTTTGGTCTTGATCTTGGTATCCGGGACTTTTGTGACAGACAAATAAACATATCCCCAGACCCCTTCACAGTTTTCTATTGTGAAAACTGACTACCGTCTAAGCTATTTAGTCTTGTTACTGGACTTAGTCTTAATCTTGTCTTGGACTTAGTCTCATACTTGGACTTAGTCTTAAAGTCAAGCCATTCATTTGCTTTAACTTTAGCCAAAAATCTCTCCGCCCTACACAACTCATCACTATATAATGAAAATTTATGCTTGATGTAGACTTGAATATGTAAAGCTTCAATAATTGCATCCGACACGGATTTGTATTGATTGGCTGTATCGATGAGTTGTCTTTTAGCTTTTCAACAGCAAGGTGGGCGAGGCGGTTTGCATCACCTCATTACATTCTACAATGATAGTGTCACCGTCTATCATACCCTTGGATTGGGGTGTGTCATACACACTCAAAGCATGCCCGCTTTGGCAGGTGCAGTTTACCTGGTGTTGACTGTAAATGTCCAGTAACATGCCTTTGTATATTGTGTGTGGTGTTTTTGACATAGTCCTTTTTTCCGTGCAAAACTATTGCAACCAGGATATCTGCAACAGGATTTATACTTCTTTGCGCCATGACGCACACAATACTTTGTACCTCCTCTTCTTAATCTTAAAGATGTACATCCTTCAAAAATACATGGTTTCTTTCTTTTGTATACGTGTTTCTTTTTTATTGAATTTGTACTTGTACTGATGATTAATGTATTATTATTTTCATTGTCCAGCCTTTTGTTTTTATCACTGCAAATATTATTATTGTTGGTGTTTTGTTGCAATTCTATGGCCTCACATAGCAAGCAGAGATTGTTGTTATACAATTCTGATGCTGCCAAACCCTCACTTACATTATTCCTCATCATCATTTGAATATATGTCAAACCGTCCATGTTGGTCAATTATCAAAAACAGCCCTATCTGTAATTAGGGGGGCTTTTGTCAAAATTTTTGTCCTGATCTTGTTCTGATCTTAGTTTTAGTTTTAGTTTGTTATTTTTTGTACTATGAGTGGGTTAATGGAGATCCGCTCTAAGGATCAATACACACTGTGCCAATAAGCCCTATTTTCATTTCTTGCCTTAGTCTTATACTAGCCTAATTTGGTCTTGCCTTGGTCCTATAGCCCTACTCAAAAGCCCTATATTTGAGCGGCAGTTGGTGGCCATAGGAATAAAGTAACAGGCCTGTTACTAGACCATACCAGTACCAGCTCTTGGCAAGCTAAGGGGAGTACATCATGAACGATGATGTAGTTGCTCTTTTTGTGGCATTATATACAGGTTACGACAAAGAAGAACTGCTCAGCGATGACAACCTACTTGATAGTTTCTTTGACTCTGCTGAAGCAGGGAAAGACCTTCTCGAATTCGAGACATTTAACACTGTGACTGTGGAGTAATAGGGGAGGAAGTGTGGGAGATCATTTTCTGGTTGTAGTCCTGGGTTGATGGGTGTTGTAGTACTGGCATTGACGAGAAAAAAACTAAAGTAGTTGTACTGCAGCACCGGTTGTATTGCCTCATCCTCTGTAGTTAAATTTAAATATTTTGGTGTTTTACTATTTTGGCAATAAACTGTAATTTTTATTCTTAATCGGCCACGGACAGAACACAGCAAAAAGTGTCTGGAGTTACCTAGGCTAGGTAAACTGAACACTCATCATTATAGGTAAAAGTAAAAGAAGATGGCTCAGTATGTTATATAAAGTAATGTTTAAAACAATTATAATGCACTAGAATTATTGTTGCTACATTCTAAACAAGTAGATGATACTCGTTTTGATTTAACTTCTTCTTTGTCAACTGGTGGTAGAGAAAACAACGCCTCTCTTCGTCACGGGACGGTCACCAATGAAAACACATTAAAAAGCACAATATGTTTTCCAATCTCAGTGCAGCACAGGGGGGTCAACTGGTATTATAAGATCCCCCTGGGAAATAAGTGCTCGCTTCTTTCCCTCTTGGCTCGTAAAACTTAGCCTTGGTAAGTTTCTCTTGTATATTAGGTGCCTTGGAGTACATTATTGTAAGCTTGTTACAGCCTAACTCTTCCTCTAATATGTCAGCACATTCTTGTTGGAATATCTTCTGTGTATTACGTGTCTTGGTACGTCATTAGGATGATACGTCCAGGGTAGGAACCAGGAGGTACGTTTGAACTCTCCCTCTCCATTGTCATGATCATCTGGGTCTGGTGGTGGTGTGTAGTGTTAACGACAGTGGATTTGTCGTTCATTACCCAACATAATGCGCAGCGCTTATACGGCCTATCTCCACTACGGTGTATATCCCTAGACTGATATACGTGTATTACCTTTTACAGCAGTTACTTGGTTACTTTAATTCTAAACTATAAGAGGTGTTACATTCCTCAACAAATGGCGATTCACTCTTGCTTAAACGGGTGCAAGATTCACTTCAATATGGTATCTAGGATACTGGTATAACAAATTGGTGTCCGTAACTAGGTTGGATGATCAGAATGGCACTGTTGTTGTCCATCACTCCCCTGTCATTCTAGGTCTTACTAATCTTAAACTCCTTCCTTACTTCATCAGGACAAATAAATGATGGTCCCACATATTTAATGTTTGACATCTGTCCAAACATATTGATCTTCATAGCTGCAAATCTGTCGGGGTCTCCAAACATAATCCCTTCCGCAATGATCCTTGATCCAAAGCCATGTATCTGCATGAATTCAATCAGTGTAGGGTGGAGTACTAATGTGTGTTCACTGATACGCACTTGTCCTGGGTGTAGCCGTGCCAGGGTGACTTGATAATCATGGTGAGGTGTTTTAGTTTTACCATGTTGTGTTGGAATGCAAGCTGCCTGATGCGTTGGTTAAGCTTTGCTTTGGTGTTTCCTGATCTTCCTGTCATTACTTGATGGACGTTGAGTTGGTGGGCGGTCTCGTCAGATCTAGTCTCGGTGATTAAGGACTCATTACGTATCTGAAACGTTGTCCAGCTGCCAATGTATGTTGCATTGCCTCCTGAGGGTAGCTGTAAGATGTTGCCGTCGTCGTCCCTCGATGGTGCCTTCCGTGCCATGACGTCCTGTATCCCCCGTGTGGGTAGTCATCTCCAAACATTATGGATATTACCCTCCCCTCAATGTCTCCTCCTATACTTACCTCCCGTAGAGCTGCTTGAGCATTGCCTTGACTTTGTGACGCACTAGATCCTTGTATGCTGACAACTCCTCAAGTTCGCGGATTACCTCGTTGAACTTGAAACTTACCTGTCCGATTGTTTTGGGATCATCGCCAATGGCTTCAGTGTCTACTGAATCGCCTACGGAGTCGCAACTTTCTGTCTCTGAAGTGTCGTCTGATGTGTCGCCGTCATTGGGTATTAGGATTGTCGGGCCATGCACTCTGGGTGAAGGAATGATACTAATTGACGGGATAACAGGTGGTTGATCATACCTGCTTGGGTTCCATGTGTCGCTTCCTGTGAGGTGAATGCGTCTCATGCTCATTAATTCCATATCCGTGGGGTACCGTAACCGTAGTGTAGGTAGGCCATCGACGAATAGTAGGGGAATAGTATCTCCTTCAGGGGTCGTGATGGATGGTGGAGTACCGAACCTCTTGGGGATCGATCTTCAACAATCATGCCATGAGCCTGATGCTGGCAAATGTGCTGATCGGTATGCTAGACATGACCCTGCCTTGAAATCCGAATAGGTCAACACACCGCTCCGGTGTTGCATAATTTAGTAGCCTCATACCTGATCCCGATACTCCACGGTTGTTGCCCCCGTCCACGGTGCTCGTCTCCGTTCCGTCCTCTTCCTCCCCACCCTCAGTTCCGTTTAGTACCGGGCCAGTTGATTCATTTATTGGCTCCCCATTTTCCGCCCTCGATCCTCTCGTCTCCCTCATACCCGTCCATAAGTCTACTACCTCCCCTTCAGTGGGCACCACCATACTTGCCCTTGCCTCAGTTGCTACCGTCCCCGTCGATACAATGCCTTGCACCCTACTATCCCATTCTAGGATGTTCATCATCGACACCTCCCCACTCCCTACCGTGATTCTGTATCTTTCCTTCCTCGCAAACCTTGAGTGCCAAGTAGAATAATGGAGTAGTAGTAGTGGATATGTTCTGCCGTGACGGGGTGAGGATGAAGGTGTGGGTGCGCAAGGAATTCCTTCAAGATGTGATCTTCCCATGGGGTAGAGGATTCAACCAAAACTGCCATTCGGATGTTTCGTCTGGACTTAGACGGATGAATACGACGCATGAAGTTGGACAACTTCTTCTCACTGCTGCCGGTTTTCTCCCCATCTTCTGCAGATGATGATTTATTATTAGGCGAGTAGATCTTGGCGGAGTAGTGATGATATTGAAGATGTTGCTCTCTTCAGCTGGCTTGGGTGTGTAGAATGTGTCATTTGACAAGGCTATAGCTGTATCACTAGTGTTGTGAGTGGCCTGGTTGACATTGTACCCTCCTCTCTCCAAGAAATTTGTCTGGTACTGATCATCAATAGTGGGGACGTGATCGGGGATTTCATGAAACTCGACCTGTTGTTGGGTAGGTGGGGATGGGGCTTGGGATGGTTGTCTTGTTTGGGGAAATGCCTGGGCGAGAGCGGAGGATGGTGTTTTTATCCCTTTGCGGAAGTTGATCCCATATCTGTTTTGCTTCCGGTGACAAACTATCGCTATCCCACGTGGCCTTGTTTATTTTTATTCCCCTATCTCTATACATAGCTGCAAAGGCTTGATATGTCTCCAGTTAAGCTCCTCTCCTACATCGTCATCACCATCGTGTAACACTTCATGGGCATTATTCTCTAGTAACGGTTCATCCTCATCATTATCCTCACCAAGGATCTCGGCTGTGTGATGTTCCTTGAGGGTGCTCCTCTCCTGCCTTGGTTCTCTTCATTAGTTTGACCACCCCAACTCGTGGCAACGTCGAAGTATATCTGAATTATCTCATCGGATGATTTAGCGCGGCCAGAACACATGACGTCAACCAATTTGTTTATATCTTTCAATTCGGGAACATTCCTGATGAAGCGCTTCAGGTACACTAATTGCTGTGCTCAGAGATCTGTCGATTAAGCAGTGCTAGGCTATTGAACTCCTCTACCTTGGCTATCCATATTTGCATACTCAAAGACATGTCAACATGCCTAGTCCTGGGAATCGTAGAGTGGGATGATCAGAATGGCACTGTCGTTGTCAGCACCTTACCACCCCATTCTAGGATGTCCATCATGGAGATGCTCTCCCCACTCCCCACCGTGATTTTGTTTTGTTCCCTCCTCGTAATCCTTGAGTGCCAAGTAGAATAATGGAGTAATAGAGTATGACGGATATGTTCTGCCGTGACGGGGTGAGGATGAAGGTGGGGGTACGTAGATGTCATGTCGGCAAGAATCTGGGTAGCGATGTGATCATATTCCTTAGCGATGTGATCTCCCCACACACACATGAGAATCAACCAAAACTGCCACATTTGCGCTTTGTTTGGGCTTGGACAGGGTAATGCGTCGTATGAAGCTCATGTAGTTCTTATCACTGCTGCCACTACTCTCTCCAGTTTCTGTGGATGATGACTCATCAGTAGGCGTAGTAACTCTTGGCGGCGGAGTAGTAAGGACATTGAAGATGTTATGTTCCTCGGATGGTTTGGGTGTGTAGAACGTATCGTTGGATAAGGCTACTGTTGTATTATCTGTATGTCAAGCAGCATTGTTGACATGTCTCGTCCCCTCTCTAAGAAGTTTGTCTTACATTGGTCATCAATGGAGGGGACATGGTCGGGAACTTCATGGAATTCAACCTGCTGCTGAGTAGGTGGACTTCGTAATGTAGATGGGGGTGGGGAAGGCACCAGACGGTGATCCTTGGGTGTTATTTCTTGTGTTACTTGGGGACATGCCTGGAGGAGAGTGGAGGATGATGTTCTTATTCCTCTGTGGGATTTGATCCCATGTCTGTTTCGCCCCTGGCAACAGACTATCCTACGTGGCCTTGTTCATCTTCAATCCCCTGAATATGGTGGCAAAGGCAAAAGCCTGGTACATCTCCTCACCTCTCCATCCACATCGTCATCCCCATCGGGTAGCACTTCATGGACATTATTTTCTAGTGGTAAATTCTCTTCACTAACTTCACCAAGGATTTCCGCTAAGTGGATGTTCCTTGAGGACATTTCTCCCCTCCCTTGGTTGGCTTCTCTATACTCTTTATCTATCCTTGTCGCAACGTTGAAGTACATCTGGGTCTTCTCAGCGGGCAACGGGGTACGGCCGATGTTCTGAATGACAGTACACATAACATCGACCAATTTATTCATATCCTTCAACTCGGGGACCTCCCTAACGAAGCGCTTCAGGTACACTAACGTAGTTTGGCTCTCATTATGTATCGTTCGGGCGGTGCTAAACTGTTGAATTCTTTGACGAGGGCCTTCCACTTTTGCATGCTTAGTAACAACGCTTGACGTCTGTTCTTGGGGATCACTCCATCAATGATTCCACTCTCCATCTCATCGAGATTGCTTATTGCCATCTGTGAGGCTTCTCCGGTGTAGTATTCACATAGCTCTTTGTATATAACCTGTGCACATCCCTATCATCCTTGTGCTCCTTAACATGACAAGCCTGACAAACACCTGTACATGTGAGCCTTCATTTTAATAAAGACCTACTCCTCATCTGATCCTGGTGCGGGTGAATAATGTTCATCGAGTACTTTATCCACCCCGTGGGCATGAGCAAGGGCCTTAAGCTGGCGGTCAAATTCAGACCATTCCTTAACAGACTTAAGGTATTGTGTGTAATCACTAAGCGGTCTCTTCTCTTTGTTGTACCAGACAAGAAGATAATTGGTGCTTTGTGTTGGCAGTGGAGTTGCGGATCCTGATCGCCCTGTCCTCGGTGAATTGCTTCTTGAGCGGTTATTGTTGTTGTTGTTGTTGTCTTGAGTTCTCATAGCATGAGCTCTTATCATGAGATCATTGTCAGGTGTACGGGATTATCTTCTAAGTTTGTATGTTGATCCGAATGTTGATCGATGAACGATAGGAAGTTGTCCCTTGTGGTAGTGGTGATATCAACCAAGCCGGCGACGGTGGGTGGACCATACCAGTTTTGCAAGTAGTTCAGGAAAGTTCTATCCATTGTTCTAGAAGGAATCTACCGCTTTTAATTCCCCAACATGTTCTTCAGATAGGGTACTATCATTTCCATCCTCATTGGCAAATGTTATGCCCCTAGTTCTAACCCTGGACAGCGCACAAACACTTTAAGTCTGCGCAGGTTTGTCATGCCCTCACCATGGAGGAGATGATCAATATCACTGGACTCGGTGTCGGCTAGCAGTACATACCTGATGTGCTGATATTCAAACTGATGACGTGTAGTCATGATTCCAATATTATTGTTTATCTACCACAATAATATCTCTAACAAGTGAATGGGCTTCTACAATTCACTATCATCCGTAAGTCCAGCGAGCGCCAGAGACAGACTACAATATGCAGTATAAACTACAACTAGACTACGTCTATTCTTCTTCTTATTTTCTAAACTATAAGCTCATTATTCCCTGATGAACCTTTGTCATAAGAACAACACCAATTGGATGCGTATCTCCAGATTCGGATGCAATCCGCTGCACAGAATCTTGTCACTCCCCTACCATCAAATTTGTACCAACTGTATCTCCATTGGTAAGTGCATGTTGTTCTCCACAATCCATGTGACTTCCTTCTAAGTCTCAAGTCCACTAAGCAGTTGCTCCCCATAATTTCAATGTTGATAACGATCATAATTCCAATATAGTTCTTTGTTGTTGGTGCAGTATCATCATTCATTGGTTCTTCGAATGTAGAAGTTGTACTACTTAACACGATGGTATAGACATTAACATCCGGTATCAACTCACGCTCCCCATCTTCATTATCACGACCAGTAGTTGATATTACAACATCTGTATCTTCTGTCTGCTGTTGGTGATTTGCATTACTACTTCTGCTACCATTTGCACATGAAGATGGTCGACATTAACATCCAGTGTACGAGTTGATCCACGCTCCCCATCTTCATTATCACAACCAGTGGTTGATATTACATCATCTGTACCTCCTGTCTGCTGTGTTGGTGATTGTATCCTCTAATACTAATGATACTATTGTTGGTATCAGTTAAAGTCGTTGCATTACTATTTCTACTACCATTTGCACATGAAGATGGTCAGACGTAAACACCATTGTTGATGATATTCTTACCACTACCAATTAGTTCGATGTATGGGTTCATAGCACCATCAACATGTGTATAACTACTATTTAATGTAGCATTCCCTTCACTACCAATACGGTCAGTATACGTAATTCCCATAGGCACATAGTCTTCATGTTGCGTAACAGATGAACAAGTAATCATGTCATTATTCGATCCAACCGAGTTGTATCCAATTGTTGTACTAACATACATCAACTTGGTAGTACTAATCCTAATGATTGATTGGCTTGATGCATATCTACCCAATATATTGCCATTATTAATAATAAAACTGAAATCTTATAGCCGATTAATTACTATCTTAGTAACCAACACGCACTTACCCTTAGTTTTTGTCAGATGGACACCGGCCGGAGGCCGTGCGTCGCATGCCCTGTCGCTGAACGA
>Ga0214477_100990_pt1 | contig 16472 bp, 12 predicted proteins | sample M1_20Mar14CPVII9_FD_165058 | JGI IMG/M metagenome (GOLD analysis project Ga0214477, IMG submission 165058) | Marine eukaryotic communities from Monterey Bay, California, United States - M1_20Mar14CPVII9sort6BwellC16 | ecosystem: Environmental > Aquatic > Marine > Unclassified | place: USA...
TTAGATCAGAAGGATCATCCATTCTCCAAGGTAATCATCATGATCCCTCCAAGTATTGAGAATACACATGACTATACCAAATATACTTCTGTTCCAGTTCAGCTCCGGGGCTCATATTATCCGTCACGCTTATTGGATCAAACGTCTTCAATAACGCGTCAGAATCTTCTTTGTCATATGACTCTGCAACAAGTAAATTCCTTCGTCCATCCAAGTCGTTGACTTCTTCTTCTCCACTACTATCAACCTCATGCTCACGAGTCTTGAACAGGTTGGTGAGCCATTGTGTTCCGCCCTCTTTCGTATCACTTCCATCACCTCCGTCAAATGGTACTTCTTCGCCTCCCTCGTTAGTAGGCGCGTCAGTCTCCTGCAACAATCTCTCAATAGATACAGTCGGACTCAGAGTAGGTGACTCTGTCGTTTCGCAAATAGGCACACCGTCATCAATCATCTCGGGAGGATGACATGACTCAAAGAGTGGTCGCCATTGACATCCTAGACCACTACCTATGCATTCCTCTTCTGTCTCGTATACATCACAACTGCATTCTGTAACATTGCTAAGAAGAGTCATGCCTAGACGTCGAGCAAGCTCATCTTCTGACATGCCATCGAGTTTCTCCTCTTTACTGTATACCTTGACAAATGGTGCTCTAGCTCCGTACAATGAACGATCTGGAAGATGCGCGTTTCGCGGTTTATGAAGACGAGAGAGATGCGAATGTAACATATGTTAGTACATGTGGCTTACTAAGTCAGTCAAATAAGGAAAAATGAAGGCCGAACAAAGTAGCCAGATCACTGACAAGTCACATAAAAACACAATTCACATGATGAATAAGTGCTTCGCGGACTTTCCTGTCATCTTGTACATGCCATCCTTCTTTTCTCTTGCTAGATAGGCAAGGTAGTCTGTTCCTGTGGGGCCTTTCGGGCCGATAATACCAGTTTCTTGTCGTAGCTTCCACCGCAGTGGTTGGTGTTTGGCATATAAATCCTCACCGTGCAAACCATTTCTTTCATGCCATTCAGAACAGAAGGCATTCCTTTCCTTGGTGTTGTATAGCATATCCATATCAAGTACCACTTGTTTGTGCTTGATGTTCCATCGTTGACTCTGGAAGATGCGCGTTTAGCGGTTTATGAAGGTGAATAGAGACGATAGTAACTCAAGTTAGTGCATACGTCTTGCAAAGACAATCAAATGAAGATACATAAAGGCCAAATGAAGCACTCCGAACTCAAATACTGCATAATGAACACACGAATTCATAAGATAAAACAATACTAACGCGGACTTTCCAGCATGATAATCTCTTTGCAGTATGGATACTTTAGACAGAATGGAAATGTCGCAGGAGTGAATGGAATGACAGGATTAAACTTGCCAGGAGTGAACATGAGGTCAACATGTTTTGCCACTTGATGGTATGAGTTGGTAATCATAAACCAATCAGTCTTAACTTCAGCCGAACATAGGTCCATAAAGTCAGGCACATCTCGGAATTGAAGCTGAACTGGAACAGAAGTATATTTGGTATAGTCATGTGTATTCTCAATACTTGGAGGGATCATGATGATTACCTTGGAGAATGGATGATCCTTCTGATCTAAATTCTTTATGAGATTGAGTGAGCGGTCAAAGAACCACTCACTTATCACAAGTGTAATCTCAGTGCGGACAGGATCCCAGGGAGAGTAGAGCTTGGCTCCGTGGATGACATACTCGGGTCCGAGATGTCTCGGTATCAAGTTGGTGGCGGCATAATTGTGTATCGCTTTAGTGAACCGATACGGCTCCTCGTGCTTCCATTCATTAGCCCATTTACTAAACATTGCCAAGTTATCACTGAGTGTAATGTTCTCTCCTTCCTTGTTTAGCATAATCTTGGGTGCAAGTTCGGGGACTATCCCGAGGGTACCTTCTACCCACATTTGACTCATTCGATAATCATATGGGATGGAATTGTATGGACAAGGAGCCTCAACTTCGAGCTGTCCAGTTAATCGTTCAAGTAGTGGATGTGATGTATTGTAAATCCCATTACCATTTGTATGATGTAACAGAGAGATTGGAATATCCTCATAAAAAGCATCCCACTTGTCACCGTCATACTGTGCACCCAGTACTGCAAAAGGTCGATAGGCATTGATCTCTCCAAGTATCACATCTAACCAGTAATTCTTCACCGGTACAGAATCACCCTCCATCAAGTAGAATCCATCATAATCACCCCATTCTCCACTCTGTATTATTCTGAATCCAGCCTCATACTGTCGATTAGGACCATTCACCCAAGAATACAACTCCTCTTGAGCTGCAGGGATATACAAATCCAACTCTTTGGGTATATTCGCCTCCACTGCATATATATTATCAAAACATCGACTCCATCCACCGACACTATAAAACTCTGTCATGATTTCATCCACGGCATGCATGGCTACTTCATTTTCACTAAAGGTTTGTGAATAGAAGAGAAATAAGTCAGCCGATGTTGTTCTCAAACCGTCAGCTGGGACATCATCAAAGTATTCTTTGTTTTTGACCTTCTTTCGTTTACATCGTTTGAAGAGACTATTTGCAATACCTCTAAATGACCATGTGGATGATGTCGTTGGTGAAGAAGTTGGTGCACGACCATTATCTAAATCTTCTACATCATCAGTCTCACATTCCCAATCTTGTTCATTCTCATCTTCCAATCGACGTCCGCCAGTACCATTGGTACTCATATCAAATAATATCCATTCGTCAACTTCCTCACTTTCCTGTCCTAAGTCCATTTCTGCCGCACGGCAAGGTACTAATGAATTCCAACATGCAAATGTGGTAGGTAATGCGTCTGCATCAAACTCACAGAATGGACGTAATATTGCCAATCTTGATACGATGCCTCGTTCTTTATCGGACTTTCGATTTACCTTTGGTAATACCTGTAGGTTATACATGTCCTCTAATACCTTCGTGTTGGATGTAGATATGTAGTAGGAAGATGTTACGTATGGATGATTATATACAAATGATGGTCTATCGGTTGACGGGCCCTCTTCAGAAGAGTCCTTAGTGGAAATGAGTATCCGTGATATAAAGGAAGAAACTTTATTTGTATATATAGCTTTGAAAATATAAGTTGATATTACTGTAAGAAGTAGTATCCTTATTATAACTTTTGATAATAGTATTATTGATGACGATTGCTTCTCATGCTGTATACTTCTGTTGATTATATTGTTGTGTGTAATTTTGGTAATACTTTTGCTACTACTCTTCTTATTAAGACAAGATGAAGAGTATTTGGGCGGTATCAAATTGATTATCCAGTTACGGAAGTGTAATATAACATCAGATATCGATACACTTTCATTGTCATCATCTCCACCATATGTAATTGTGCTTATACTACCCTGTGTATTATTGTCGTAATCATCTCTTGGTGAGTTATTAGTGCGTTGATGATGGCGCTCGGGCGGATGACGAGTACGTAACAAATGTGCATCAACTATACTAGATGTACCAAATATCGGATTCTCCTGTTGCTTATTATCATGTCTATCAAATTCTCTATCATAATTAATCCGCCCTCTTCTATCTTGTTGTTGATAATGATAATACTCATTATTATCAACATGATCTTCAATTATATTTGAATATGGCGTTATTGGATTGGTACCCTGTGTACCACGTTTACCTGGTGGTTGACGAGGTTTGGTGTATGTGCTGGTAATTGAAGTAGGAGGGTCTCTCCTTCTATTGTTGTTGGTCATATTTTTTGTCTATGTTAATGACTTGGTTTTATTGCAATATAGGGCCAATTTAGCGGCCGGATAGCGACGCTATGTCAACTCTGATATATTAATAAGGTATAGAGGTAACGAATATGTCTATTGTCCAACTTATATGCCGCGGAGGCTACTACTATTGCCGTGTAGGGTATCATCATAGTATAATTATGAGGTTAGGTAGGTTCCGCGTTTTTAGTGGTATCGTAAGTATCGACCTAACTTTCAATGAAAATCATCTCGACAACGATATCAAACCTCTTCCAATAGATGTCTATCAGGTCCAATATCCAATGACATTTGCTATTCAGTAAAGTAAGTAAGTAGTTGAAAAGTTCTGGTTTATTATACTCCTTAGGCCGTGTATAAGTAAATATTTTTTATTTTTATCATTATCATCATCTCCTCAATGTTAATGTTAATCGACTAATCGACAATCTCCTATCACCACCACCATCATAGATATATAAATGGGAAATATACAGGCAAAGATATTATCATCAACAACAAATACATCAAACAACAACTATAAAGGAAACAGTGAAGAGATATTAAGAGCAGAAGTTATTGGAATTGTGAACGACGACAACGACGGGGGAGTATCGACGAGTGTCGGTGGGGAGGAGGAGGTCGAGGGGCTTACCATCGTTGCTATTGCAAAAGACAAAGGTCGTGGCAAGTTGGAAAGAAAAAGGTTGGTTGTTTTATGCTGTTGTATGCTGTGCTATCCGTCAATGGCGTTTGCAGTTCTTTATTGCAATGCCGAATCATACTCGATTAGATATTCGATATCGTCATTGCTCATCCTCTTCTACTCTACACTCTATTCATACAAACCAACTTTCGAATCATTCATTCGGCACATTCATACAATACAATTTAATGATACACAGTTTGGAAAATAAAAGGTACGTCACTTGCAATTTATCATATTATCATTACTATCATAAACGTTATTCGTTCATTCATCAATCTAACATTATTGCATTCCATTCTATATTATTCAATACAACTATACAGTGTTTCTGCTAATTCAACATCGGTACCAGCCAAGGAGAAGAGGAAGGCACTTGCAGTAATCAAACAACATCTAACAAACAACAACTCAAAGGGTAGTACTCGTCGTTTAACAGCAATGAAAAGCAACACTAATCGTAGTACTTCGTCGTCTAGGAGTATCCCAATATTGCCTCCCCATCCCGGTAAAGAAAACGACGAGGCAATTGCGACTGCTGCGGCCATTGCCGCCTCCCAACAACAATCAAGGAAAGTGAAGCAAGATGAAACTAACTTAGTCTCTGTTCCGTTAGCTCTCTGTCGTAATGGTGATGATAATGAAATGAAAGTAAAGGTACCGATTGATCCTCCGGGTGTCTTGGGTGGTGCTCTTCCGCTAATGCATCATCATTATTCGAATGGTCATCCTCAACATCATCATCATCATAATGACTACGGTGTTCATCAACAGCACGCAGCGAATCTCTACGGAGGCGGAGGGTTCCAGACAAACAACAACTGGAACTACGATCCAAACACAAATGTTCATCAGCAACAGCACCATCTCGTCGACAGGAGAGACCAAGTATATCAGCATCAGTATGAACAACATCAACGCCAATCACAGCAACATCGGCACGTTGTCGGAGCGAATCATACAAATCATCACCACCATCAGCAACAACAGCAGTGGACTATGCCACATTTCCTAGCTCCTTTAGCTGCTACTGTTCGTCATCCATTCGCATTCATGTCATCAAACAACGGAGGCAGCAATCATCATGACAACAACTGGCAGTCAAATGGAGGCAACAACTCGTACATGACAAACAATGTTCAACAGACCCAGCATCATACTGAGGATCAGGACATGATGTCATCTGACGAATCAATGAATGAAGATGGTGAAGAAGGTACTACTAATGAAATCGAGGAAATCAAGAGCACATTTGTTCCGTCTACATTTGCTCCGCCAGAGATTTGTGAGAAGATTAGGGCTAATACAGCTGCCAGGCAGAAAGCCGCTGTGCCTCGTCAAACTCGTTCAATGACTTCCAAGCAGGGCCGTGATCGTCGTGATGGTTCTTCATCCAAGTCGTCAAAGACAAAGAGTTCCGTTGCAGCACATCAGGCATGCTCGCCGCAATTGAACATTCTCAAAGGAGGCAAGATTGGAAGTGGGTCCAAGGTGGCCGCATTATTGACAGATGGTACTGAGAGTGATACTACTACTCATGCTCCTCAAGTCATGACAGTCCTTGGCAAGCGTGTTACGATGATCGATGCCGCACGCAAGATTTTCGTCGTCGATTTAATCTCACCCGAGACATGTGATCAGATTCGTATGATGGCTGATAATCATACTCGTGAGATATACAAGAGTGGTGCAAGTACCGAAACTTGGCGTACGCTCTACACATATACCAAGATGGATCTGCCCGTTGTTGAAGTGAAGGATATGGTGAAGAAGTACACTGATCAAATCCTGCACGACGTGAAGAAGATTGTCGGTGAAATCTTTGGCGGTAGCATGAAGAAGGAAGCAATGAAACTCAGACCACGTTCGTGGAAGGAGCCTCATCTACTACTCTACCAACGACTTGATAACCGTCCAGACCACTTGGGTATTGAGATGCACTACGACGGCTGTGATATTACCTGGAGTGCCATGATGTCTCGTTCAGATGAATACGAAGGCGGTGGCACATATTTCCGTTGTTTGAGAAAGACTGTTAAGCTTCAGCAGGGCCAGGTCCTTATTCATCCAGGTGAACTGTATCACAAGGGATGTGAGATTACCATGGGTGTTCGAACTTTACTCGTTTGTTTCACTGATGGAATGAACCCTAAGATTCTCGATGATTCCAAGTCATCCGACGACTCTGCCGAGTATGAGAAGAATGTGTTGATCTGCTGAGCTCATTGGATTGATTGTATTGTAGTGAGTGCTTGAATGTTGAACGTTCAATATACTACTAGGCAACACCATTGGGAAGATTCAATATGTAGCTGATATGATTGAGAGGTTGAATGTTGACCATTCAACTTCTCTGGTGTTACTTGCTTCTCCGAAGTAGGTCAAATTGAATAAGATAATTCCATATACTGATTCCAAACTATTCTTGTCGCTACCAAATCATCTCTATCCTAATTCTTCTTGTTGTATTCAGCTTTCATTGTGTTTGCTCTGTAGATATGTGCCTCTTCTCCTTCTTCTAGGTACTTGATGTGTTTATTTGTCTTCAACAGAGGCTCGTTCTCGCCATTCTTTGGTTGAACTTTGGGTGTGCTAGGTTTTCCGGATAAAGCTCGTGTTGCCCTGTCTTCGACAGACGCAATCCACTCTCGAACGGAAGGTAGAGAGTTAACAATTACTCCCAACACGACGATACCAAGTAGGAGGCAAAAGTACTTTCCCACGTGAGCCTCGCTGTAGTCCTTGATCAAACCGATATTACCCTTTCCACTACTGTTCCTAAACCACTGATCACACAACTTATATAGTCCTAGAGACACCATGTTGGGTAATCCACCAATGAAGAAGAGGTTAAAGGCACAAGCAAATCCTTTTCGATTGGGCGGACTTGCTGTAAAGGCCACCTCATACGCAGTTGAGATACTAAATATCTCTCCCAGTCCAATCAAAGCATAACTAGGCGCTTGCCACAGCACACTAATCTTCTCTCCAGATCGATCATACTCAGCATGGATCAAATGCTCAACAATTAGCGACCAAAGTATTGCAGAGGCGCCAATTAAAGATCCCAAAGAAAATTTGTAACCAGTTTGCAACTTAATGCCTTTTCGTGCCAAATAAGGATAAAACATTGTGCTCACGAAATAACCAGACACTAATACACTAAGTGAATCCAAGATGTCTAACGACGGTGCCTCGACAAAGCCAAACGGTTTCATAACTGCACCCTGAACCATAAAAGTCGTCGGTAGTTGGACATAAATGACATTGAATGGGATGATGAGTGCACATAACATTGCCACGTCGACGAACTTTGGCTTGTCTATGTCATCTACCTCTATCTCTTCTGAATTTGTAACTTCTTCTGATTGAACACTCTGCCGAAGACCTGGAATCGCTGTGACATATCTCTTCGATCCAGCCACAAAGCATATAACTGCTACTAACAGCAATACGAATGGAATAGTATAGGCAGCCGTAACATTCGTCCTTGCTACTACCGGAATAATAATGCATCCGACAACAGCACCTACATTGATAATCATATAAAACTGAACATAAAAAGACTCAACTAATGATCTCTGAAGAATTGGATGAAACTGTCTAGCGCCGAAGACATTAACAACCGCCTTGACAGTCCCCGAGCCCATTGGCCATAGAAAGAGCAGAGCAATCTTGTATGCAAATAAATTGAACTCTTTCGTACCTAACAACCAATTTGGAGTAGTAGAAGATTCAATCACAAATAAGCCCGGTAAATAAAAGCATAACACCCCAAACAATATTGTTTTATAGTCCCCAAGATATTTGTCAGCCAATATCCCTCCAAGGAAAGGTACCGTATACGCCACTGCAGTTGATAATGAGACTAACGAAGCTGCATCCATTGATGTTAGATCAGCATACCAATCATCATTACTATAACTACCAGTTAGATAATTCGTTTGTGTCATGAACACTCCATAGAATGAAAACCGCTCTAATAATTCCAATACAAGTATTAAAAACACCGAGTATGTTAATGGATTTAGTGCATATGTGTATGTATTGCCAGAGGCATCGGTATTGAGTAAAGGTCGAGTTTTGTCTATATCACCAGACTGAGAAATGTTGAATTTATGATATAAGACAATAATAGCCATGAGCAAGATGGATAAAGATATTTGTATAAATCACACACCAGACATGAACAAGTTAGTATAACAAAGGCAAACATGCAGATGTGAGTAAAGGACGAACATATAATGTGCACAAGAGATATGCACAAATCTCACAATAAATTATACACACAACTGAAACATACCTGATTGATATTAAGGTATTCTTGCGGTATATTCCCAAGCTGTTGCAATGAATTTACATTGCCAGGTATTGATGTCTCTTGCTTGAGCAACATCATGTGGTTTGGGTTGAGATTCAAGCTCGATATCATCATTATCATTGGTATCTTTCGAAGACAGCATTTTGGTTGAACTATGGACAACTAACTAACCGCACTACTTTGCAACGAGAACACAATCTTTGTGGTTGGTGCCCGCTGGTTATCAACATAGGAACGACGATACGATAGATAGTTGCAATTGCATTTTGCTGTTTGCATCTCCCCGTGATAATCACGTGAGAAAGAAAGATACCGTGACCGTAAGTCTCTCTGTAAAGGAGTTTTCAATTTTCACTGCAAACAATTCAATCTTTGCAGTTTGCAGATGCCAACATGAAGTAATAGTGGCCCTATCCTTAGCCTATTCAAAGCCTATCGAAGGTCTATATACATCTAGAACTCTTCTATATATACTATACATCAATATGAAATCATCAATAATAATAGCGGCAAGCTTAATTAGCCAAACACAATCATTCACACCACCTTCACCAACCTTCCTCCAACTCACAACTTTCAATACACCAACTTCAATATGTAGTAGTAACACCAGATTATACGCAACCTCACCAGAACCATTAGCAACCGAAGGAGATTGGAGTGCCTACATCGATACTGAAACAACAGGATACATATACTACTTTAATAATGTATCAGGTGAATCAATGTGGGATCCACCTACTTCAACTTTTCCAGCAGTTGACACTGATAATAATTCCAATAAACCAAATGATGATGTATTGGATAATAAAGAGGATAGGAAGAGTGCACGTGAAAAGAGGAGGGAGCAACGTCGTAAAGAAAAAGAGGCTGCGGCAGCTGAAGCAAGTAGTAGTACAGATACCGAAGAAAGTAACGGAGGAGGATTTCTAGGAGGTCTATTTGGAGGAAATAAAGAGAAGAAGACATCTACAACAACTGAACAACTTAATGAATTACAAGAAATTGCTAATAATAATGAATTCCTATCAGAATTAGATTCAGTCATAGCCGAGGCCGAGGAGGCAATTGCCATTGCCGATAAAATGGACGAGGCACCTGCCGCCAATAAGGGTGGATTCTTTAGTAATTTAGGATTTGTTAGTGGTAAGGAGGCAGCTGAGGAGGCTGAGACATTAATTGCCGATGTTGAAGAGCGTACATCGAATATTGGTGGATTCTTTAGTTTTGGTGCACAATCTGCACCCAAGAAGAAGGAAATTGTTGAGCCAGAGCCTGAACCAGTTGAAGAGGAAGAAAATCTATTTGTCGAAGGATTAAAGAACTTATTTACAAAGACATTTACTAACTTTATCCAACCTGAAACTAAAGTGGATACTACCACACCAGAAAAGAAGGTGGTGGCAGTTGATAAGGAAGAGAAGGAACAAAAGGCCAAGGTTGCCGAAGGAGACTTTTTAGATGTTATTTGGGGTGCCGAGACATCAGCTCGACCGACTTTGAATATTGCCGAGATGATGAAGGCCTTCCAGGTAGAATCTACTACCACTGATGAAGAAAAGACAACCAAGGCGGTAGAAGAGGTTGCAGAAGAATTTAAAACATTAGTGTTGGATGGTGCATTACAGGTTAAGGCACACCCCGAAAAAGTAAGTTGGGGTGGAGAGGATGCAGGTTTCTTCACTGGACGTACATTTGGTATCTTCGACGGAGTTTCGGGTGCTGAAAAGGAAAAGGGTAAGAAGCTATATTCTCGTAGTTTGGCAGAATCAATGAAGAAGTCAAGTGGTAAGGCTGGACTTGGTATTAATGAGTTGACAAGTTCAATGACTGAGGCAAAGGAGCTGGCCGACGGTTCAGCCACAGGTGCATCAACAGCAGTTGTTGCATCAATCGGGGAAGATAATGTATTACGGGCATTAAATATTGGCGACTCTGTATGTTTAGTATTGCGTGATGGGGCCGTGGCCGCACGCACTCGTGAGATTATACATTACTTCGACTGTCCATATCAACTTGGAGATGATAGTCCAGACCGTCCTAGGGATGGTACTAAATTACAGGCGGAGATATTCAAGGGAGATGTCATCGTTGCTGGATCAGACGGGGTATTTGATAACTTGAGTGATGCTGATGTGTGCAATATAGTTTCATCCTTTGGTCCCAAAACAAAATCAACTGCTATTGCCAAGAAGCTTGTGGAGCAGTCTCGTAAGGTATCATTAGATCCAGAAGCAGTGACACCATATTCAACAGTTGCAAGAGGGAAGTCGGGTTATAATGCCTACCGAGATGGCAAAGGTGGCAAGGTAGATGATGTCAGTTGTATTGTCGTAAAGGCTTCATAGATGTAAGTGTAATAGTAGATGTGTGGTAGATGAGTGATTAACGCTAATAATACTCAACCACAAGTGTAATTTTATATTAAGATTTTAAATCTATAGTGCACATATAATAATATATAATAGACCGCCCGCCCCAACGATCAATCTTCTCAAGTGGACTTCATCGTCTTTGTCACTTTGTAACGAGTTAAAAACGAGTCGTCTGATGCATTAGAAGAGCGAAGAACATCACGAGATAAAAGATCAGTGGCAGAAGGTCGTTTGTCAGAATCCGGATGCATCATTTCCTTGATGATATCTCCAAACTCAACTTCATCGATTCCTTTGCCAAGCTTCCCATTGCGCAAATCCTGCCATTCGTCACCACAAGTTGGTAAAGGCTTGTTCAAACACACCTCATACAAGGTTGCTCCTAGTGAGAAGATATCACACTTGGTGAGATCCTTTGGACTAAAGTCCAACAAATCCTTTGACATGTAACGTGAATCTCCCTCCTCAATCTCAGGCGTTGCTGACGACTTCCTTCCACTTTCGGTAAAGGCATTTGCCATTCCAAAGTCACCCAGTTTATACAAGCCATTCTTACTGACGAAGATGTTCTCGGGCTTGATGTCAAGATGAACCATTCCTTGTTGATGAACAAGTTCCAACGCAAGGAGCACTTCCCTGAGGAGTTTAGACACATCGATAGTCTTCTTTTCATCAGACATTTCATCACGCAAGGTGGCAGAGCACAACTCAGTTTGAATGTATAGCGTGCCATCATCTTCAAGCCACGCTTGCTGGTATCGAACGATGTGAAAGGTTCGGAAATCATCTTGTTGACAAAGAGCAGCAAGCGCAAAGACTTCCCTTAGCATCCGACGTAAAGTACCATCATTCCAATGAGTACTGCCCTCCAACATTCTAAAGTCGTTTGTATTATCATCATCGTGCCATTCAGAGGAGCCCATGGTTCTGCTCTTTGACTTCTTTACAGGGCATAAATCACTTCGAGGTGTTGGGGGTACGGCACATTGACTACTACTCGTCATCTTTCTTCCACCATAGAGATAGCTCGTCCCTTCTTCAATACTAGCTTGACTGCCACTACTATTGGCAGTTCTGGAAGAGGGTGTCTTTGTCTGTCCTGTCGGAGAGATTGACTTTACGGCATACATGCAACCATCGAGCCTTGATAGACAAGCATTGACAGAGCCGAATGATCCAGCACCAAGAAACTGTACTTCCTCAAAGTCGTTAAGATAGCGTCCACGACGCTTGATACACATTCGTTTGTTGCTAAGCGCTTCTTCCCTCATAATATCAGACTCATCCTCTTTCATAGATTGAGGTTGTGGAAGGATACGCTTGTTGAATGATACACGACGTTTACTACCGGATAGTTTGGCACTACTACCAAACAAGTCATTGACTTGCATAGCATCGTTTGGACTAATATCGTCATCGTCAAACATATCCTCATTACCTAATTTCAATTGGGGGAATGAAGACGTCTTGAGACTTGACCTCTTCTTCACTGGGGATGGGTTGAGACGAGCTTTCTTCTTTTGTGGCTCTTCCGTTGATAGTGATGTCTGCTGCTCATTAGATGTTGTTGTATTGTCCAGTTGTAATGTTGGTGAATCAAGGTTAATCAACTTATTGTAAAATCCAGGATGATAATTACTTCGTTGTTGCTTTCGACTTTTATAAGGTACTGATTGAGCAGAAGAGGGTGGAGGACGGAGATATTGCTCGGGAATAGGAGAGAAGGGATTAACACGTACTTGTCCTGACCAGTGTGGTGATTGATGATAGTGACGATTACCTCCAGCACTCAAAGGATGATGGTAGATATTACTGTTGTTGTAGAGGATGGTAGGAGTCATCGTAAAGTCCTTGATCTGATCGCTACTGCTGCTGCTACTGCTGCTCTTGTGAGAACGGAGACTACTACGACGAGGAGGATGAAGTGGAGACATCTTATCTTCCTTCTTCGTGGTAGTTGTGGATGATGAGGATGAAGCCGAGAGCTTACTTGATTTGTCAGAGGGCGGAGAGAGTGAATTGGAAAATGTATTAAACCGTGGCCCGATTAATAATGATTTGCATGATCCAGAGGGAGAGTATGACCTTTCTGGAATGAGATCCGAGAGGGCAGCATTTGTATCGTTTGATGGGTTTTCCTTTGCTGCAGCTTTTGCAGATGGGCTAGATCTTTTACTGCCACGCTTCTTCTTGCTGTCCTTATCAGTAGTTGAAGTTGAAGTTGTATTCTCGGCATCTGCATGCTCATCAATTCCTTTCTTATCAAACAACAACTTCTTTCGCTGTGATCGTGTACAAGAAGAGGTTACCGATGACGATTTAGTACTCTTCTTATTGCGGGATGATGGACTATCCCATAAATGTCTAGGTTGACTGGACAACGGTGATGACTTCTTATCATCACGACCCCTCTTCTTTTTTGTTGGTGTTGAAACCATTGTTGTGGCGGATTGTGTTATGAAATCTAAAGCCCATTTGTATATAAACGTTACGGTATTCATCAAGGGAGAGATGAAATTGTTGATTAGAGATGATATTGACATGAGACATCGTATTTAGATTAATATAATTTATGAGAGTGTATTGCAATGAACATGATGTTCATCCCAAGTCGTGATTAAAAGTGAAAGGATTAGAAACACACTTACCTGATTAAAAACTGATGAACAAGTGTTCTAATATACCGAAACGGTGCAAACAGTTTAAGCTGCTTATTAATAATGAGACAAAATAGGTGTTAGATGATGTGAGTGTGATTATTAAAGTGGTGCACATGATATGCACAAAATACAAACGAACGCCCCACCACAATATGATGTACTTCCGTTATCTCGTTAGTAACCTTAATACATAATAGTTTATACATACAATCTCCGCTTATCCTTATCTGATAATATGATAACTAAACAACACAGACATCCCCTACGACATGAAATAGCCATCTGCTATTAACACACTATAAACTCATAAATATAAACCACAATAATTCGATATCTCCTTACCGATAATAATAATTATTATATAACCCTCTGTCCTGCAGCTTACATCAGCATACGATACGATAAATACGAAGACGGGACAACTTCCCAACCTTATTTGAGTTGATTTGAGTGCTTCAGTAAGAAAAATGAAGGGGGTGAACTGATACGATAAGTATCATATAATTTTTGCACTGATACTGATTACTGATACGATAACTTTCAAATACAACTAAGTCACTGTAGTAAGATAGAGAATAGATGACGTTGGTATATAATTAACTAAAGAGGGGAGTAGTGGTGCTGTATTGGTGGATTGCAAATGGTGGTGCAGTATGCAGTCAATATGGTCCTAATTTCACTCGTCACATCAACATTCACTAAACTTCCAAATTATTGCAGAGCTTTTCAACATAATATTATTACACCTTCTTCTTGCTCATCATACCGATGTATTATAAGTGGAAGTCTATACCGCAATAGTCCAATAAACAATAATGATAGGCAGTCTGCAACTGATGCACCTCCTTCTTGCTCATCATACCGATGTATAAGTGGAAGATTATACCACAATACTCCAACAAACAATATAGATACACCATACTTTAAGATATTTTATAATGATGTATATGAAGTTGATATGCCAAAGGGTCATCGTTTTCCAATGAAAAAGTATAGAAAGGTTAGAGAGAAAGTTCAACATAAAATTGGTAGTTTAACAGATGAGGAAAAGAGTAAAGTTGACTGCAGTTTTAATGTATCTCCGCTTGCTACTAAAGATCAACTACTAACAACTCATGATGCTGAGTATGTTGACAGATATTTAAATGGGCAAATGACTGAGGCTGAGAACAGGAACATAGGTTTCCCTTGGAGGTAAGCATATTTTCAATTCGATTAAATACACCCAGAGTTACGTCAAATTATGTCAGCCCCTATTCTATGGGTTAAAGACATGCCAATTCATCTGGAATATAAAGCATGAGATAATGATCAAAAGTACACAAGGTCGATCTTTTCTAGGTCCTTTGTTGGAAACTGAAATTTGTTTCATATGCATCGTTCTTGTCTGACCTTTGAGCTTTTTATATTGTGGCTTTTGAGGTCCTAAACTTGATGTGAACATGCCTTTATCTTTACTGTTTTGTTGACTAATTGTACAACCCTTATCTCTAGTCTTCAGCATGTAAACAGGACATTGAGCTCGGTAGGAGGTACTGTGGCAGCATCGCTCGCAGCATATGAGGAGTACGTAAGTAGACAGCATTTGAAGGAGGAGAAAAGGCAATTATCCTGGGCTGCACATACAGCGGGAGGTACGCATCACGCCTTCAGAGACTATGGAGAGGGATTCTGTATCTTCTCTGATATTGCAGTTGCTGCCAATGTTTTACTGCAAAAGTATGGCCCATCAACAAAATTTGGGCAGAACAATAGTGCCTTGGCCATACATCGAATTCTAATTATAGACCTTGACGTTCATCAGGGAAATGGGAATGCTGCACTCTTTGCTGAAAACAAACACGTTAAAACATTTTCAATACACTGTAAAGGCAACTACTTTTCAAAGATTGAAGTGGGAGATTTGGATATTGAACTGCCTATTGATTGCAGTGATGAGGGCTACTTGAGTACACTTCAGTATTGGTTGAACCAGATAGAGTATCACACCTTTGATGATCATGTTGAAGGCAGAAAACAATTTGACTATATTTTCTTCCAGGCTGGCGTCGATATACATGTCGAGGATAGATTGGGACGGCTTAGTGTCAGTCCAGAAGGTATATCGAAACGGAATGAGATTGTTTTTGACTTTGCAAATAGATTGAAAGCTCCTCTTTGCATAACAATGGGCGGAGGGTATCCAAACAAAGACTGGGCCCCAATAGTAGATGCACATAGTGGAGTTTATATCCAAGCACATAACTATCTCGCCAATATATAATAAACTTAATTCATATAACATATATTTAGCTATTACATGCCAAGAACCAGCACACCTAATGCCATTGCAACTGCTGCACCTATCAATGTATTAAAGAAGTTGACAACTTCATTTGTCATCCATTTAAATCCTTCTCTTTCTTGCAGTGTAGCACCTATCAAACTTTCCATCATGGTAGCAAAAAATGCTGCAAAGGTTGATATCGCCAACACCTCTATAGAAGGTATTAGCCCGACAACAAGATATGCATATGAAGATAGTAATAGTCCACCAACAACAGACGCCAGTGTCCCTTCTAAAGATATTGCACCCTCAGTCCCCGGTAGAACCTTCTTTAATGGATTGGTAATCAATACTGTTGTTTTGCCATATG
>Ga0214477_100991_pt1 | contig 16469 bp, 18 predicted proteins | sample M1_20Mar14CPVII9_FD_165058 | JGI IMG/M metagenome (GOLD analysis project Ga0214477, IMG submission 165058) | Marine eukaryotic communities from Monterey Bay, California, United States - M1_20Mar14CPVII9sort6BwellC16 | ecosystem: Environmental > Aquatic > Marine > Unclassified | place: USA...
ACCAAAGATGAAAGCAAGGGCTGAATTGTGTCAAAGGGTGATTACTCAATACTCATTAGAGGATGACAGGATGGTATATAGACACTCAATGACCTTCTGGCATGCACCTGATCAGTTGCCATAATCTTTTTGGCGTCTCCCCGAGATTGTCAGGGAGACGGCACACCCTCCCAGTATATTGACATCAACCAAAGATGAAAGCAAGGGCTGAATTGTGTCAAAGGGTGATTCAATACTCATTAGAGGATGACAGGATGGTATATAGACACTCAATGACCTTCTGGCATGCACCTGATCAGTTGCCATAATCTCTGAGATTTCTGGCTTTTGGCGTCTCCCCGAGATTGTCAGGGAGACGGCACACCCTCCCAGTATATTGACATCAACCAAAGATGAAAGCAAGGGCTGAATTGTGTCAAAGGGTGATTACTCAATACTCATTAGAGGATGACAGGATGGTATATAGACACTCAATGACCTTCTGGCATGCACCTGATCAGTTGCCATAATCTCTGAGATTTCTGGCTTTTGGCGTCTCCCCGAGATTGTCAGGGAGACGGCACACCCTCCCAGTATATTGACATCAACCAAAGATGAAAGCAAGGGCTGAATTGTGTCAAAAGGTGATTATTCAATACTCATTAGAGGATGACAGGATGGTATATAGACACTCAATGACCTTCTGGCATGCACCTGATCAGTTGCCATAATCTCTGAGATTTCTGGCTTTTGGCGTCTCCCCGAGAATGTCAGGGAGACGGCACACCCTCCCAGTATATTGACATCAACCAAAGATGAAAGCAAGGGCTGAATTGTGTCAAAGGGTGATTCAATACTCATTAGAGGATGACAGGATGGTATATAGACACTCAATGACCTTCTGGCATGCACCTGATCAGTTGCCATAATCTTTTTGGCGTCTCCCCGAGATTGTCAGGGAGACGGCACACCCTCCCAGTATATTGACATCAACCAAAGATGAAAGCAAGGGCTGAATTGTGTCAAAGGGTGATTATTCAATACTCATTAGAGGATGACAGGATGGTATATAGACACTCAATGACCTTCTGGCATGCACCTGATCAGTTGCCATAATCTCTGAGATTTCTGGCTTTTGGCGTCTCCCCGAGAATGTCAGGGAGACGGCACACCCTCCCAGTATATTGACATCAACCAAAGATGAAAGCAAGGGCTGAATTGTGTCAAAGGGTGATTCAATACTCATTAGAGGATGACAGGATGGTATATAGACACTCAATGACCTTCTGGCATGCACCTGATCAGTTGCCATAATCTTTTTGGCGTCTCCCCGAGATTGTCAGGGAGACGGCACACCCTCCCAGTATATTGACATCAACCAAAGATGAAAGCAAGGGCTGAATTGTGTCAAAGGGTGATTCAATACTCATTAGAGGATGACAGGATGGTATATAGACACTATACTGTCTTTGTGCTACTGCTTGCACAATAGCATGGATGGTATCCTTTTTGTTGTTTTTAGTTTTTACTCTAATACTGGTAGCCGTAACTCAATGGTGATATGGTGATACATAGAGACGGACCTCCTCTCGTACTCGTACCTATATACATCTCTCATATCTCTATATAATAATACAAAATGGCCCAACCAGCTCGTCAAGCATCACGCAGGATAGTTTCGAATCAACAGCATAAGTCCACCAAACTGTTCAAAATAACTCCAGAGATAATACTATTCGGTCTCTTCTTCATTTGGCTTGTTGTATGTGTTCAATTTTATAGAAGTAATTTAAATCATACTGTTCCACAACAAAAACAAGAACATCAACAATATGGCGATAATGATAATAACGACTCTTCTTTCCCTGAACATTACATGACATTTTCAACAGCCTGCTCGGCATCCCAAAATTGGCAATCTTTCATGTTCTTCTACTATGCACATAAAGTATCACAGCCCGGATATGTCATACGAATAGCCTCCGGATGCTCTCAACAACAAAAGGATGAGGTACTTAAATTTCACAAACAAGCTATATCTAAATTGAGTAACAAATTTAGTGTACATTTCACACCAGACTTTAGTAAGATATCAAATGATAATTACAAGTATTACAACAAACCTTTTGGTATACAACATTGGTTGCAGTATGGATTAAAGTATCAAGATGATATACCTACATTGAAAAATTCTATCATTATGATATTAGATCCAGATATGATATTACTTCGCCCATTGGTAAGTTGTTGGTTGTTGATATTTTGATGGTATGATTATGTAACATGTACATCTTCTTCTTACAACAACATAAAACACATTTATTAGACATATGACTTTACAGATTCAAATGTTATAATACATAAATCAAAACTAGGAACACCTAAGATAAAAAAGGTTATGCATGGTCAACCTTGGGCATCATTATACGCATTTGGCGATGGCCCCTTTCGGCAGGATAGAAAGTATATATTTGCAAACCATACAGATTCTCCAGCATTATCAACTAGTAGAGATGAACAAGTGAACAATTATCCAGGAGGACCACCATATATGGCAACTGGACGTGATATGTATGCAATTGTTAATGCTTGGTGTGAATTAGTACCCCGAGTTCATAAAGTTTACAAACACTTGTTGGGTGAGATGTTTGGTTGGAGTTTGGGAGCGGCACATGTTAACCTGCCACACACACTTTCTGAGTCATTCATGATATCAGCTGTCGATATTGGATCAGGAGAAGGTTGGCCACTTATTGATGCATTAAATATTGATGAAATAACAGAATTCTCAACACTGAAAGAGAAGGAAGATCACTTACCATATACATTACATTACTGTCAAAATTATTGGTTGGGTAAATGGTTTGTTGGGAAGTATCGATTAGATTCAGACTTTTTATCCTGCGATAAGCCACTGTTGCTCGAACCACCCAAAGATATTGGAGAAAAGTTTGATTTTTATGTCAAGCCGGGCGGCGTACCGTATGGAACGAAGGAGCACTTACGACCACAAGTAGTGAAACGGGAACAATTCATGGTATCACAAATGATTCAAAGGTTGAATGATGCAGCAATATGGTACAAAAGTCAGACTTGCGAAGAGGGGACGGCAAATTATGAAAAGTCATTCATCTTTCATTTTAGCTTGGATCCAGATAACAATGAGGGTGGCGAGAAGAAGGCGAAGTGGTAGGCGCAGCTCGTGCTTCTTAAAGATAGATATCAATCTTCACTAGCAATAAGTGTAGCTTCCGGAAGATAAAGATACTTCACTCTCTTTAGCGATTGGCAGATTAGGCTTACCTAATGCAAGTTTGCCCATCTACTGTCTCTACTTCTATCACTGCCACCTGTAGCCCTAACCTGTCGAATCACCTCATCTGTTTTCCTCTGTTTAAAGCGGTGCCAAGCAAATGATACAATCTCTAAACTCCTCTTCACTCTAGTAGACAATTTCAGGAGATGAGTTCTTTCCCTAACGTCAGATCCACTCACTGGTGATGCAGTGGTTGCTATTCTCATAATACTGTGAGTTCTGGAAGATGCGCGTTTCATAGTTTATGAAGATGAAAGAGAAGTGATTGCAACATATGTTAGGACATGCGGTTTGCAAAGGCAATCACATAAAGGCAAACTAAGTTCAATGAAGTATTCGAATGGCCGAAGTCTTCCATAACGCACAACAAAACAATACTAACGCTGACTTTCCTGTCATACCGATAACCCAATAAGCCGACTGGAAAGTGAGATGTGGGGAGCACTCATTGTGAGTGTCATAAATCACAAGGCAAGTAACAATAAAGCTACCCCTCTACACTTACATGTGAAGCGTGAGAAGAAGTTCTCTACTCTTTTCCCCATCTCATGGAAGATGACACACATTGCTACAAAGCGTTGCATGCTGGCAATCCTACCCTCGTAGAGCTCCATTGAGAAATGCTGACTTTGCTCAATACTTAAGAGACCAACACTACGTTCTGCTTCTCCTCTCAATCGCTCGCCGAAATACAACTCACTACTTGCCTCTACTTGCAGAAGTGATCTTGGACGATTGATAGTTTGCAGAGCTCTTAACATCTGAAGAGCAGGCATATCAGCTATCCTAAGGAACTTATCGTAGTCAATGTAACCTGCATTATCACTGTTTGGAAAAGGAGATAGTGATCAAGAACAAAAGAAGAAACGATGAGTAAGGTTGTATAAAAAGTTCATCAACAATACAGTGTTGCTAATAATAACTCACTGATCTGCGTCCAGAAAGATTTTGTAAACAACATCACGAGACAAGGTCGAGTCAACCTATATAGAGGAGAATGGGTGTAAGCTCTTGTATATCATGTTACACAAAGAAAGAAGCAGCTCCTTACTTACAAGATAATACTTTGCAATGAACTGCTCAGCAGAAATTTTTCCAGTTCCCTCCTCGTCCATCTCATTGAAGACGCTCCTCATATTAATCTTACGTGTCCTTTCAGCAATCATCTGGTTAAGTACATCATCTAAGGGATTGGTGGAGGTTGCCTCCATAACAACTGATTTTGAGTTTCGACCTTGATGACCCTTATGCGCCTCCTTGCTAAGATTGTGGTATGCTCCTTGCAATGCTGCAGCGGACCGAATATCCGACTCAAACCTTAAAGAATCTTCTAAATCCGCTACTTTGATCTTTTGAGCAGTCTTTCTCTTATTTGCTTTTGTATTGGCTGCACCAGTGTCAAGAGATTTAATACGGCGCTTATCCACCAAAGCCTTAACATCCATTTCTGTCAACATTCTTTCACACAGGTACATAGGACGTGACCTATCAAGAAAGATAGCCTTCTTACTGAGTGGTAGTTGAAAAGGGTTATGACCAATTGTTATAGACTCGCAGGTGCCGCCGATAGATTGAATAGAAGATGCTTGATTAATTGACAAGCAGACACTTGTCTCCAGAGATGTAAGGGCACTAAGTCTCCCATCAGGTCTACCACACAGCAGCAGCGAACCACGAACAACACGGTGAGTATGCCTATGCTGTAATGTAGAAAAGAGATGTACAATATACAAATATTTGTGAGCTAGCATAATACAAACTGCTCAACATCAAAATATAATAAGTATGAACAACTTACAACAAGATGATCTGTGGGGTTTCCTGATAAAGCATTAATGCCTGCGATACTGTACGAACAGGCGAATATCTTGCCAAGAAACGCCTCAGCACACTGGCTAACCCACTGATCAAACATAAGAAGTGTGTGTTAGATAAGATACAAAAGCCAAAAATTGTAATGACCTCTTGTTTACAAAAACTTACCGGGCAATCGCCAACAATAACTGTTCGGGTGACCATACGATGTCTAAGATTACGGCCTTCAAATATCCGAATCATGATAATTGCCATTTGAGGCATCCAGAAGAATATGGCAGAGTCAATGAAGCCGATCAAGTAGTAGAAATCGTCGTGATCATTACCAAACGCTTTCGAGATCGCCCTTGCAATTGGCCAACCCGTGGTGACTGTAGCAAATATGTATATGAAGCACCATATATAAGCCTTTACTTGTTCTAGTACATGTTTTGACCAGAGCCTGCCCATCTTTCGTAGCTCTATCTCTGTCTTCTTCATACCTTCAAGCATTGAGTTGCCATCTGAATCATATCCTTGAATATGTTGAATATAGGGAAGGGAATAGAAAGAAGAGGATTAGTTATAAAGTTGATCCACATACAAGTTATAATACAGATCATACATCTTTGCATGTAGAGGACAAGATATTTTGACAACCCTGCAATAAATGGTATCCCCCTTTCAACTCCAAACCAACAAATACTCACCTACAATCTTCTCTAATGCTCCAATGTTCTCTTGGTTGCAACGTTCCAATTCAGCAAGGTCTCTCTCAGTAATTATTGCGCCAGATATATCCCTAAAGTGAGGATTGGACAGTAAAACAATACAGATGTGCGAGAAGATATTTGTCAAGAGCTGTTGAGTCGCAGCTACTGAAACACTGCACGGTTCTGCAGGTCTCAGCCCTACGTCTGTTGTGAAGATACGTGAATCTACAATATGATCCTTCTCACTGTGCATTCCTCTTAGCTGCTTGCCGATCTGAACATCCCATTCACTTGTTACCACAAAAATGTTATCTGACATGCTCTGAAGGAGATTAGAACATGCAAGAGGTGCAAATGTTCCGCCACTGTGCGATACAATGATCATAAGGCTACCCTTGAAATCATTTGAGCGTTGTGAATAAGGAAAACCAATTGACGGACAATCCATATCTTGTCCAAACAGTCCAAGGAGCTTGTTACTGCTAATAGCAACTATTCTCAAACGAGGAAACGATTTCTGAAGATCTGATGCAAATTGTTCTGCAAGAAAGTATTAAGAGAGTGAGATGCACAACTCTACTATCAAACAAATATCTCATATAATACACTTACCTGCAAGCCAAAGCGATACCTCACAACCAGTGAGAACAATATCAATAGTACCTGCTTGTCGCTCAACTGATTGTGACTGTAGACTCTGCATACGCTTTTGGAGACATTTGGTAAAGTTCCAAGCCGTGAGACGGTTGAGACTAGTCCCTGTCCCAAATCCTCTCCAGTCATCTTGTATCTGTCTGCAAACTCGTGGTATGTCCTGAATATCTTGTGCTATGGGATCTTTATAATCTGGAGGTAGAGGTTTCATAAACTCATGATCCTTAGGATCTAGAAGTGTCATTCGATGGTGTAGGTATGGCGAAATATTTGTTTCCGTGTCTGATTCTTGAATTTTGACAAGATTAATACACCCGTCCTTCATCAATTTAAAGCTAGGCAAGTGGCGATTTGGCAAGGAGACTTCTGGTATACCATCTTCTCCCCAATCCAACAAGACAATTTCTCCATTCAGGTCATCTAAATCATACCGTAGAGGCCGCTCGTCGAATGTACCACTTCCTCGATGCAAGTCTCCACCAGGTGTAGGAAACGACATACCAGCTTTGACCGCTGCCTGCTCTGAACCATAGCAAACAATTCCACTTTTGGGAAAGAATGCAATCGAATTTGTTTGTCCTCTGGATGCTATACACAATTGACGGTGAGCTGACTGTGCACTTGTTACACACAAGCCAAAACTCCCTTTGGCAGACTTCAAAAACGATTGTACTGTCCATAATAGATCGTTATCAAAGAAAGCTGAATAGAGAATTAAAGTGAGATAATTTGCTCAGTTTTGATAATGCAAATAGATGTTGTTTTGCACATACAGTAAAACTTCATTTGCTTACCATCAATCACTACCCTCACAAAACGAGCCAAGCTTGCACCACCATCTTTATCTGCAGTAATGAATCGAACAAACGGAAGCATTGCCCCTTCCTCATGCAACTCAAGCGCCAACAGAGAGATAACAAGTTCCTCAAGAAACTCTCTTTCTTCGGGCATACAACCTATAAAGTCATGGGTGTGACCTGTTCCTTCGACATGCTTATCCAATGCGACCTCAAAAAACTGAGCGAGTGATGCATATTCCAAATGAGCTGGTAAATCTACATCATCTCCAATCCGACTCGTTGAAAGTCCAAGACAGATAGCATATCTTATACTTAGCGCAAAGCAGCCCTGGGTGTGTAGCACATCAACCATTCCAGCAATAGCTGCACTGTCTACAGCACTTGGCATTTCATATGACGTGACTCGTTCTAACCAGGATTGAACCGTATCTAACCCATAGCTCATCCCGTTCAATTCATAGAAATCAAAGTCACCATTGTGAGTTATAAAGTTTTCAACTAATGATGGTGTGCTTCCAGATTGGGGACTATCATCATAATCATTCCGACTAAGATCGTAACAACTCCATAAACGAGGCGGTGTCCATTGGTGAGGATGAGTGCCATCAAATGATGCAAGAGAGGAGGTGGCGAATCTAGTATGACCAACGTAGACTTTTGGAAAGCTTCCAGCCTTTGGCTCACAAGGGCCACCCAATTTAGACCCTGTTCGAATGCGGAGAGTATCTGCTTCTATCTTTTTCCTAATCCCTTTGCTTAGATCTGTCCGTTTACTATTGAGTACTCTGCTGCGCATGCCCATAATTTGATTTGGATGACGAGACGAGCGAGATATAAAGGATACAACACCACCTGTATATTATTATTATTATTATAGAGTGAAAAATATTAATAACAATAGGTCATTATATAAAAAATATCAACATAAATTTTATATGTATTGTGGTAATACTACTCACCAGATTGTGCACCTCTTACCATGGTAACTGAAATCATCTTCTCAAGAATATCTAGTGCAGTTTCACAACCTTTAGCAGTGGCATTATAAGCTGGGTTGAGTAATATTAGACCAAAGTTTCCACAGTAAAAGGTTACTGTATTCGTATTAATACTATTATTATTAGTAGGTCCTCCTAATGTGGGAAATAGTGGAAGTAAGTAATTCTCGAGACCGAATAAGTCTGTGGATATTGATTCAATTGCTGTTAAGGCAGCTGCGTATACCAATGGATTATTGAGAGGTGAACAATTCTTATTGCAATTGTTCTTACTGTTGAACTTGTTATTTCTTGATCTGTGCACATGATATGTTACCATTGCAATAACGACACTGAAGATCCAACCAAAGTGACGAATATTATGAATTGCAAATGTAGAGGGCATATCAGTGTCGATTGTCATCTCCCAACATCGACCAAGCACTGCCCTGAGAATAAATTGATATAAGTTATCATATGACGCAAAAGGAGATGAACCGAGTAGGATGGATGCAATGACAACATGGGAGAGTTCATGTAATACACCGAATACGAGGTACCATATTATTGTTTCTATTGTTGTCTTTGATCGGTAGTACTGCATCATAATACTGCATTAGAACTTACAGATAGATAAGACCATTCGAATATCTATTTAACATACATTAAGCCTTTTGAGATACCTATCTTAAATCTCAATTCACAACAAACAGTGATGAGTAATTAATATCATAATTATACAAACAGATAACAGTTATGATTTAAATAACATTCATTCTCCTAACTCTCTAAACAAAAAGCCGAAACAACCTCGTCCTCCCCAATTATTACGTGGACGAATTGTGCAAGCTCTTCTAACTCCATCTATATTCTCAACCTCCATGAGTAGTGATTCATCTTTTTTAGCAGCAACTTGACCTAGTGCTGGAATCGATCTCCCATGATCTGATGTTAGGGCTGTAATGTTACCAAGTTTTATTATTCGGTCACCCTTATTCAGCTTAGCCTCATGGGCAGGTGAGTTGGGATGTACAACCTCGATAATCGCGAATGGCCATAACATCCCTTCATCACTATTAAGTGTACTACCGTGAGGAGTTCTAGAGATGAAGGATTTCCGTGTAATGCCGAACGGAGGTCCATCATCTGTGTCCTCTGATGGCGAGCCGACTGTGTATTCATCACCAGACGACAGACCACGTTTAATTCTTCGCACTACATTCCGTATAAGCTTTGAAGTACCTCTATAATCCAAGGAAGATTGTAATTCTGATACAATAGCAGCTGCAGCTCTATCTCCCTCACGACGGTAGATACTACCCGCTCTCTTTGCATTGAGGGGGCGTGGTCCATGTGCTGCGGAGTTCTTCCATTCATTGTACAACCAGTCAGGGTTCTTCCGTAATCCTATTAATTCTAACCCTTTAGTTCGTAACTGTTCTGTGGCCTCCTCGATTCCTGCCATTTTAATATTTAGTACAGTATTTGCCCGTTGAGACTTTATCTTACTAGTTTCTCGTATTGCGGCAGCAATTTCCTCTCTAGTGAAACCCAGCTCTAATAATTGCGTCTCACGCTCACCCCTAGAAAGGGCTAAATCCCACTCACTTCTACGATGGGGTGAATATGTTGCTTCAAATTCATCTATTGGTATGTCTACTTCATTCATACTACTTTCATGTTCCCAATCCCAACCTAGTTCCAGAGGCGGGCCAGAAGTGACAAATGCTAAAGAATGCGCGTTATCACATTTTATTGAAGAAAGAGAGATGATTGTCACATGTGTTAGTAAATGTGGGATACAAATGCAATCAAATAAGGCAGAAAAGGGTCAAATGAATAGCCAAATCATTGAGACTTCATATTGAACACAAACATTCACATGATAAAAACAATACTAACGCGGACTCGACGATTGTTCCCCAGTATTATAGGATGGTATCTAACTGACACTGTTGAAAAGCTCACTGTCTTATTATTATTGTGTTTTGGTATTGAACTACCAATAGGTGGCGAGGACGATCTTCTTTTACCGTTGAGTTTATTGTTTAGTGCTGATGTAGGAGGAGCTTTAAGATCTGATTTAATGTTATCATCATAATTCAGATTGTTGTTGTTGTTGTTGTTGTTATTGTCCTCATAACTACTACTACTAATTGTTTGATGTTCATATGATCTTCTATGATTTTGTTGACGTCGTTTGTCAACATTATCCTTTATTAGCCAAACACCTTCCCCAGCACTAACACTAGATCGTCTCCTTCTATTTGTACGTCCTTTACTACTCCCAACGCTACTGTGGCTATCATCTATTATTCCTACTTCACCATCATCACGTCGTATTGCCGCAGCACCAAATCTAATTCCATCTAATACGCTTTTTCTCTTCCGAGATTTTCTTCTAGGAGGTTTATCATTCTCTTCTTCTTCTGCACAAGCTATACTACGTCGACGTCTATTAACCTCACAGGCATCTTTAGTATTCATTCCTCTGCGTCTTAAATTATTATTATTATTATTATTATTATTATTGGTACTATGACGTCTTTGATATTCATAACTACCAATATGAGTACTGCCATTAATATTATTAGTAGTACTTCTATTTCCTGGCATGCTAATACTTAAAACTTCATTCTGTTGCAACTTCATGTTGGGGTGTAAAGACTCCTCTTCTCCTATGTTATAGTGCTGCGGAGACGAGCACCGTCGGCCACCATCGAGGTAAGTACTATTATGGTCACTCATTTATTAATTACTATACATCTTTCCGTGCTGAGCATAGCATTCCGTCCTCTAGACGAGGTATAATATCAACATATATTATAACAATAATACATAAGCTCAGATAACCTATTTCGAATTCTCAACGGAAAAAATACCAGTTCGCATGAGAACCTCTAAGATAAAAATATTATTTACATATTAGGTAGGGCTATAGGGCAGATATCTACTCTCTAATAAATAGTATTGTATATTGAACAGCAAGAGGCGGTGGCTTTGTCTCTTTAATTGCAGTAAACACTTGCTCACACTGAGCTGAGATACATCAAATTGCAAACAATCAACAACTTAGTACCTAGGCCTAAACTTAATAATTAATATCATGTCATCCTCTACAACACTTCAATGTATAGACTCCTCCGGAGGTGATAATACACTAGCTATACAATGTCTAGCATCTGCAATGGATACAGCAGCGGCAGGTCTCGAATCAACAGTCGATGAAGTAGTATTTGATATTAATGATTTAAAAGGAAAGTCTACAAATATAATTTGATGCCTTTGCAAACCATATGTCATATGCACTAACATACCTCTTTCTTCATCTTCATAAATTGTGATAATGTGCATCTTCCAGTGGGCGTTGATATCTTCTTTCTAATATTTGCAGCAACTGTCATGTTCTTTATGCAGGCAGGTTTTGCGATGTTATGTGCTGGTTCGGTTCAGGCTAAAAACTTACAAAATACATTAATGAAGAATATAATTGATGCATGTGGTAAGTAAGAAAACATGTTTGATTATTTATATATTGTATGTTGTCACATGCATCATATTAAACTATCTATTTGTAATAGGATCTGGATTGGCATTCTTTGCTGTTGGATATGCATTTGCATACGGTGGAACTCCACAAGATACATTAGATGTTTATACTCACGAACCTGTGGATGCGCCTATTACTTTCATCGGGAGTGAAAACTTCTTCTTAATTGATGTTAACAATTACGGCTTTTGGATGTATCAGTATGCCTTTGCAGCTACCTCAACAACTATCGTGGCTGGCACATTGGCGGAGCGTTGTCAGATGACGGCATACTTACTCTATTCGACATTCCTTACCTCATTTGTCTATCCAATAATTGCTCATAACATATGGTCAATAAATGGCTTCCTGACAGCCGTTAGAGTTAATCCTTTGTTTGGTGTTGGTATGATAGATTTTGCAGGAAGTGGAGTTGTTCACGTCACTGGTGGGTTCACAGCTCTCATTGCGAGTAAGATTTTGGGCCCGAGGAAGGGAAGATTTGACGAAGAGAAAGGCGTGGGTATGGCAAGACGAATTGAAGGCAATTCAAGGTAACGCTTTCTGTTTTTTTAGTGTCAAATAACACGAACCAAAAACTTACCCTTTTCCATTGAACTATTGGTGATTTCGTGTTGGACTTTAGTGCATTTCAAGCATTAGGATGTTTGATCTTGTGGTTCGGATGGTATGGATTTAATTGCGGTTCAATTCATCAAGTTTCAACTGCAGAACATGCAATTATCGCTTCCCTCAGTGCAGTTAATACAACACTGGGCGCGGCAGCTGGTGGGTTGACCAGTTTAGCTGTCTCTGCATTTATATCACGACGTCAAACTGGAGAAACTAGTTATGACTTATCAGATGTCTTGAACGGATTACTTGCAGGCTTGGTTAGTATCACTGCAGGTTGCGGGTTAATCGAGCCGTGGGCGGCTGTGTTAATTGGATCGATTGGTGGTGTAGTGTACTTGATCAATGGCTCAATACTAGTCAAATACCGTGTTGATGATGCAGTTGAAGCCATACCTGTTCATTTTGGTCCAGGGATCTGGGGTGTTGTCTCAGTCGGTCTATTTGCGTCTCCAGGTCGCCTACTACAAATCTATGGCCACGCTGATCATCCTGGATGGTTCTACTCCTTCACAAACGGGGGGTCAGATGCTCACTTATTGGCCGCAAATCTAGTTGGGCTCTTATTCATTATTGCGTGGGTATTGGCAACGATGTTGCCCTTCTTCCTCACCCTTTCCTATCTGGGTTGGTTTAGGACGGATAGTTTGGAGGAGATCATTGGACTGGATCCTGATGCGCATAAGACTCAAGATAATATTACAAGACAACATTTAGATGTTCTAAGGAATCAAATCAATGCACGAGAAGGTATTGTCAACGAGGAGGAGGCCCGGACACTTGTAGGAGAGGACGATACATAGATATAGATGTACAATATAAACATTAAGATTTTTGCAGTCTTTCAGCATCTAGTTACTTAGTATGCTACCCTTATGTATATTATTACACTGAGAGTGCAAATTAATACGTAGGATATCACAAATCACACAACCATTCTCTGCCCCAAGGTGGCAACTCGTTGCTCCTACCTCCTATCGTCCCCTATTGAAGCATGGAAGCAAAGATAATCTCGTAAGTAGGTATGAGTTATTGATCATCACCTAAGTTTACACAAAAAGGTATCCTATGACCCAATTAATAAAGACTCCCAATACAATAAAGTGAACATTCAAATCCGCTGCCATAAGAAGATCAATCTGCAATCCTGAACATCAAGTCTGAGAGCAACATAGCCGAATCAGGTAGGTTTATCTTACATTGTTGTTGGTGTTTTTATGTATTGTCTCTCTAGCGGTATCTTCAGCGCGGAGGATTTTTTTTTTCTTTTTTCAAAAATTGATTGAATGGTTGTATCTTATCTCTTGAAGTGAGATAATATATTATATATTAAGGACCCTGCAATTCTTATTTTTTATATAATACCACATTGCACTCTCCATAACAACAATACGCAGTGGTAGTAAGAAACTACCAAGATATAACAGTCAAACAAATAATAATCTTACAACAATGAAGATTATCATCAATTTTAGCCCACCAGGCTCAACATCCAAAGTTTACAAAACAGAGTTAACATCATCAAATCCAAAGGAAACATGGGGAGAATTAACACAACGCTTCATTGAACATTCATCATTACATCCACCGCAGTTATTATCATTGTTGAAAAGTTTAAATCATGGTAGTGCTAAGAATAAATACCAATTAAGATATGGAGATGGGTTTGCAACTAATTGTCATATTACTTGGAATGCATCATCCCGTGGTAGTGCTGGTGGAGAGGATGATGAAATGATTGAGGCGAATATTACGCTCAAGCCATTGGCAGGATCACCACTTGCCAATACCTCACTTGGTAAGGTATCGGATATATCAATGTTAGTAATTGCCGATAGCGTACCCACGAAAGTAAAATCGGCAGCACTTGAAATATCCGTCGAATTAGTTGGATTGCCCAACCCTAATAGTGCTATTAAGATGACACAAGCTCCATTCCCCATTGATATGGAGAAAGTTAATGTATTGGATATTGTTGAACACGGTAGGTTTGAGGGTGTGGTGGATCAGTACTCGTTGAAAAAGTTTAATGAAAGTGGTCAAGTAGGAGGAGTAGCTGCCACGCCAATGTCGTCGGGGAAGAAACGTAAGGAGAGTAGTGCAGGTGCATCTGCTACTACAAATACCACCACCAAAAAGGCAAGTGCTGCCACTGCTGCAACATCGTCAACAAAGAAGAAGGAGAAGAAGAAGGACAAGGCTACTGCGACAACATCAAGTAAGAAACAAAAGACTGCCAAGGATACTACGAATGACGGGAAAGATGTTAGTGCAGAGACGACTCCTAAAAAGTCTACAGCAGCGGCGGTCGAAGAGACTACGGAAAAGAAGAAATCAAAGAAGAAGAAGAAGAAAAGGTCATCCGATGTCGAGGAGGAGGATAATAAGGCTGGACCTACGGGTACTGTGAAGAAGTCACGCAAGTCATCCGATGGTAAGGGAGAGGAGGACGAGGCTAACCCAGTAGCCGAATCTTCTCCTACCAAATCATCCAAGAAGGAGAAAAAGAAGAAGAGTAAGAGTAAGGACAAGGATAATGAAGATAAAGATGATGATGAGGAGGAGGCATCACCTAGCAAAGCCAAATTACCAAAACGTCCAGTGAATGCATACATGTTATATGGCAATGCTGTACGTCAGCAAGTTAAGGATGCTAATCCAGAATTGAAACCGACAGAAGTGGTAAGTACATTATGTTTTATATTGTGCTGTATAAAATCTCCTCCTTGCTTATTCGTATGCATGTTATTTCACTATCATAACTGATTAAATTGGTAACTGGTAATAAACAACAACAACAAAATCCCACATATACAGATGAAGATGATTGCTGAAATGTACAGGGGATTATCACCCGAGGAACTCCAAAAGTACAAGGATATGGCAACAGCCAACATGACCAAGTTTAAGGAAGAGTATGGCGAAGACGCTCTCAAACAATCAACAAAGAAGAAGAAGAAGAAGAAGAAGAAGGAGGAGGAAAAGAAGAAGGAAGACGATGATGAAGATGTAGTAGCCACTGAGGTGGCCAAAGTTAGTACAAAGAAAGACGAGGTGGAGGGAAGTGATGACGAGAGTGAGTCAGAGGATGATGGAGAGGCGATACCAAAGCCCCCAGCCTCTGCTTACATTGATTATAGTTCCTTCATTCGTCCGAAGATTAAGGAAGAAAATCCTGACGCAACTCCAACTGAGATAGTAAGTATATACTCTTATCTGTGTTTTATTTTGGTGTGTTTATATTGTTTCATGAGAGCCAACTCTGACTTATCTATTCAATTGTTAACACATGTACTCGTCGTTAGATGACACTCATAGGAGCAGCCTACAAAGCATTGGATGAAGCGACATTGCAAAAGTTCAAGGATAAGGCTACCAAGAATATGGCAGAGTACAAGGCTAAATACGGTGATGATGCCGTTGCCAAATCAAGACGTCAGGTGAAGAAAGACAAGGTGAAGAAAAAGAAGGATAAGGAAAAGAAGAAGAGGAAGTCATCTGCTGCTATTGGTGGAGGCGTAGGAGATGAAGAAGGCGGTGCCGGATCTCCAAAGAAAAAGAAGCAGAAGTCCTCTGATACCGGGGCGGCGGCTGCAGCCAGTCCTAAGAAGTCAGTTATATATGATCAGCCTGCCGTACCAGCTGAAGGTCTTCCTGCCGGCTGGACAACACGCAGTATACCACGGAAAACTAACCCTAACCATGTTGACAAGTATTTTTTCTCCCCGACCGAAGAATACAAGTTTGTAAGCAAGCCTAAAGTTTTACAATTCCTTGAATGTATGGTGAGTGCAGATAATAATGAAGTTGTCGCAATGAAACTTTATAAGGAGAAGGAGAAGAAAAGGAAGGGTACCGCTGCCAGTCCGAAGAAGAGTAAATCAGTCGAAGCTGAAACGGTTGTTGTTACCAAGAAACACACCGATTCTGATTCAGATGATAGCTCTTCCGATGGTTCTGTTCCTGAGGAAGCCGATGCTGAAGCTAAAGTCGTCAAAGAAGCTGATAATTCTGACTCAGACAGTCAATCGTCAGAGGGATCAGCACCCGCAGCATGGGCAGCTTGATTTATTA
>Ga0214477_100993_pt1 | contig 16450 bp, 16 predicted proteins | sample M1_20Mar14CPVII9_FD_165058 | JGI IMG/M metagenome (GOLD analysis project Ga0214477, IMG submission 165058) | Marine eukaryotic communities from Monterey Bay, California, United States - M1_20Mar14CPVII9sort6BwellC16 | ecosystem: Environmental > Aquatic > Marine > Unclassified | place: USA...
TAGCCTTTCGAGTTGTACTATTTCCACTATTCGTCAAAGGACAGGCCAACTCATCACGAATGGCACATATGCAACCAGAATTAAAGTTACTTAAAGATGACTTAGAAAAATCGGGCTTTGGAGTGGGAGTCGCCTTTATGTCCTAATATTGATTCTACTATTACTGTATCTTCTTCGACTTCGCTGGATATGTCTGTGGTTGTTATACCCTCACCGTCGTTATCTTCGGAGTTTATACCTAATGCTGTTGCAAATTCTTTATATACTAATAAATCATCATCCTAATAATAAAATGTATTGAAAAAGTTATGTGAGCTTAAAGTCTTTGAGCTTTTATGGCAAGGCATTATCCACAAAAACTGAACACCAACTAAATAAAACACAAAACACAAAGACAACTCACCATATCACCACCAATCTCAGCACCACTACCAAATACCCATCCATACCAACTTGATACCTGTGTCCCACCAGCCGATATTGGTATATTAGTACTACTTTTTGTATAAAATTTACGTAATAAACGTAATGTAGTATCGGGATGTGATATTTTTGTGGTGGTGGGGATTGTGATTGATAATTTTTGAGTGGGTTTAGTAGCTGTATTGTTATTGGTGTTATTGTTAGTGGATAAGGGAGGGATGGTTGGGGCAGTACTACTATTAATGGAATTGGAGCGCACTACCAAGGGACTTGAAGTAGCCTTCTTCTTTTTCATATTATCTATATCGCCGCCACCGGGCGAGGCATTGGAATGTACTGGAGTTGATGCACGTGATGTTGGCTTTTCGTTTGTTGTTTGTGTTTTATCATTAGTTGTTGTTTTATCGGATGTTGTTGTTGTTTGTTGAGAAGGATTTGGAGCGGTTGTTGATGATTCGTTATTACTACTGTTTGGTGATGAGAGTGATAAACCGGCAAATAATCCGCCTGTTGTTTCTTCTAGATTGGTATCAGAAGCTGAAGGTACTGCGCCTTCAGTATCAGATACTTTATTATCGGTATTATCAACAGCCATATCTTTCTCCTCAGTCATTAGGGCTGGTTGAGGTTCACTTGGTGTTCGTAGCTCCTCTATGGGCGTAGGCGGTGGCGGTGGAGACTTTGTACTTTCTAAACTATTGTTAGGTGTAGATGTAGGGCTAGAGGGTACGGCTGGCGGTGTATAGCCGCCGTCGTCTTTCTCCATCTCCATGCTGTTGTGTTGTTAGTTGTTAGTTTTTGAATTTATTTATGTATTGTATGAAGCCTCCAATCTTCTTATAACCTGATCTTACCCCCTTTTAGGAGTTTTCCTTAGGTGAAAACTGATTATTGTAATGATCGATGTGGTTAGTGGTTGCGAGCGTACGTGTTGTAACTGTTATCAAGTATAACTAATAGAACTATGGTAATCCACGGCGGCTTTACTTCATATTGATTGCTGGTTTTTCATATTTATTCGCGAGTTATCATACATTCATTTTGCAAAATAAAAACTTCCAATCATACCTCCAACCAACACTGCTATACATACCAACACTGGCATCATACCACCAAAACAACATTTTTGTATACCTACCCAATCGTCAGCCTACTGTCGATATAGAAGTTACTGCAAAGAATCTTATTATTATGAAAGGTGAGGTCATAATGCGCATATGATATGCACAAATACTTTATAGCCCACATTCTGCACCATCTTATACTGTTTTCTCTTACCACAAACACCTACCTTAGATAGTATGGATGCATCAACAACACCTTATTACGAGCAGAATGATGATACCAATATCACATCACAACATCTTCATGATGACAGTGAACCAAACTCAAACATTGATGAAGGAATAACAACATGGTCATTTGCTGACACAAACAAACCACGACAATTATCAAGAGACAAATCAATCCATGCTACAGATGAAGTATTCAATTCAATGTCACACATGGCAGCGACAATGTTATCGCTGTTAGGTATGGTATTATTAATTGTACAAAGTAATGGTAACGCTTGGAAGATTATTAGTTTTAGTATATATGGTACTTCATTGATATTTCTATTCGTTTGTTCAACGTTGCATCATGCCATTAACAGTACTGTTGAGGTGAGTAGTATGTTTGTTTAACTGGTATGTATTTGAAAAGAGTATCTCACAATTGATTGAATGCAACAACACAAAACAAACTCATGCAACAAACGAACAAAACACACAAAATATACAATAAACAATATCAATAGGTGGAAGCTAGATTACGAATGATGGACTACTTAGCAATCTATCCACTAATCGCAGGTACCTTTTCACCATTTTGTTTAGTATTCCTACATGATAGTGTAATTGGATGGTCATTCTTCAGTGTTGCATGGTTCCTTGCTATCATTGGTATGTTCTTAACAGCAAAATTTGGTCCAGATAGAATACCCCGATGGATGTCAATGACAATGTATATAACAATAGGTTGGCTAGGTGGGTTCTTATGCGTATGGTTACAACCAGAGATAGGGATGAGTGGCCTGTTTGTGTTTATATTAGGTGGAGTAGCATTTACAATTGGTGGATACATTTATACAACAGAAGAACCAAATCCAATACCCGGGAAGTTTGGATTCCATGAAATATGGCATGTAGCGGTCATAGTTGGTGCTGCATTTCATTATGCTGTCATGTACTTTTATGTTTTGCCATGGGAAGGGTAGATGATATGTAGCAATTTTGTAGTATGAAGAATGTATAGATTGTAATTATGCCTAGTGCTTAGTATGGATATCTATATCTTTGGAGCAGAGCAGTTAGTCATTCTGTTGTGAGGCAATTGTGCCTAAAACAACTTTTGAATTACTAACGTCTGGAACACAGTCCCAACAACCTTTGCAACATTCTCCTTTAAATGCAACACAGTCTTCACAGTACTCCCTTTCGCAAGTATCACAGCAACTAAGTCCGTCCACTTCTTCCACGCATTCATAGCAACAATGGGCAAAACACTTGTAACAACAATAACTTTGTGTTCCATAAAAGTGATCATCGTCTTTATACACCACCATTTCATTCTCCCCAGGTAAATCTCTATCACATCTAGAACAACTAGGTTTCCGACTTTCTAACAGTTGATTGTAATTGATAAGAAATTGAGTAAGCTCATTGGTTTTTGCTTCTCGCCACTTCTTAGGAAACACAATCATCTGCAACGAGTTATTATCTTCAGAAACAATACTATCAAGGACGTAGTCATCAGATATCATCTTCAATGAGTTACTATTTGCGGACACAATACTATCAAGGATGGGGATTACATCTGCTTCCGATATCATCGGCTCGGGGTCCAACTTAGGTGATTCAAATTGTTTTACTAGGCTCAAATCGATATATTCAATAACAGCAGACCCCCTCAATACTTGCAGACCGCGTCCAGTAATATTGATACAACCTGTCAACTTTAACTTTTTGAGCACATCTTGTGCACTAATGCATTTCAATACAGCATGTACATCATCGTCCGTCAATTTCTCCGTTAAACTCTTCTCAATATCCTCAAAATCTAATGTATCCCATGTACCAGATGATAGAATAGAAGCTATAGTTTGTTGATGCTTACTATCAGTAGTGAAATTATCTTTTGTCCAAGATTTGGAGGGCGATGTCATTGCTACTGCAAAAAGAGCTCTTGATGGTTGTGCTAAGTATGAAGCAACATAACAAAGTATACCATCGGGTAAATTAGATATATTTAGGCTTTGTTCAGCTATCCGCTGTCGTTTATTACTGGGTATGGTCGCCATCGTTAATCAAGAGAGAGATTTGTGATGTTGAGAGTTGAGAGGAACCAAAGTAATGTATTGTATTTACTATATTTGGGCCCACAAACTCACAGAATACGACCATGGGCAAATACGACAACCGACAACCACAAAACTTAAAACTGAGTGTTGTGAGAGACTAGAGAGGAGGTCGGCAGTCTCTATTTGATTGAACAGATTGCAAAATGATCCGTACTACAGCACGTCAATTAATCTCTATTAGACATAGAGAATGGTCTAGTAATAATATTGGTAAATCGATAGGTGGATATGCTTCATCGTCTTTGCAAAATAATAATGAAGTAAACAATACAAATTTTATATACTCGAAGAGATTAATTAGTAGTAATAATAATAATACAGACAGTAATGGTAGTAGTTTTACACAGCATGATTCAACCACAACAATGGATATACCAAGTTTTGGCTCTAGTCCAATATCTCCACAAAATAATAACATAGACATATCAGATGCAACAACGACGGCAATTGCACAGGAAATAGCAGCATTTGAACCGACATGGTGGCCATCTGACCAGGCTTTACTATTGATAAATTGGGTTAATGAAAATGCAGGTTTACCATGTTATGCATACGCCATCGGTGCTACCACATTAGCCTTTCGAGTTGTACTATTTCCACTATTCGTCAAAGGACAGGCCAACTCATCACGAATGGCACATATGCAACCAGAATTAAAGTTACTTAAAGATGACTTAGAAAAATTGGGTGATAAGATTGATCAACAGACACAAATGCGTCATATAGCACAAACACGTGCATTATTTAAAAAGTATGATTGCAATCCATTGAAAAGTATATTGGCTCCATTATTATCAATGCCAATATTTATGAGTATGTTCTTTGGATTGAAGAGGGCACCAGAGTTATTTCCAGATTTACTTTCCACTGGTGGGATGTTATGGTTCCCTGACTTGACTGTTGCAGATCCATACATGGCATTGCCAATTTTGAGTGCGGCAACATTCTTGGGTATGACGGAAATGGGAAAGGAACAAATGATGGCAAGTGATCCTGCTAGAGGTAGGACAATGGTGAATGTCTTTCGTGGATTAGCAGTTATTATGGTACCGATTACAATGAACTTTAATACTGGAGTATTCGTCTACTGGACAGTGAACAATACATTCTCATTTGCACAAGCGGCATTACTTAAACAACCTGCCGTGAAGAAGGCGTTTGGTATCTGGGATCCTCCAAAATCTGCCCCTGGAACAGAGGGAGGACCTTTAACAATTGATGATATGATGAACAAGATTAAAGAATGGAAAGAGGGTGGAAAGAAGGAAGAACCAAACGCATGGGATGGTGATAGGGTCAAGCAACACAATGAGATCATAGCACAGCAGAAGGCGGTCGTTAAAAAGTTGAAAGAGAAGGAAGGCTTGATGGCTAAGACAGGTAGAAAGAGGCGTCGTGGTGGGAGGAAGTAAGATGCATCTTTTATCTTTAACTTTGGCAACCATTAAATGCTGAGGGAAGCAAATAGAGTGCACCAACTAACTGTTAGGTGCAAAGCAATAAGAGCAGAATGAAGCAATCTTCTTGAAAAACTAGTTAGAAAAAGCAGGTAAATGTGTAGACTGTGCTCTATGGTGTTATCACCTATCAGACTATTGACATGTATTCAGTAGTTGCCGTCTTATGACGACACAACTAACACACAAGTTTGATGAGCAGGAGAAGCAGGATACCCTTAAGCTTAGTACCCAATACTTCTCTAGCTCATTCCAGATATAACAAAGGAGTACATCTCCACATGAAACAATTACTGCTTTCCCACACTATCTTCTTCAAAGCTCACTGGTCGAAAGAAGTGTTTATCCCCCAAGCTCTTTCTTCTAAGTTCAACAATTCTAGAGCAGGATATTAATGGCGGAGCATCTTGTCGTTCAGGTTTTGGCACAGAGTGTACACCTGATGTAGGAAGAGATGTATCGACAGAGAGTCCAGCCTTCTTCCGCCGATTACGATTTGATTTTGACTTTGTTTTAGGGTTCAATGGTGGTCTCCTTGGATCATTGGAAGAAGCAGTTGTGGTTCCTGATGATGATAGAAGTGAAGCCTTCCTTCTAGCTCTGACAATCTCTAACTTCTTAATTGCTGCTGCAGTCGATATTGTTTCTTTATTGGTCGTTGTAGACGGTTGATACTCTTCTTTAATGTTGCATAGACTTGAAGTCCCGATAACATTGTCGTTGCACATTGTTATAGAGCTTGAGAGGATGTTATTGAAGAGCTGGCTCATACTACTCGTTGGGCTATGAGAATCAGATTCATCGTGTAGGGGAGGCATGATTAAGTTCTAATGCTCGTCAACCCTCTTATTATTGCTCTACTTATAACACAAGAGATCTAAAATCAAATACTAATGTTATTGTCGAGAGGGTATAATTTATTTAATATGTTACCATCATTTATCACTAATCACTTGAAGTACATAGAACTAACAAATCATTGGGGACCAGCCATGTGGTCTAATAATAAATATGGAATAGCATTGCTGCCTTCTTATGGTTTCGTTAGTAGGCGCTTCAAAGTGCATTGGCAATCGACTGTCATTTTGATTTTGGTAGGGGGGAGGATACCTGAGAAGTATCGTAACAAAAATGGCCATTGATGGCATTTGATGGCTGCACTTCGTTTGTTATAACCATCACCACTCTCAATATATTTAGTTTTGTGGGTCTCTTCATGTAGTGGAGAGGAGAGATAAGAGTTGTTGAGTTGGGGCACGGCACGCACCGCACTAATACAAAGTATCGAACATCTGTATCTTTTTTACCTCCGATACTTTTTGTCTATATCTGCATTGATATGTTCTTTCGACATACAAAACTTGCTTTCTGTACGTTTTACTTTACTTGTAAAAGAAGGTGCAGATCATTCTCCACCGTTAGTTTTGGTAATACATCTAAAAGAAGTATGAGCAGTACAATATTTGAAAGTATTAGTACAAATAAGGGGGGAGAAGCAATGATGATGGATACAAAAATGATGATGGGTACAAGATATCAAGTTAAAACAGATATACCAAATAAATTGATTCATATATCCTTTGATGAATTAGATGATACAACTATCAATTATCCACCAGCAAAAGAAAAGGAAGATGATTGTGCACCTACAACTAAATTAAATGAAGAGGATACCAGTTGCAATGATACTGAAGATACTCTAGACATATCCACAATACAACAATCCATACCAGAATCAGTTCTTCAATATGAAAGACAAATGAGAAAGATAAGAGCAGCAGATCGAGCTTCAAAGACAAATGTTAATCCTGAAGATCATTTACATATAATTTATAGAGATGATTATATAGCTGTTACTAATAAGCCTAGCGGGATATTATGTGTCCCTGGAGTGAACAAGAATAGAAGCTTGTTAGATTTAGTCTTCGAGATGAATAATGGAGATGAAGGGAGAATATCAGAAGATAAATTGGCAAAAGATTCAATGATAGTTCATAGATTAGACATGGATACAAGTGGTATCGTTATCTTTGCTCGAACAAGAGAGGCAATGTCAGAGCTACACAAGGCATTCAGAGAACGGACAGGTACTAAAAAGACATACGAAGCATTGCTTGTGGGATGGTTAGATATTCACAAGTGGATAGAGTCACAAGATGATGATGATGATGATAATGATGATGATACAAATAAAGTGATGGATGAAAAAGGCACTAGTAGTGATATCACTAATCTTGGAGGTGGAGAAATAAATCTTCCACTTCAAAGAGATCATCGTCATCCACCCTTTATGCGAGTCTCTACTCCAGAAAGTGAGTCTGAGGCACAACTTGCTGTAAAAGATCTAAACAGTGCAGGCTATAAGAAGCTAATGGCCAAGAAACCAAAGGCCTCTACAACTCAATTTAGAGTACTATCACATGAACGTTGGAAAGGGTACCCAGTGACAAGAGTTGAGTTGACACCGATAACTGGCAGGAAAGTCCGCGTTAGTAGTATGGTATTGTTTTATCATATGATTTCGTGTATTTAATATGAAGTCTCGATGACTTTACTGCTTTAATTGAACTAGTTTGCCTGTATTTGATTGCCTTTGCAAACCACATGCACTAACAGAAGTTACTATCATTTCTCTTCATCTTCATAAACTGTGAAATGCACATCTTCCAGAACACATCAATTGAGAGTCCATTGTGCAGCTTTGGGTCATCCGATTTTGGGGGATAGTGCATACGGCTTTTGTGGAGAAGCACATCCAAACGGTGGTTTTGCAGATGAGGTAATGCAAAAAATGTCGCCCACAAATGCAAGTTTTGATTTACGACGCGATGTAGAGAAAGTTGTGCAAGAAGAAGAGAGAACAATGTGCCTTCATGCTAGACAGTTAACAGTAGATCATCCAGTAACAAAGAAAGAGATAACGTTTGATGCCGAGCCCGACTTTTGAGGATATGTGGTGACTACATTGTTGAGCAATCTGTAACATCTTATTCAAGATTCCTCCAAGCATTGGGGAAGATTTCATCTGGTATCATCCTTCGAAATAATGATGGGGATATTTGAGTATTACAAAGCAGATGAGCAAACAATAAACAGCAATAATATATCACTCACATTTTGTGTCTAAAGGCTTGCGGTATAAAAAAGTCACTGCCGTATCTTTGTTGTGAAAAGGAAAGAGCTCTTCGTGGCACATTCTCGACAATGTACTCCTCATCTTCTTCTCCCATTAGAACCACTTTATATACATATGAATCATCCTCGTCCTCAGCTATATATGTTCGATCAATGAAACTAAGAACTTGATACTCGTTTTCCATATCTTCTTCTCGCCACTCATAGACATAATCGTCTTCTCTAAGTGATGCCTTATTAAAATGACACCAGGCATCTAGATTGTCGACAAATAAAGTATCATTTTCTTCTTCCGTCGGTATTGGTAGTGAAGGGTTTGAATTGAGTTGTTGCGATGATATATAAGTTTTCGCATTCTCAACTGGCTTCCATTTTTCTACATGATTATCCCATGCTTCTTGCCATTCGTCTCCATAATCAATCAGTATCTCATCACCTTCATAGATTTCTTTTATTGCAATGTATTCAAAACTTAACTTTGTTGACCATATATTATCAAATATTGACACTGGCTCCTTCAATAGACTGGCATTATGAAAGACTGGATCAGTTGACCATACTACTTTTGCGTTTGGCTCCTTGCTGTGATTAATGAATATATTTGAATACGGGCAGAGAAGTAAGGATGAACTTCTGTGTCCAAAACAGTAATTCAACCAAGGTTGATAACCAGTAACTTTCGATGTATCTCTCACATCCTCATATGTAGATGGATCAAGCATGTCTGCGTACATTGTCAATACGTCACGATCGGGAATGTGTACAAGAGGTGAGATATGTATGTATTCTCCCTCTTTGAAGGATCTCTTAGAAAAAGCGCCTCTCCCAGCATGAGGTATTGTGGAATTGTTGTAATCAATATAATCCAAGCATTTACCATTTTCACTCAACCAATCAATTGTATGTATACTCTGTTCTACTTCCAATTGATCGATACCAATATCAAATGCCCGTTTAACATCATGGAAGATCTTAGGTATTGCCGCATGAGGTCGTGATTTGTAAGGAGATTGTAGTATGACATTCCAGAGATCCGTTAAAGCTTCTTCAAGTACCTCTTTTTTAGTATCATCTGATGTTATTCTCTCAACCAGATCTTTAAATGAATCCATAAACCTGTTTGCAACTGGATAGCTGGTTAGGATTGGCACTAGCCCCATATCAACCTCCCTTGTGAGAAACCAATTCACACCATAATCAACAAAGAGCTCTTGGCCAGCTTGTACCTTTTTAGTAACATAGGTCTGTCGATCATGATATGGAGTAAAGGCACCAACTCCAGGGTCTGTTCTCCCATTTCCAATTCCTGCATTATCATGATGTTCGAGCTCACCCTCTGCAATATTTGTTAATCTTAAATGACAGTTGGGCATAGAGCCAAATCCAGGTACAAATGCTGAAGTCGTCTCTGCTTCATTATCCATCTCTTGACCAACAGTGGTATCTTTCCATGCATACTCAGATATTAGCCAGTGATAATCTTCCTTTTGCATGGATAGACCAGTATGAAAATCCATATCAAGTAACGGGATAGCTGGGTCATGGCCAATAACATCATCGACTAGATGCATAGGGTGATTAGTATACATTCTTGAACATAAAACATAAATCATGCATGCACCAAACAAAACTTCAATGAAACTTACTCTCTAAATCTACCCCCGTATAAACTCCAAGACCGGCGCCAGGTATTGTACTCTTGGCAAGGTATAGACCACACGTATTAGTACCATCTTCACCGGCTATGCTGCCGCATAGGAGAGCCGCTATTGCAAAGGCCCTCATCCAACAAACAATATTATTGGATGGGGCGGCACGGGCGGCTACTTTTTCGGATCGGTATCCTTTTGGTATCCTAGATTTTGAGTTGTTTACTACTGTTAGTTTGTGCAATGCAAATCTATCTATTTCCCATGATCTATCATTGTATGAGAGGAATATATCGTAATTCTAGTATTAGTATTGAGTATTTGAAGTGTTGGTAGGTTTTGATACTCGGAAGATCAAGGTTTAGCTTTACAGATACCTTCACCTCACCAATTTTCTAAATATTATCAATTATGAATTACAATAAAGATGATGGTGGTGGCATCGATACAACAACAACAAATAGTAGTGATGGACAACATCATCATCACATGTCAAAGCTAGCAAATGGTATCAATAAAATAGTAGTCAAATGCAATGAGGAAGCACAACAAAATAACAGTATGCCAACATTGAGAAGGAAAAATACAATTGGTTCTACGGGTAGTTTGAATAGTACTGGAAGTGGTAGTATGATGATTAGTAGTACTTCTCCTAGTATTAACTTTGCAACAAGTTCTAATAATAGTGCATCAGTCGGTGCATCACTTTCATATGCTAAAGCTACCGCTGCATCTATGAATGATACTGATGACTGTGATAAATCTCAATCTTCGATATCCGGTGCATCTTTAGAGCGTAGATCTTCATTTCGATCAAGAGCAGGTAAAGCATATTCACCGAGATGGGTTGATCAGAAACATAACTATCAATATGACAATTTACAGCAACATCATAATACACAGGGCTATGACACAGATGATAAGTCGTCAGCATCATTCTCACAGATAAAAAGAAAATCCGGTGATATGTTTCATTCTCATCAACATGATTCTGCATCTCAAGCATCATTTGGTGGTGGAGGTCATGATAGTCATGACGAGGGATACTTGTCTCAACATTCTTCAACGGGGTATGATCATTCCTACCATCCTGCTCTGAGTTATGCTGCTTCTGTGTAAGTTGAAGGGACTCTTCTTATTTGTTTTGTTTCATTCTTAATTACAAGCGCTTACATTATACTCCATTGTTTCTTATATAGTAAGAGTGATATAGCCACAGTCTGCTCTACCGAGGATATTGATATGGAAATGGGGAGTGTTGCTAGTGATGGTGGTAAGAAACCACCTCCCCAAAATCAACAGCCGAAAGATGATATACCCAAGCCAAAGGGCGTAGAATTTGCATCCAATATATTAAATCCATTGAACGATATGGGGCCTCCTCAGGCTTTATGTTCTGCACTATTGCTCGCGGCAAATGCAGCTTGTCAGCCAAATTCAAACTCTTTAGGATTTAGTAGTGAGCAGCAGAGCGATGTTGAAGCTCATGTTGATACTGACGATTGCTGTGATAGAAGTATTGATGCGGAAAGTGAGGTGTCAACACTCCATAGCCAAGAAGATGATGCTTCACACAAAGACTGCAACTTGGATGAATCGGAAAGGATTCGACCTGATGGTGGTATGAAATCTGATTCACAGCATTCGCTCAATCTTCCTCTTCAGAGATTCCAACAAGGGCAGGTTGATTTATCACATTTAACGGACAATCCGAACTTCCCTCCTTTGCAACATGCAGAAGAAAGAGCCGATGATTGGAGTAACAGTCGTAGCCACAGTCGATCTCCGAGTAGGTCTCCTTCTCCCTCTTCTACCAAAAGTAAATGTAGCAGAAGTCGTAGTAGATCTCCAAGTGATATGGCCATTTGTCAACAAGCAAATAGACCTTCTTGGTACAGTAGAGAAAGAGAATCTCAGCCACCACAAGCAGCAGATATGGAGGATGCTGATACAGAGGAACCGAAGTATAGAGTTGACTTCACAGCAAAATAGAGTAGTAGGAAAGACGATAGGTTGCCAGCAAATAGTGATAAATTGCCTAAATATTATTACATACTACATTACACTAAACCTAAATCATCTCATAACTGCTGCAGTGCTGTCCGTCGAGAAAGCATTTTCTTGGCGGTCTTGACCAGGGGTAACCATTCACTAGATGGGACGAGATAGCACCTTTGTCTATCTGCTGGATCTGCGCGAGAGAGAATACCAATCACTTCACCCTGCTGGTTAACACATGGGCCTCCACTATGACCGCCTATGGTGGGACAGATTACTACGATCTCGGCTCGGGGCTGAAACTTTCGATAAGGCTTTTGTTCATTCTCGTATACAGCAAATTTCATCACAACATAACCTCTAGCAAAATCAGCACATCTATTCAGTTCTTCTGTGGGGTGTATTAAGCCTTCTCCACCCTGATTGAAACCGAGGATTCTCACTGCCTCGTCGAGTTCAAACTTTTGAGAAACACTGAGTTGGTTTAAATTCTCAGCCTTCATCGCAGCTGGGTTGTTCATTAGTAATGTTTCAACCTGATTACCAATCTCTTTGCCGCTATCTAATACATCATTTTCCATCCGTGTTGTAATTTGTAGGATACATGCATCTAATTTGCATACACCATTATCATTAATTGACGGATCTTTGACAATGATTCTAGCAAAGTATCGATAAACGGCGACAGGATCGGACGGACTCGAATTATTTGGCACCACTCCAATAACAATCTTCCCCTTTTCCTCTCGCCATGTCTCGCGATCCATTAGCGTATGGCCTGCAGTCACGATAAAGCCTCGTTTCCTATCTACAATGAACCCGCTACCAGCTCTAACGATCCTCTGCGCATCCTCGTCATAGACGCCAATAAAAACAACAGCCTTCATTAAGTCAGACACTGAGATGTCTGCAGCAATATCCCCAGAAGTTCCTGTCTCTGATGACAATACTGGTGGTTGTTCGTCGTCAGTGGTACCACAAATGAGAGAGAAATCATTTATATGCCCATGCCTACATCTAATAGTATGCTCTCCTTTTGCTCTGTCTGCGGTAATAGTTGAATGATCCCATACGCCAGCTTGAGAGATCGGTTTCTTAGCAAGGCACTGAGGACATACAGCTTGTCTCTCGATCTCAAGTCCTTGGTACTCATGGATTACATGCTGTACAGCCCTTTTGAGAACACGCATATATCCTCCTTTCCATATCTTTGATCCCATATCTAGGAGATGAGAAAGAATGTGAGATGTGAGTGTAAGATGTTACACAATGGGAAAGAAAAGAGCTCGACATAAACAATATTGAAATCCCCTCAGCTAAATTTGTTTGTACACAAGTAACGTCGAATCAACACAAAGTGTCAGACCGCCCGACGGAATTGTCATCATTAGGATCCTCCTTCTCTCTCCCTCTCTAAGATATATACAAGATAAAACACTTACCCCCTGCTTGACCCTTCCCGGAAAATATCAATTTACGCATTCCAACGCCCATTGAATCTGCGGCAACGCATAGCTGCGAATCTTTATCAACTAGTGTAGCAAATATCTCCACTATACTCTCGTTGATAACTATATTTGTACTGTCCGCCTTGCCAATCTTAAGGTAGAACGCACTTCGCCAGCAGAGTATCTCTTTTAATCGAAGTTGCCCGAGTTGATGTGATCCTTCTGTTGTGGGATGTGTATGTAAGTCACTAAGGATAGAGGCCGTGATACGCTCCATCAAGCCCGGAGGAACTCCGTCAGGAAATAATACTGAGTGACATATGGTTGTTTTCCAGCTTTCGACTGTTTTGAAGGTCCAAATGTCAGAGATATTGGAACCTCCAGGGCCAAGAAGGCTCGGAAGGAAGAAAAATTTGGGCACCGACACTGATTCATTTGCATACGTCGATGAAGTTGCTTGGTACGCAGAGTATTCGGAATAGTTACTATATTCTCGTCCACCCAAATATCGACATATACTCAAGTCGATTGGAACAAATACTCCAAACCTGACAAGCAATCTCTCAAGAAAGTCATATGGTGAAACACTTTTATTGTTCGAGTACTGTAAAGCTCTCTCGGCAGCTTTCTTCGTGAACCTCTTGTTCTTCCAGAGCAGACACGCATCACGGGCAGTAATCACTGGATAGTTTACATCAGTCACCAAGTCAAAAGAACTTTCTCCGTTACTTAAACTCTCATTGCCCTCTAAATGATCAGCACTTCTCAGTGCTCGCCTCGCTTCATAGATTTCTGTAGTGAGATCATGACGTAAGATGCATGCTACAGCCGCAACAAGCCACCGAGGATTGAGGAAGATGAAATCCGATAACGAGTTTGAAAGAGATCCAATTGAATCATCGTTTTCCATGTTCCCAGGGTGCAGTGGGGGCATAGGTGATTCGTCGTCATCAAATTCAAGTGTACCATAAAGACTAGAAGCCCTCTTATCGATGGCACTCTCCTACATTTTGACGATAAATAGATGAACAAGGGTAAGAAGGTGTCAAATAGCAGTCAAGCCGACAAACATGACATGAATACTCACTTGTACTTTTGTGGTGTCACCAATCCCTTCGGCTGCAACATCACCAAAGTAAGACAGCTCACCGATATTGGCAAGGAAGTGTAATGCATCTGATACATCAGCAGCACTATCGATGTTTCTCTTTTGAAGCTCGCCCAAGAAATAGTTCCATTCAACAACCTTGAAGCGGTCTCTCATACTACGCACGGCATCTCTAACCTCAAGTCTCATCCGTGGAATACGTGCACCAAGATGGCCACGAAATATAGGATATGCCCATCCACCTCTTTCTCTCCCTGTTGAAATGTTCACAATTCTCTCCGCTAGGTCATTAAAGCCAGAAAAATCTTTAGAGCTTACTCGAACAACACCATCTGGGCTATCAGATCCAAAGATAATCTTTGGTCTGTTAAAGGGGCACAGCAGCTTGCGTAATCGAACAGCCAGTTCAGAGCTTGCTCCAAATTTCGAATCATACTCTTTCAGTCGTTGTTCCATACTCTTGACTCTTCGTTCTTCGTGTTTCTGTAAACGGTCTCTCATGAGTTTACATCGCATGGTAGCTTCCGACTGCAACTCAAAGCAGTCGTCAAAGGAGGCAACAGGTAATATGGCAGCTCCGGGAGAACTGCTTTGAATACAATCAATCCAAAACTGTAGCTTCTCATCAATATCTTGTTCTAATGCTCGTGTGGCTCTTCTTGTTTCTTGTTCAGAACTGAAAACATCATCCTCTTCATCGTCAGACGAGTCGTATGTTAACTTGAATGCACCATGTTCAACCTCATTAAGGGAGGTTCGGCGTTTTGTTGTGGATACATTATTCGCACCCATATCCCAAACGAGGACATAGAGTGATTGGCTGGAAAAGAAGAGTTCGTGTGTAGCCTATGTGTGTGGTATGTGTGTGAGACATATGGGTTGAGACATTATGATGGAGGTGCAAACAATAAGGTCAAACAAAAAGATATACTCACGTGATAGACATGCTGACCAGCAAAGTCCCAAACACTAAACTTAACATCAGCAGTACCATCCATTCGACTTTCTAACTCTTTATCAACAGGTATCTGTGTATCCAACGAACTAAATTTCGACCTTGGATCCCATTCATAAATGTCTACTCCAATTGTACGCTCTTCCTTCTTCGGTATCTTGGCATCTTTCCCTTCAATTAAACGTTTGATTATACTTGTTTTACCACAAAGTGCCATACCAACGAATATGACCTTTAATGTATCATTGACGGTAATTTTATCTGTAGCTTCCTTTTGCTCTGCTTTGTTGTTTATTGTAGGTTCGGTAGCATCACTTGTTACGCTTCCATCTGAATAATAACCTTCTAACTGCTGCTGAGATGAAAGTTGCTTTGCAGTAGTAGACGGTAGAATACCCTCAGTTGTTGATCTTCTTTCATTAGGAGGAGATCCCTTCAATGAGAATGATCTTGATCGGAGAGTATTACCACTCTCACCCTCCCTGAATGATGATGATATCGAAGATGCAGATGGTAACATTGAACATTGACCATTCGGTTCGGATATATTCCGGAACATATTATTACGACACAATGATGATGGGAACTTCTTCTTTGTACTATTACTACAACCACCGCTAGAAACATGTGAACGTGGATTACACAGTATGAGACGATATTATCATTGTTTAAAACTCGAGGAAATGACAGGACCAAACTTTCAACAGAATAAACAAAGCAAGTATATATTCAAGAAGACACGAGTTAAGAGTATGATGAAGCCATCAGTTGGGGTAGGCGGTGGTATCAGTAGTAATAGTACAAAGAAGAAGTTCCCATCATCATTGTGTCGTAATAATATGTTCCGGAATATATCCGAACCGAATGGTCAATGTTC
>Ga0214477_100998_pt1 | contig 16391 bp, 8 predicted proteins | sample M1_20Mar14CPVII9_FD_165058 | JGI IMG/M metagenome (GOLD analysis project Ga0214477, IMG submission 165058) | Marine eukaryotic communities from Monterey Bay, California, United States - M1_20Mar14CPVII9sort6BwellC16 | ecosystem: Environmental > Aquatic > Marine > Unclassified | place: USA...
CTCCTGGCGCAAATTCTGTTGAGGAGAAGATGAAGAGACTTGAGAAACGTATAGATCTGAATGATTCAAACGCAATTAACAATATGGGATGTCATTATGCCGGGGGACATTTGGGTGTACCTCGAAACTTTTCCAAGGCATTAGAATTATGGTATCGAGCAGCAGAACTTGGCGATGCTGATGCATATTATGCTATTGGTAATGCTTATAAGTTTGGTGATGGCGGAGTGGAAGTAAATGAAAAGAAGGCTATACATAACTGGGAATTAGCGGCTATGGGAGGTCATAGATTGGCAAGGCACAATCTAGGTAATTTTGAGGGAAAGGCAGGCAATATGGACAGGGCATTGAAGCACTTTATGATTGCAGTAAAGGATGGGGACTCCAAAGCCCTCCAGGGCATTAAAAGAATGCACGAGTATGGAGATGCAACAAAGGATGATTATACCAATGCCCTACAATCTTATCAATCTTATTTGAGTGAGATCAAGAGTAATCAGAGGGACGAAGCTGCATTCGATACCAATGATTTATACAAATACTATGAGTCTGCTTTATAGAAAATACCACGAGAAACGAATATAGATGTTGATTTATCTGTTTACTAGCCTATATACTCATATATTATATCTCTGTATCAAGTATGTTTGAGTTAGTAGGAGTCGAGAGAGAGAAGAAGAAGAGCGAGGTATCCTGTTTGTGGTATCCTACGTATTCCATTTTCTGGGCTATTTGTGTTGGTGGTAAATCTTATTACGATATATAGACCAATAACTATGTTTAGTTACCGGTGGCATACTCAGTGTACAGTTTAGTTAACGGTTTATCGATTAGTGGTAGTTTGGTAGTATCAGCGACATTATTGAGTGAGCAGGGTATAATTTTTGAGTTTTGAGGAATAGACTATCCCACTTCTTATCTCCTTGGAAACAAAGTACCATCCAGTGGTATATTAATATCTAGTAGGATTATATCCTAATGATTAGTATCTTATCTAGTAGTGGCGAGATATAATAGACAAGTTATTAGAAATACACATCGTATCAAGAGTATGAACAACACATCATCATCAGAAATTACATCAGTATGTAATAAGTGCAAGTCCGTAATGTATTGCAATGCTGCATGTAAGAAAAGACACCGCCATAAGCATAAGAAGGAGTGTGAGAGAAGAGTATCAGAATTATATGATGAAAAGTTATTCAAACAACCTCCACCAATGGAAGACTGTCCAATTTGTATGATACGATTGCCAACACTAGCTACGGGGTGTACCTACATGGCATGTTGTGGTAAAATGATATGCATAGGTTGTATTCATGCACCTGTATATGATCACCAAGGCAATGAGGTCGATAATGAAAAGTGTCCCTTTTGCAGAACCCCATCTCCAATTTCTTATGAGGAGATGATCAAACGGTTTGAGAAACGTGCGGATTTGAATGATCCAAGGGGGATATGTAATCTTGGAAGTTTCTATACTCAAGGACTGTACGGACTACCTCAAAACGACGTTAAGGCACTTGAACTTTATCATCGAGCAGGAGAGCTGGGTGATGCTGATTCATTGCACAATATCAGTGCTGCATACATGAATGGTAGTAATGGAGTGGAAATAGACAAAAAGACGTCTAAACATTACTATGAGCTGGCCGCTATTAAGGGAAATGCATATTCAAGGCATAATCTAGGAAGTATAGAATATCGGGCAGGCAACATAGATAGGGCATTGAAGCACTTTTTGATTGCAGTGAAGGGCGGCACGGCTAAATCTTTATCGAACATCAAAAATATATACTCAAGAGGTCATGCAACAAAAGACGATTATGCCAAAGCATTACGTTCTTATCAGGCATATTTAGATGAGATTAAGAGCAATCAGAGGGACGAAGCTGCTGCCGCATTAGATCACAAATATTATGAATCTGCTGTCTAAAATCTTAAATAGACCAATAAGGATATTAATAATCTATTTGTAGCTGATAAAGAGATCCACAGATAGATAAAGAGGAACAGTCGACCTGATTGACTACAATAGTTCGTAATTCCATTTGACCATATTTTATTCCACTTGTAAAGCATCTTGCAAAAACCAAATCATCACAAAATCTCAAAATCGCCCAAGTAAGCAATAGCGAGCCTAGTCTACATCTACAATATCAAATTAAAGAGGTTTAGTATACCAACAGCATACTTAGTATATCAATTTTTAACACTCTATCAATTAATAGTAGTTTGGTACTATTATATTTGATATTCATTGAGATCAAAGTGCTCAAAAGACAAACGTCAGTTTTTTATTGTGTGGTGCAAACAATAACTAACAACTAATAGAATGGATGGGGATGATGATAATGATTTGCAAGCTGCCTTAGCTCTATCAATGCAACAGTCTACATCCAATAACAACAATAGTAACAACAATACACCAACATCAATGAAACGAAGCAACATGGATACCTCTCCAAACAATACAAACAATAACTCAATATCAAACACAAATAATGAGTTCAACTGTAAAACATTTCATAAATTAATGTGGAATGATAATACAACTACATTAAATGATAAAGAACGTTGGATATATGAATGTATTTCTACTCCTTCTCTATCGTCCAGTCATAATAGTAATAGTAGTAGTGAGGAGAGTGGTAAGCCGTCTAATGCTGCTGCTGCAATGAGTACTGAAAAGATTATGGCTGAAAGTAACAGCAAAGAAGGACAGCAAGAGAGTGATTTAACGCCATTGCAAATATTTACAAACTCCACTATATCAACAAACTCCACTATATCAACTACTACTAACTCCTCCACTACAACAGCTAACAATACAACTAAGCAACCGATATGGGGATTAACACAAAAGCACGGCGGACCATGTGGAGTGTTAGCATCTATACAGGAAAGTCCGCGTTGGTATTGTTTTGTTGTATGATATAAAGTCTCGGTGATTTGGCTCCTTTGTTCGGCCTTCCATGCCTTTGCTTGATTACCCTTGTATATCGTATGTACTAACAGAATCTCCCTCACACAACTTCATAAACCGTGAAACGCGCATCTTCCAGGCTGAGGTAATTCGTATATTGTTATTTGGTCGAGGTAGTGGCAATGGTGAATTGTATTATCCATTTGTACCTAAAGCGAATGATAATTATGTTAATTGTGTTAGTGCACCTATATGTGATTATGAAGGTACGTCGCTGGTTGGTGTCTGTATGTGTTTGGCGTATGCGGTGTTGTGCTTGTTCGGTATGGATATAGATTGGGAATTGGGATGAGTTCCCGTCTTATGCATTTCAATTGTATTAGTTAGTTTGGGGATATGTTGTTGAGCAATAGACGGTTGGGATAGATTGAATTATAAGTAGATCGGGTAGACAATACCCAGATTGCTCCATCTTATGTGATTGGTATTAGTTTAAAGGGGATATATATGTTGAGCACATCTTACTGCTGAATGCCATGGATTGGTTGGGATAGATTGAATGTGCACATCTTATGTTCATATATCATGTACATAGTCGTCGCTCATATGTCAATCTTCTCTTATACTATCAACATCTTTAAAGTGCGAGAGGCATTAGGGATGGCTATTGGTATGATATTGGCAAGGGCTGCATTGGCGTCTACTTTAAATAATGGGTCGAGTGCCATGGGCAGTGATGAGAGGAGAGATACTGTTCGGTTAGTATTGCCCATTGATGATAGTGGGAGGGCTAGAAGTCATTCCATAGTGGCAAGGACAGAGGAGGAGGCAAAGTCAGTGGGGGATAGTGCACAAACGGCTGGTTGGATACAAGAAATGTTATCCAACTCAACATCCACAGATACTAATGGTTCATCATCCAATCATCGTTCATCTGGTTTAAAGGTTCACATCATATCATCACAGAATACTACCAACAACAGTAGAGATAGCAGTAATGATAATACTACAGAAGATGGACAGCCAAATATGAAGAGGGCACGAAGTCCAACAACAGAGACATTATCAAATTTATCTTCTGAACAAAAGAAGTTGGTTACATTGGCTAAATCTGTTGCCAACTTTCTATTAGCCGAAGAAGAAGAAGAAGTAGTTGCTAAAGAAGAGGAGGGCGATGGGGATGAAAAGATGGAGGCATCCATGGATACTAATAACACCTCAGTCACAAACCAAACCGCATCAAAAGTATCATGTCCATTAGACAACTTTACAAGCCCGGGAGGTGTCATGTATCTAGTAATGTCACTAGTTGAATCTCGTGGTATTGATCGAATAAAGAATGATTTTGATGATCCAAGTACAACAATAACTGCACAATTTGGTCATTCGTCACAGGAATTGATGAACTTACTACTTACTGGACAGGTGAGTAGTATCTTTTGGTTTTGTTCACATCTTGTGTCCTTTTATTTGAGATGTTATTCCCTTTTCATTGTGCACATCTTTGCAACATATATGAACGTATAAATGTATAAACTCGCCCTGACACGCATTCCCCTTCTCTATATCATACCCAAAATAGGCCACATCGAACGTATTTGATAATAGCATGTCAGTATCAGAAGATTTACAATGTCACGGTATACAAAATCGTCCAGCGATTGGTTATCTATCTATATTAGAATCATTACGTTATTGTGAAGTTGGAGGATACTACAAGTCTCCATTGTTTCCCATTTGGGTAGTTGGTAGTACCTCCCATTTTACGGTGTTGTTTGGTGATGAGGAATGTTTAAAGGAGAGCAAGTCTGACATATTATTAGAGAATTGTCGTAGGGCATTTCAAAAGGTTGAGGGTGGCGGTGGAGAATCGGCTGGTTTTATACCTGTTGAGAAGTTGGGTGAAGTTGTTGATGAATTAGACTTACGAACACAAGTGGGTGGTGATAATGGTATTGCTACTCTCACGGCATACCTTGAAACAAGTGGGACAGGCATTATATTGTGGAACGACTTCTGGAAGGCTGCCAGTCGACTAATGACTGGCTCATCCATCGAGGCCCTCATGTCTACTCAAGATAAGGTTGATGTGATGAATATAGATGACGATAATGATGATTTACCCCTACTTATCACTCAACATGGGGAGGTGACAGTTGACGGTATGACCACGCCTCCACCTATTGCGGCGGGCGGCGGGGGTACGTGGTCATGCTCATCTTGTACATTCATAAACAAAGGGGCGGATCAGAAGTGTTCAATATGTAATGCCGCTCGAGGCACTGATCAAGGTGCGTCGGTAGATAATAATAATGGCAATACAAAAACGGATCAAGCAACCGCAAGTACATCATCATGGTCCTGCGAGGCTTGTACATTCAAGAATGAAGATGGCAATGCTACATCCTGTTCCATATGCGGCACTGCTAGGGCAGGAACCAATCAAGCAGTCACCTTTTCTCCTATTGGTTCGGGAGATATTGACGATTTGGCTAGTCAGATGGCAACGGCAGATCCCAACAGTCCACGAGAAGCAGCAGCAGCTCTATGTTCTCTATCAGATCGACCATCTACGCCTTACCGTGCTTCCGAGGGTACCGATAATGATGTTAAGATGGGTGCAGTGGAGAAAGGTACGGCAAGTACCACTGCCATGGAGGGTACAGATACCGGAGCAACTCAACCAAAGACCGCACAACAACTCGAGTTTGAGCAGCATGGGTTGAGCTTCCCATTGTATCATTATAATGGGTTATATGGTGGTAAACTCACACCGTTTCGGTTGACTAGGCTAAGTGCCGAAGAGGCTGTAGGTGCTAGCATCGCCCTGACGAGGTCGGGTGGTGGATCAGGAGGTGACTTTGAAGATGTCTTGAGAACGAAATGGCCTAGCAGTCTAATCAATTGGCTAGGTGGTCGATCCCCTAGTATAGACTAGGTAGTGGAGATGTTGCCTCCTTAAACGTTAAGGACGATTGGCAACTGATAAAGATAGACAGTACTACCCCCGAAGTATGTCATCTTGTATCAGCCCCTTCGTATCAAAGATAAAACAAACAACAAAAGAGTCAACAACCTATCAACATAAGGATACAACAAATATAAGTACACCATCAACAATATAACGATTGGTAAAATCTGACGGACATATAACATAACATATGCTCCTTCAGCCTATCATATCATATCGGCAACAAAATAAACATATGGTTCAACTCATCCATCAATACAAAACACAAACTCCGGCAACAAAAGATGATACAAAGGTTTGCTATTATTCAGTTTTTGATATGTCATTAACAAATCAATTATCCGCTGATACCATGCAGAAGCCATTATAGGAGACTGCTGGGGGGAATAGCATTATCAGCTTGACGTCTTGATAAGGACTGGTCTTATTGTTTAGCGCGGAATCCAAACCAACGCTAGGAGGACTGTGCTCTAGACCGTTTAATTCGACGGGGTAACCTTAAAGTTTTGTTCCACAACCGGATGCTTTGAATTCGTCCCAGGAATATAGATTTGGATTAGGTGATTGAGATGTGGGGTATGGGGGTGGGGGGGTATGAAAACAGAAGCCAACAACACAGAAGCCAACAAAAAGAAACCAACAACACAAAAGCCACAATAAAACGATCAAAACAGAAGCCAAAAACACAATCCAACAACAAAAACAAAAGAATAAAGTCCAACAAGTATACTACTATGACTAACGATCGATGATGATGTCTACTATAACTACCGATTGATGATGATGTTGATTATTAACTACCGATTGATGATGATGAGATTATTATTACTCATCGCCTTGTCCAAACTGTGATCAGCAGTCTGGGTAGGGATGAGCAAAACAATCAAAAGCAATGCAAAGGGTTGCGGCAGGAGTTGTACGTGCTCCAAAGCCATTTGAATATGATAGGATGTGATGATACAGACAGCTTTCAACGTCGTTCAAGATTGATGCAGTGACCGGACATATGATATGATATGGTGGAGACTTGAATCCAACGAGCCACACCGAAGAATGAAGCCTGGGTAGAATGTATACAGCCACGAATAGCCTCGGAGATAGTCTTGAATTGCCGCAAAGGGTACTCGTATATACGGCCAGTATGCCCAGAGGAGCTCGTTGACCATTGCAATACATGAACGGACACGATGAATAGTTGAAAAGATACCCGGATCGAACTGCTTTTATATATGCCAGGGTGGATACTGATCAGATGTATATGTCTCGATATTGTTCAGTCTCGGTGATGTATCTTGGCCACCACGCTTGAGTCTGCGTCGTTGTTGTGGGTTTGATTTGAAGAGGATATCAAACACACTCCGCCCTTGGGAATACGGGCCAAACTCGTTCCAATACCAATGAGGTACGAGAAGTATACCGAAGATAGGCGATAGGATATGATATAGACAGCCTTTAACATCGTTTGAGAGTGATACAGCAACCGAACGGGCGAGGACATATGATATGATAATGGAGACTTGAATCCGACGAGCCATGCCAAAGATGAAAGATTGGGTGGAATGTATACAGCCACGAACAGCCTTGGAGATCGTCTCAACAACCGAGAGTGTAATGGTATAAGTTATGGCAACGAAGACATATGTTCGACTAGCCAAGCCCGAGGCAGATGATTGAATGAAGTGTATACAGCCACGGACAGCCTTGGAGATTGATTCAATAACCGAATGGACAATGGCATATGATATGACAACCAAAAGTCGAATCCAACGAGCCATGCTGAAGATAGAAGTCTGAACGTGGTATAGATAGTCTCCGACAGCCTTGAAGATTGATGCCGCAACTGAATGGATAATGGTACATGATATCATAGCCAAGACATAAGTCCGACGAGCCATGCCCAAGATAGAAGATTGAACGCGGTATAAACAGTCTCGAGTGGCCTCAATGAAGGGCACAACAGTCGAGAGGACATTGGCATAAGACTCGACAATCGATACTCGGATCAGACGAATCAAGCCGACTAAGACATCTCGGGTAATGTGTAGGCAGACTCCAACATCCTTGGAGATAGATACAGCAACGGTATGGACGAGGGCATATGATATGATGGCTAAGACTTGGACTAGACGAGCCAAGGCAAATGGGAAACGTATCAGCTTGAGAAGATATGCTTGGCCCGTATCGAGGAGGCCTTGAACAATGGCACTGATAGTTGTTGCCACCTTGCATCGTTTACGTCCTTGTTTGGGATTCGAGTTAAACATGATATGCCATACACTTCGTCCGTATGAGCCAGGACCGTATACACGCCAAATGAAACGAGGTATATTCAATAATGATTCAATTGGCAAAAGTAGGATTCGAATTAGACTTGTAGTTGTGTCCATTCCACATCTCAACAAGGAGATGGTCGTCATCATTAAGACGGTGACTCGTTTGTACAATGTATCAGCAATGAATCGAGTAGTAGTAGTAACGGAGGCACGTCCAAGGAACGTCATCGATTTGAGGCAACTGATAATACCAACGAGTAAAGTCCAACAATAAACAGCCGACAACCAAATGATAATGGATGCAAAGAAGACGGCGGCACTTGTAAAGAAGTAGACACTTGAGATAAGATTGGTATCGAGGGTATCACGGCTAATGGCTGGGAACAGTTCTTTCGAATCAGTATGATCAAGAGACATATCGGCAGAAGTTTCAACGTCATCCTTAACAAACAACAGCTTCGTCTCGTCACCAAGACAAGGGACCGTGTGGGTGAAGAATTGATCAGGCATGTAAAGAGGCATTAAGGATCGATCGATATGGACGTTACTTGAATTGGTAAGCGATGGTGTCGAATTGTCCGTCTTGTTAACGACAGTAGAGACTTGGGTGGGGGTCTCCTCCTCCTCGAATGTTGACGATGAGGAAGACTCTGCCGATTGATCATCATGAACTGCCGATTGATCATCATGAACAAGAGAGATTGATTCATTCTTCATTGGTACTTCTTCACTCTCGATGGAAACAGTTTCAATCATCAAGGACTCCTCTTCGACCAAGGATTCCTCTTCAATTGTTGCAATGTTAATAGACTCGTCACTTTGAATGGGGGTAATGTTCTCCTGATCTTGATCACCAAGAAGCAACTTCATCGAGTCGAAGGTCTTTTCATAACCTCGTCGGCACCACGTTAACTCGTCCCGGCGACGATAATGTTTACTGCAAACATCATATGATGTAAGGGCAATCTCTTCATTCATACACATCGAAAGACACGTTTTACGAAGGAATAATTTCCTCCCCTGAAGACAGTGATGATAGTTCATGGAAGCGGAAGAAGGAGACGATTGGAGAGCTGACTGACACATCTGAGCAGGTGACAAAGATTGAGAAACGTCGACGTTGCAAAGGTTCTTGCATTCTCCACGGGATGTTGCCGAACAAAGTCCGACAAGAAGGCCAAGGAAGCCAATAATGGATTTGATATTGATATTCATTTAGTAAATGATGGGGAAGCGGTAAGCTTGGGGATGTATGGTAATTGATATTAACAATTGGGTACTTCTTGAAATCGATGATGAAATCAAAAAGTGAGACGATTAGTTAGATAGTACACATCTATCGCGTCATTCAAACGGTTACAAACAGTATAGAATGTGGGGGAAACAGTTACAAACATATAGATATTAGTCGTTCAAATCATCATATGCCAACTGCCACATAATACAACGGTTATTTAAATTTAAATTTGTTACCCCAAGTTAAAGCGGTTAATAATGAGTTAGTAGGGAGTATAGCATAGACATATATACAGCACCTATCATATATATTATGCATGACGATAAGAAGAGCTAAGTATAGTGCCGATTGGAGTAGAAGAACCTTGAATTTATATTGGCTGTCGTTATGTTATAATATTATGTTCCCCGTGGGAGTCGATACGAAAATCTTACTAACAATTCGGTGCTAGATATAGTCGGTCGCTTAGGATATAGATTCATCCTTCTTATTGGTTGAGGGTACATTAGTTGGTAGTGCTGAGAGGATATTCTATCGGATAGAGGAGGGAATGTGCACATGATGTGTTCATTTTTTAGGAAGATAGACGAGTCAAATGACTAACACTAGTCATAAGAGTAAACATATATACAAGTATGCTATGAAGTATATGATGTGATATTACTTATTAGATACCACTATCTCGATGTGGACGATTCTTCCTCTTTTGCATCTTTTCATAATCATCATCATCCCGATCATCATCTCTTGGTACTAGTTTAGGTTCTGGCAGTTTCTCAAACGAGCCCGTACCATTCAATAATATCCTAGCCTTGTCAATTCCTACACTCTTAACAAAACCCTTGAGCCACGGTCGTATAACATCATCATCAAACTTATGTGCCTCCTTACCCTTATCATTATAACATCTAAGACAATTCTTCTTATCCTCACGTGCATCATTTCTATACGAGTATGATTCATATGAATCCAAGTAATGATTAACACGAAAGAAGGATGTTGTATACCGTGGTGGTTGACCTTTTCGACATAGTTGATGTATAGGAGTGTGTATATTCTCAGCCTCACCCATGAATTTGAAATATGGAACTCGTGACACGTCTATGATATTCTTTTGATACTTGTTCACTCGATTGTCGGGTAATGAATGCCATCTATATCGAAGGGTGACAAAGTCCTTCTCGTTAAAGCCTTGTGGTGCCATGTTTTCGGCGGTATTAGTTTCTTGTGAACCATATAGTAGCCTTGGCAGTGATAGACATGGACCAATCGTTTCATAAACATAGTCTTCACCCAATTCGGCATTATATCTTGTCATTTCTTGATTCAATACATCTAATAATGTAACACCATCCCCCACATTTGGTAATCGCTTTCGTATCCCCATTAATTGATCGACTGTCAAATGTGGCGGTGTTAGGAATGTATCACGTTTGACATAATAGATGTATCTATCAACATCCTTAATCAAATGTCCACCATTGAGTGTCTTGATTGGTCTACTACCAGACGGTGGTTCTTTACCAACTCGTTTGTATTTCAACAACATCTCCAGCTTTATACCTTTTAACCTCCTTGGCTGCTACTTCCTTCTTCTTCTTTGTCGTCGTCTTCTTGCCAAGTATTCTTGATAGTAAACTCTCTAATTCTTGTTGTTGTGGTGATTCTTCGTTTTCATCTTTATCATCATCATCATTCTTTCCAACATAATCATCATTCCAAAATGATTCATTACCAGCAACGATACCATAAAGTATCGTCGTACCATTATCATAAGTCTTTGTATATGATTGTTCAATAATTGGAAATGAATGATTCGTAACATCCTCTTCACTCGTATCTAATCCATCTCTATAGACATAATCATCTCTAAGATACCATTTCGTGCCATAATCATCAGTGAATATAGAACCATATGCACCATAGAATATTTCATCATTTGAATTAACTAATGGTGCAGTTTTTATTATCATACCATTGTAGACCTGTTCTTCTTGGAATGTTACTCGTCCTGTCGCTTGTATTGTTGTTTTAGTATGTATACCTTTGTCAGTCAAGCCGTAGACTGTACCCTGTACAAATGTTCCCGTTATTCGGACCTTTTTACCATTCTTCTTATCAGTGCTGTAATATCCCTTTCTAGACCATGTCCAATTGGCCAATATTGGTATCCCAGCAGGTGCCTCATCTAATGGTGGATTGACAGTCAATCCTAACGTCTCCTGAGTATTATCAATCTTATTGAATGTTATATATTCATCCACATCAGTCAACAATACCCATCCCTTATCACGATCTTTAAAATCTTTCATACATGCTCGAACAAAGTATTGTTGTCGTTTCCGATGTTGCATTAAACAATCTTGTTCTTTGTCGGATGGATTACACGCTCCGTCACCACCGTGTGGCATGAACTCCTCTTCGGTCCATAATTGTACATCTAGATTCATTTGGTCTTTCCATCGTTGTATTATCTCGGTTGGTACAGATCGTGACGATGGATCGATTGCAATTATTAAGGATCGGAGTGGTAACATGTAGTAATGATAGGCTATCCATTCTCTTAGGCGGGGATTTTCATCATTGACTAATAAACATGCTGATATGCCTGTGGTTGGTGAATGATATTGTGGTGTTGGTGTTGGTGCATCTGATTTAGATGTTGTTGTTTCATCCTCTTCGTCTATTGGATCAATTGGGTTGCTGAAATTAGTTAGAAGGATAGATTGTTGTACATTGTTGTTGTACTATTATATTGATTGCAGCAAACAATTGTTGTTGTTGTGTAGATATGATGACGACGATGGGCCGACCTCCGCTGGTTTACTACATTATTATTATTATGCAAAAGAGATGATACGATGGTATCATTTATTTGCCTTTGATCGGCGGTAGTAGTAGATATCTTTTATTATTAACAACGCTCTTCTTTAATGAACTGAGAGGGTGCACCACTCTTTCTTACACTCTCTCTAACGTTCTTCTTTAATATCATAATCTGCACTCCTTTTAATCTCACGTACTCTGCCGTTCATTTCAATCTCTTGATGAAATTTTTAACAAGAGAAAGGGTGGTGGACACCGTTGGCCTTCTTTCGCCAAAAAGATGGCCGTTAGGATACACCGGTATTAATATGACTCATTGACATAAAAAGTGAAGCCATTCTTTCTTAATTTGCTAAGCCCCATGTCATTCTGAGTACCGTGTCACTTTAAACTTTCTCAGTCTAAAATCTAAAAATTGAGGCAAGATTAATGTTTGCAAAGAAGAGCGGAGAGTACTAATAGATCTATTGCAACAAAGATGGTATCATATCTATTATAATACTAATATTTATCTTCTACTCATGCAAATCAGCGTGTAGAGCTACCAATAGTACTACGTAAGAAGTGGCGGTTCTAGTATCCTTGCAACATATCATCGATCTTTAGATGTACAAATCTCAGCATCTAGTAGGGTTATGAAGTCGATTCCTAGCTCTCTGAGATCAGAAGAACAAGATCTACACGATTATGATACTTATAACGTCTAAAAAGGACCTTGAAATGAAAGTTGCTCAACTCGAGCAAGTGCTACATTCTGCAAATCACCGTCGGAGGTCGGATTTTGGTAGTAGAGAACAACTCATCAGATTTTGATGATAAGACAACCTATCGAATCGTAATCAAATTCTACATCAATCTAACATAATGACAATATATAAGAGATTCACAGCTCGACTTCGTCTCGCAAGTAAAGTTTGAAAGTTTGAGAAACAGTAATATAAGACAATCACAGTTCGGCTATCGCCTCACATAATACAGTCAATCTTAATGGTTGTATATAACACATCTCCTTTGGCCTTCGGCGTCGTCGTCACCTCGGTCGTGTTGGTAATATCTCCCTACGGTCGACATTACCAACACTCCCTCGGTGGTTGATTGCAATGGAAGTAGAAGAAGGTTGATTGGATGTTGTTGTGTTTGATGAACTACTACTACTGGTGGATGATGATGCAACTAGCGTTGCACCATCACCACCAGAAGCAGATAGTTCATGTTTGTTGGTACGAATGATTAGAATGCTTATTACTACGATTGGTACGTTTATCATTGGACTGTTGATACGAATGCGGAGCATGAGTATCCTTCTTCTCTTTCTTACATCATGGAGCGAAGCGACAATGATGTGTAAGTGAAGGAGCGTCAGCGACTGAACAACAAGTAATGGAGCGGTAGCGACATTACTTGACGAACCGAAGGTGAGTCTGTTGATCGACTACTGAGCGTTAGCGAAGGAGGAGATCAACTACCGAGTCGTAGACGAGGCTGTGATTAATATTGATGATAGTAATAATAATGATAATGATATTAAATATTAACCTCTGAAAAGTACTAAACTGGTGGAGTCCATGGCTGCCGCCGGCTCCAAAATCTGGCCAAACGACCCTTGCTCGAGTTGGGTTGATTGACAAAAGGTTCATGTTTGGCCTTCTAATCACCATATATAGATAGAGGAGAGTGAGACGATCATTATACACTAAAAATCAATGTCATACGAGTAGTAGAAGAGAAGATATATGTGATATACTGTTTTGGTTTATATTAAAAAGGGTACTACCTTGGGAAGTATTATATCTTGTTTGGTATTACTGATGGTAGTAATAATGGATAGTATCAACTTCATATCATATCAATCTAGAGAAGGATGAGAGTATACTCAAGGATACCGAATTTTGGGTTAGGATACACTTGTCAATTGGATATAGATTGTGGCTGTTGAACTAATAATGCACATCAACACTCCGATCATTATATTTGCTATTAGCGTGTGGTGATATATACACGTCAGGATGAGTTGATTAGTCAAAGACAATGAGAGTATCCTTCATCTCCGAGATGGTATCTTTTTTGTTTTGTGCGTATGATATGTTCAAGAGAGAGATAATATGATTGAGTTGGTGGTCATGTTGTATTACCAGCAGGTAGTGTATTGAGCACATTATTTCCTTCCTCAGACAACTAATATTAACGTGGTGGATGGTAGAGGAGGGAGGCAGATAATAGTCCTAACCAATATTAATGGGTATTGCTTTTGTTGTTGAGTGGGCTTGAGTAAAACAACATAACTATTATTAGTGCCATTAATTTGATATAACCATTGTTGTCTAATCGTTAACATGTGTTGTTTAATAGCTAATCAATCATGCCCTTAGCTATATCATATACCAATTGTTTGTATTGATATGACTCGTACTACCAATCCCATCTCTACAATACATATAAAGTAGACTCATCACTAACTACCAGATGTATACCCCTCTCAACACTAGATACCACTATCCCGATGTGGACGTGCCTTCCTTTTTTGCATCTTTTCATAATCATCATCATCACGATCATCATCTTTTGGCACAAGTTTAGGCTCGGGTAGTTTCTCAAAGGAGCCCGTGCCATTCAATAATATCTTAGCCTTGTCGATTCCTACACTCTTCACAAAACCCTTTAGCCATGGTCGTATCACATCATCATCAAACTTATGTGCCTCCTTACCCTTATCATTGTAACATTTAAGACAATTCTTCTTATCCTCACGGGCATCATTTCTATACGAGTATGATTCATATGAATCCAAATAATGATTCACACGAAAGAAGGATGTTGTATATCGTGGTGGTTGGCCCTTTCGACATAGTTGATGTATGGGAGTGTGTATATTCTCAGCCTCACCCATGAATTTGAAATATGGAACCCGTGAAACATCTATGATATTCTTTTGATACTTGTTCACTCGATTATCGGGTAATGAATGCCATCTATATCGGAGGGTGACAAAGTCTTTTTGGTTAAAGCCTTGTGGTGCCATACTTTCGGCAGCATTAGTTTCTTTTGAACCATATAACAACCTTGGCAGTGATAGACATGGACCAATCGTTTCATAAACATAATCTTCACTCATTTCGGCATTAAATCTTGTCATTTCTTGATTCAATACATCTAATAAAGTAACATCGTCACCCACATTCGGTAATCGTTTCCGTATCCCCATTAGTTGATCGACTGTCAAATGTGGTGGTGTTAGGAATGTATCTCGTTTGACATAATATATGTATCTATCAACATCCTTAATCAAATGTCCACCATTCAGTGTCTTGATTGGTCTACTACCAGACGGTGGTTCTTTCCAACACGTTTGTATTTCAACAACATCTCCAGCTTTATATCTTTTAACATCCTTGGCTGCTGCTTCCTTTTCTTTTGTCTTCTTCTTCTTGCCAAGTATTCTTGATAGTAAACTCTCCAATTCTTTTTGTTGTGGTGATTCTTCCTTTTCATCTTTATCATCATCATCATTCTTTCCAACATAATCATCATTCCAAAATGATTCATTACCCGCAACTATACCATACAGTATTGTCGTGCCATTATCATAAGTTTTTGTATAAGATTGTTCAATAATTGGAAATGAATGATTCGTAACATCTTCTTCGGTAGTATCTAATCCATCTCGATATACATAATCATCTCTTAGGTACCATTTCGTGCCATAATCATCAGTGAATATAGAACCATATGCACCATAGAATATTTCATCATTGGAATTAATCAATGGTGCAGTACGTATTATCATACCATTGTAAACTTGTTCTTCTTGGAATGTTACTCGTCCGGTCGCTTGTATTGTTGTTTTAGTATGTATTCCTTCATCGGTCAAGCCGTAGACTGTACCCTGTATAAATGTTCCCGTTATTCGAACCTTTTTACCACTCTTCTTATCAGTACTGTAATATCCCTTTCTAGACCATGTCCAATTTGCCAATATTGGTATCCCAGCAGGCGCCTCATCTAATGGTGGATTGACAGTCAAACCGAGTGTTTCCTGAGTATTATCAATCTTATTGAATGTTATATATTCATCCACATCAGTCAACAATACCCATCCCTTATCACGATCTTTAAAATCTTTCATACATGCTCGAACAAAGTATTGTTGTCGTTTCCGAT
>Ga0214477_100999_pt1 | contig 16381 bp, 11 predicted proteins | sample M1_20Mar14CPVII9_FD_165058 | JGI IMG/M metagenome (GOLD analysis project Ga0214477, IMG submission 165058) | Marine eukaryotic communities from Monterey Bay, California, United States - M1_20Mar14CPVII9sort6BwellC16 | ecosystem: Environmental > Aquatic > Marine > Unclassified | place: USA...
TCAGGTACGTCTAATATAGTAATGCGTATTCACATCACCTTTGATTTATTATTACTCACCTTTTCTAATGGATCTTTCTTTTCTTTCAGACTGGAATCCACAGGCAGATTTGCAAGCCCAAGATCGTGCCCATAGGATTGGCCAGAAGAAACCAGTGTCAGTTTATCGTATGGTTACGGAGAGTACCGTAGAAGAAAAGATTGTAGAAAGGGCACAACAGAAGCTCAAGCTCGATGCAATGGTTGTACAACAAGGAAGGTTGAAAGAGAAGGACAAGCTATCAAAAGAAGATGTCATGGCCGCAGTCCGATTTGGGGCAGACGCCGTCTTCAGATCTGAAGAGTCTACCATCACCGATGATGATATTGATGTCATCCTTGAGCGTGGAAAGGCCAAGACGAAGGAGCTCTCAGACAAATTCTCAAAGGCCGAGAAGGGAGATATGTTAGACTTCCGCTTGGATGGAGGAGTTTCAGCGCAAAACTTTGAGGGTGTTGATTATGCTGATGCCGAGCTCAGGAAACAGTTACGACTTCTTGCTGCCGATTCAGTCGGAAAGCGTGAGAGGAGAGTTCCAACCACATATAACGCCACAATTGAGCCTACAAAAAGTATGATAATTAAGGATCGAAAGGTCAGGTTGCCTAAGGTGCTTCGTTTACCGGTTATGGAGGATCATCAGTTTTATAACAGAGCAAGATTATTAGAAATATCCAAGCTCGAGTTTGAAATGTTTGCCAACTTGAAAGATATCGGGCATTTGCCATCTATGGAAGTAATGGCAGAGAAGAGAACAATTCTTCCAATGGGACAGGGAGCAGACGACCTGGGAACAGAGAAATTAGATCTACTTGCTGAAGGGTTTGGCGATTGGTCAAAGTCTCAATTCTTCCACTTCGTTAAGGCAACGACTGCCTACGGCCGAGATGATATTGCTAACATTGCTCTTGAGATGGGAATGCCTGTTGACGTTATTGAGGCTTACTCAAAAGCCTTCTGGGAGTATGGTCCTACTGAATTGAAGCCTGACGAATGGGCACGTGTTTCATCACAAATCGAAAAGGGAGAAGCAAAGATTGTTAAGAAGCGTCTCCAAGAGGAGTTGCTTTATAAGTTTGTTCAGACATTTGACGACCCCGAAAATGAAATGACATTTGCCAATAAGGGTACCACCCATTTCTCACTAGAACAGGACCGTGCAATTCTATGTGGTGTTGTCAAACATGGATACGGAAATTGGAACGCTATCCGAGAAGAGATTCGTAATGATACAAGCCTCTTATTCCAGCACACAGTACAGGGTATGAATATTGACGCCATTGCCAAGCGTTGTGATTATCGTATGCGTCAAATGGAAAAGGAATTAGAATCTAGGCAGAAGAAGCTCAGTGCACAAAAGCCAACAGCCGTTAAGGAAGCTGAATCTCTTTTGGAATCCGTGCGAAGTATGGAAGCGTGGGAGAGCGAGGCAAAGATGATGCAGCTACAAGGAGAACCCACCCCACCTATTCATTCGTATGTGAAGAAAGGATTAGACGGTTTTGATGGATATCTAAAGGAATGGCAACTCTGTATTGATGGACTGAGGGAGATTGAGACTCAAGTGCGAGGGTGCCATGTACTAGCTGAAGAGACGAAGGAGCGAATTTATGCAGGTGATCAATATGTCAATTACTCGCATATTACTCTCAAAGCGGGAGGTCCAAGGGCGGCTCTTAACAGATCAGGCCGAGGTTATGGCGTGGACCTTGAGGAGAGGATCAATAAAGCTTGTCTTGCTATTCCAGAATGCGGTGAGTGCAAGTTTTGCCTTGACCCGATGACAAGGAAGATTTGTGCGAATAGACGAAGGATAAGAAGAGATATGATTGAGGAGGAAATGATCCATGTTCCTATGCAGAGACCTACGTATGAAGAAATCAAGGCAATGAAGCCATCACAGGTTTACAAACCTGCCAAGGATCGTAAGAAGCCAGGAAGAAAAAAGGGATGGAGTGATGGAATGGGCAAGTCACCTGATCGCAAGAGAGCCAAAGGCATATCAAAAGGTAACAAGGCCATGTCAATGCCCGACAGCCTATTACCAGAGTTTGCGGCCTTGATTGGAGCCAATGGCTCTAATCAGAGGGTGGAGATAATCAACGGATTTGCCCGTAACCATCAATCAGTATCTGCTCGTCAAGTGACTATGAAGTTTCAAGAAGTTGCCACGAAAGATCGCCCTGCATGTATTCCACCTCCTGAAAAGACAAAAGGCAAGGGTCGATCTGTAACCTTTTACCTCCGTCCTCGATTTTACCACTTGCTGCCTGAAGAGGACCGACCAGATGGATGGGAAGAAGCTGCAAAGGAAGACGAGGTGCTATACAAAAAGCAATGTGATGATGCAGCCAAAGCCAAAGCAGAAAAGCTTGCAATGGCGCAAAAAGAAACGGCAAAACTGGCTGAAAAGCCTGCTGCAGATTCAGATAACGAGAATACATCTCAAACGTCAAAGCCATCGGCAATGAACTCTTCTGTCACGTCCTTCACTCGAGATAGTGACGATGAAAGTGAGTTAAGACCAGCAAAGAAGATGAAGCATTAAGAGGAGATTGGAAGAAGTAGTCTATTGTCGACATTGTTAACAGTGATTTAAAACTATATATGTGATCTATTATAAACCAAAAGGAGTGATATCAACTTGTCTAAGAAACTTTTATCGAGATCAGCAGGCTGTATTGGTGTTGTATATTCTTCCGATTCGTCGTCAATAAGATCTTCTTCTACTTCCTTAGATGTTATTCTTGCCGCCGTTGGCATATCCCTGCTATCATGATTTTTAGGAGTAAACACAAAAGACAAGGCACATCCTACAACGAAGCCAAGAATTCTTCTCGTTGTATGTCTGCTTGCCACATTGCTCGCAATCCTTCGAATAGATCCTAAGCGAGATTGATGTTCTGTGTTTTGTAGAACAACAGCCGGCTCAATATAGAACCGAGAAGGTAGGGACTTGAGCTCTTTCGGTCTCTTTAAATGTTCTGACACGATTACTTCTGCAACACTTGGCTTCATTAACTCCGTCTCCATTTCACTTTGCATGGCTTCGGTTATAGCCAATCGAGGATTTAAACCAGCTTTATTATGTAGCCTAATGAGTCCTTCTTCGATAAGCTTTTCTATTTCAATATCAACATCTTCTTCTTGAGTTGACTCATCAGAACTCGTATCTCCTCCAGCCACTAAATCATATGTCACACCTTCTTCTTCTTGGAGTACAACATCTTGATCTTCTTTATTAATGTCTTGTGTCATCTCGTCTACATTTTCTTGGTTATCTTTATCTATATCTGATATCGAATTTATTTCTCCTCCGAATTGTTCATATACAATACTTTCATCTTGTGTATCTGTTGTGGCGGTTTCAACATCTTCATCTTCTTGTTGCATTGCGGATAACTCCAAATCCTCACCTATTTCACTTTGTATATTATTATATGCATTACTGCCAAATGACCTTTCATCCTCCATCACAACCTCTACTCTTTCATCATTAGAAACATTATTATCTTGTTCGTCGTTACTGATATTTGATTGTGATTTCCCTAAAGATCTATAAAATTCTCTTGTTCTTCTTATCTCCTCGTCCCAAACATCGTCGTCATTTATTTTAATATCTTGTTTGTCACCATCGGTATCCTCATCACCACCGCGGATAGTATAAAGATTGAAGCATCTTGAACTTTGTGGATAATTAGTAGTAGTACATCTTCTTGGTATGAAGGACAGGCTACCATTCACAGCACTTGTACATAGTGATAAGAAGAGGAGACACTTTGTTATACTTGTCATTTTCTACACAGGATGGTATCTTCGATGGCAACCAATTATATTATCTCTTCTAATCTTATACTACTGATATAATAAGAATCACAGTGTATTGCTCAATAACATACGATATTGTTTAAGAGCTTTATATCAATCTCCTATTGTACCTCTAGAGCGATACTAGGTATGTGTAGCTGCTACTAACTTACAAAAAAGGATACGAAGCATTTTGTACGATATTGGCGCCCGCGCACACCAAAAAATCAGTCAACTGTCGACAGTAATCTGAGTACCTAGACCTCAATCATAAGTAGACCATCAATCATATACCTCCTTATATATTGCTATAAATCACTGCTGTAATACGTTCTTATTAGTTTTGTAGTAGTGTGGAATTAAAACAAACAGGTATTGCAATTAGAAAAATATATCACTGAGACACCACACACAAGATAGAGACAGAGAGGCACATCTCAATATTATCATAGATAACCATCTCTGATATCGTATAGATAAATCCCTATTACTGTACTCTGATTATTATTAATACTATCAATAATTAATCACTATGAGAGAATTACGTGTCGAGGATGCATTAATGTATCTTGATCAAGTAAAAATTGAATTTGGTGATCGTCCACACATCTACAATGAATTTCTTGATATTATGAAAACATTTAAATCCCAGGCAATTGATACGCCAGGTGTTATTCGTCGTGTTGCATCATTATTCCATGGTAATAAACGACTGGTGTTGGGATTTAATACATTTTTACCCGAGGGGTATCGAATTGAATTGCCACTAGATGGTGGCACGTGGCCTGTATATCGTGAACCGGGACGAAGTGGTGTTATTAATATTCCACCACCACCAGGGGGTATTCCTCAGCCAGTGCATTTACGTCCAGGTCCAACTTTAACAGGTAAGATTATTGTTTCTTTCTTAATAAATGGCTATGGATAATCTTGAATTCATTGTATGTGCATATGATGTGTACTTTATGTCACTAAAATTTATAATACCCCCTCTCACTTATATAATATATTAATAATATAGGGGCAGCAGGACGGGGTAACAACCAACAGGGTGGAATGGGAAGAGGTGCTGCGAGACAAATGCGGCCGCCTGTTGTTGGTACGTGTATCTTCTCTTGTTACTTTTCTTTGTCTCTTCATTACTTACTGACTTAAATATTCTCTTCCATTACATATCATTCAGGTCCTCGACAAGGCGGAGGAGGTTCAAACCTCAAACCCCCTCCACAACCACGGATCAACCCTGCGCCCTTGCCAGGAACTTTACTTCCAGGAAAGTCCGCGTTTGTATTGTTTTGTCTTGTGTATTCATGTGTTCAATATGAAGTGTTGGTGATCTGAGTGCTTCATCTGGCCATCATATATCTTTATTTGATTGCCTCTGCGAACCACATGTTCTAACATAGTTACTATCATCTCTCTTCATCTTCATAAACTGTGAAACGCGCATCTTCTAGGCCGACCAGGTCCAATCCCCGGCGGAAATCCCAATACGACGCGACCAACTACTACTGCTTCTGGAGGTCTCAAGGCAAGTAGTTATTAGATTATTATTGCTGCAATGGGTTGTTTTATGATGTGAGCATATCTTACGTCATATCATTTCTTTGCAAAATATTCATATCTTATATCACATATCTATACATAAACATATATAGGCACCCCCTCCACAGCAGGGACAAGTTCAATTGGCAGATTCGTCGAAACAACCAGTGGAATTTGATCATGCAATTAATTATGTCACAACTATTAAGAAACGATTTGCAGCCCATCCTGAAATCTATCGCAAATTCTTGGAAATACTACATACATATCAGAAGGAACAGCGTGGTATTAAGGAAGTGCTTGATGAGGTGTCATTATTATTTGCAGATCATGCTGATTTACTCAAAGAGTTTACATACTTTTTACCCGATCAAGTCCAAGCTCAGGCGAAGGCACAGTTGGATGTGGCAGCTAAGAAGGCCGAAGAACGTGCGGCGGCTAGAGAAGCGGCAGCATTGGCAGCGTCCCGTGCTGCCTCACAGCAGCCAATCACCACACCTGGAAGTATTAATCCAAGGGGTCAACAACGTGGAAGTATGGTATTGCCTCCCCCACCAATTGCCTCTCCCAGTTATCGTAACTCCTCACCTCCACAGAAGAAGGAACCACGTATTCCCAGTCATGTTGTAAAGGTGCCATTTGGTGCCACCAAGGGTAGGAGTGAGGATCGTGAGAAGGAGATATCTCGTGGGGCCGTGCATGGTGTGGTGAGTTATGATCCCGTCCGTCCTCCTCGCCGACATGAGTTGAGTACTACGCAATCAGCCCAGCTTCTTGGCCGTCCAATGAATATTCCTTTAGCACCGATACAGCCCAAGACATCTGAAACGGCATTCTTTGAACATGTCAAGGAACACTTCCTTCGTAAAGATCTATTCCCTGACAGGCCTCAGCACAACCGTCGGATAACTCCTTACATTGAATTTATTAAATGTTTACATTTATATGGTGCAGGCATTATAAACAAGGATGAATTGATCTCATTGTTGCGTGGATTATTCATTCAGGGTAATGCACCAAAGAGCGGAGCGAATGCTCCCAATCCATCGGGTAGTGTGGTTGCGACTCAGGCGACCTTGTCATTACTATCTGAGTTGGAGAAAGTCCTTGTTGGGAGAGGACCATTCGCCGTACAGGAAAAGAATAAGAAATTCAAGGGCAAGTACGGTTCATATCCGCTTCGGGAATATGATTTGGCTGATGCTTCTGAAAAATGTACTCCGAGTTACTTGACATTTCCAAAGGACTATCTTTTTCCCAAAGCTACTGGTGAAGATGAGTGTACTACTGGTGAAGTATCCACACTTAACTACAAGTGTTTTAACATTGGGTCTGCATGTGAATGTGCAATACATTATGCCATGTACGATGGTGTCAAGTCACGTCGCAATGTCTATGAGGAGGTACTATCTCGTGTGGAAGGTGAGATGTATGAGGTGGATATGGCCATTGAATGTAATGCATCAGCTATGCGTGTATTGGAACCGGTGGCAGAAGAAGCAACACGTTTACGGGAACAGGAGGAGAAAGATGGACAGCCGATTGGTCGGTTGCAGTACAAGCTTCGGAACAAGGCATTGAACAGTATCCAAATTGGGGCGATTGCACGCATCTACGGCGAATCTGGGGAGGAGGTACTTCAGCATTTATTGCGTAATCCTTTGGTTGTGGTACCCATCGTCTTTAAGAGACTCAAGGAGAAGAACGAAGAATGGCGTAAGGCAAAGAAAGAAATGAATAAAGAGTGGAAGAGGATTATTGCTGAAAATGCAGCAGGTGAGTAATAACATGCATATGTTGTGTGCCATATGGTTTTCACCAGTTTGATGCAGTGCTAATAGTATTCTCTGGTCTTATGAGTAGGATCTCTTGATGCCAAGAGCTTTGTGTACAAGAAAGAAATTGAGCTAAGCTTTACATCCGAAAGGCTCCTAGATGATTGTCAACAGGCAAAGTCATTTGCCGAGCACCCTTCAAAAATCCAACGTCATCCAGCAACCAACATGATACTTCCTGATTTTCATCTAATTAATCCCGACCTTGAGTTAGCCCTCTTCCAACCACATATATCTGTCCTCGTCTCCAAGAACATGCCACATTCAGATGCTGCTACTCTCCTTGATGCGTATTTCGAGAGTAGTGACAGGTCGAGCTCAGACAAAGAACGCTTCCAGAAGGTATTGGATGGATTTGTCAAGCCTTGGTTTGGATTGGCATCGAACAATACTGAATCTGATTCCACTTCCAAATACACTTCTGGCCAGAGAGTAAGAACTGCCGTTGGGGATGGGCTGATTATTTCAGGTTCTTCAACTGATTCAAGTGTACGATACCTTGTCAAGTTTTCATTTGGTGTTGGATATGTCTTGCAGGATGCTATTGAATCGGTGCTATCTCCAAGGTCAGGTTCTGACATTGATACAAGCGCTGACGACAATGCATCACAATTGATGTCAGATGATGTTCAAGTACTCTTCGGAACGGAGAAGATGTATCTCTTTGTCCGTCTTTACACCCTACTTGTCACTATGCTTTATCAGGCAAAGAGTATTGCTGATAAGTCTAGCTTCCATTCAAGTATTGTGTCTTCTTTGAAAGATTTGCTCCAGGGAAAGATTGATAATGTGACCTTTGAGGAAGAATGCAGAAAAAATGTTTCGGACTTGTACAACTTCTTTGCTATCCCACCACTTGTGGAACAATGTGCCGATGCATTGGCCAAGATGATAAAGGAAGATTGTCTTGAAAATCTTTATCAATGCTCACAGTTGAAATTGAAGGATCTTGATCAACTACGCAATTTATCACTCGATATGACGGAAGATGCGATCTATCGTCTTGAGATCCAGTCATCGGCTAGTCAGGTCTTCTTTTCTTATTTGCCCACTGATGTTGAGCTTGAATTGACTAATCCTAGTAAAGTGGATGGTGGCGCAGATGATGAACTCAAGCCATTAGATACTGCTACCAAGCGCCCATTAGATTCTCAAGATGAACCTGAACAGAAAAGAGTTAAGACAGGTGATTGAGAATGTAGGTAGAAAAGTTTGAAGACGGCAGCACTATTCTTGTACCAGTAACTAATTTAAGTTAGGCCTTCAATCTATGTTACATACCATTGTATTAATAAAGCTATTCTCTAATAGGTGCAGTGATTACATAGCAGCAAGGACGACTCTTTACCTCCTTTTTACCTCTTCTACTGATGTCTCACCGCGCCATATGTCACAAAAACGTTTGGCTATTCATTCGCTAGAAAAATGGATGGTTTTATCAACTCATCAACTCATCACTCCTTCAAATGTTGAAGTAGTGAAGTGAAATAAACCCAAGCAATAAAAGAGTATTATATATACAGTGGTTAGAATATACATTATTGGTGAGTACATAGATGATGACACTTTATATAGTAAACTTTAGTGGTGTTCACATCATGTGTCTTTCTGAATTAAAATTATTGTTGATACGTACTCACTTACCTCCACTTCCACTCATTTTTCATCTCCTTACCACAATTATATACTAGTAGACATTATATACATACTACTTCTAAAAAGGAGAACATTCCATCAGCTTTGTTATAGTACCGGCATATCAAGTGCAAATACCTGTTGCAAAGGGATAATTTGATACTTTTGCAATCATCAAATATGACAGCTGAAGACAAGAAGCTACACGCTACTGCAAAGGAGTTTGTACCCTCCTGGCTGAATGCTACTACCAAACCTGCACCTGCAAAGAGTGCTACACCTGCTGCAAAGAAGACCCCAGAGTCGTCATCTTCGTCGGGCAAAGATAACAAGGATACCAAGAAGACCACATCCTCTCCTTCAATGAATGGTAGCACAAAAGCAACTCCTAAACCATCTACTACTGCTTCTAAAACATCTACTACTACTGCTGATAAGACAAAACCTACTTCTGCCGAGACTGTCAAGAAAGATGCTGTACCCCAGCCGCCACCCAAGGCAGCTGCACCCCCTGTATCAGCATGGGGTAGCAAAGTATCAGAATCGGTAAAGAAAGCTGCTCCCATTAAGCCACAACAAAGTAAACCCAAACCTGCTCCACAGAAGCAACAAAGTGGTGGCAATGGGAAGCCTGGGAATGCGTCACAAAGGCAGCAAAGCAATGGAAAGAAGGGTGGAGATAAAAACAATACCAATAACAATAGGTCGAATAGTGGTAGGAATAATAATACCCAGCAGCAGAAACCAACTAATGCTCCCCAGCAACAGAAACCGACCAATTCACAGCAACAGAAACCACAGCAACAAGGAGGAGGTGGTGGCGGTGGTGGATGGGCAAGTATAGCTGCCAAGCCTGCAAAACCCCAGCCTGTCAATCAACCGCAAAGGCAGCAATCCTCTGGTGGCAATAATAATAATAATAATAACAACAACAACAACAGGGATAATAATAACAATCGTGGAGGGCAAAACAATAATAACAATCATCGGTACAATAACAATAATAGACAACAGTCTCATCATCGGAATTATGATCGCAGTAACTCTCGAGGTGGCGGCGGTGGAGATCAGAGAAATAATGATAACGATCCCAATTGGTCACGGGGAAAGGCTGTGCCTAGGGATCTGTTGGAACCTGGAGAAGGAGAGACGGATGCCGAGAAGGCAGTATCACGTATCAATGTTGAGACATTATTAGATATGCGTTTGAGGAATCTTAATTCCCCATCATCGTGGGAGGAAGAAGATTGCGAGACAAAGCCCTCTCAACAATGTCTATGGGATACACCCACACGGGAAGAGGATATTAAAGCGTTAGCCGCCGCAGATCGGATAGGAGGGGATGTAACACGAATGGAAAAGAAGAAAAAGAAACCCAACCCTCATGATACTGCACCGGCACTTGAGGATTGTAAGCCTCTTGAGGTTAATGAAGAAACTCGTTGGAAGGCTAAGGTTATGGATGATACGGAAGGAGGAGAAGCTTCCGAAGAGGATAGTAAGGAAGAGATCTTGCGTAAGGCAACACTCATCCTTAATAAGTTATCACTTACCAAGTTTGACAAACTGTCAGATGAGTTCATTGCCTGTGGTATTGGCAAGGATGTTGAAACTCTAACCGGGGCCGTTAGTCTCATCGTCACTTACGCTCAAGAACAGCAACATTTCTCGGCAATGTATGCTGGTTTATGTCTGAAACTTGCCAATACTCCAATGGAAGGCATTGATGAGGGTTTAAAGAAGGGTAAGAAGTTCAAAAAGATATTACTAGGACGTTGTCAAGAAGAGTTTGACACGGATCCGTCGACGAAGATCAAAGAGGCTACCAAGGATATAACAGACGAGGAATTAATTGAATATCATTCTACTTTGATTAAGAAGCACTACCTCGGGCATATGCGTTTCATTGGTGAGCTGTACAAGGGTGATCTCATCAGTATTAAGATTATGCTCTTTTGTCTTCCTATGCTACTTCACGGAGATAAGAATGATACAGCATCAGAGGAAGTTGATGAAGAGAAGTTGGAATGTTTTTCAAAACTCATGACTGTGATTGGTTCTAGTCTTGAACAGCAGAGTGCGGCCATGAAGAGTGTAGGCAAGGCCGATGCAGCTAATAGTCTCGCGGAGTGTTGGAAGACAGTCGAAATCATGGCTGGTAAGAGGAAAGAGAAGGGTCCCACGGTTAGCAATCGAATCAAATTCATGCTTCAAGACTTGCTTGAGATGAGACAGAAAGGTTGGGTCTCGAGGCGAAAGGAAGAGACAGCCAAGACATTGGCCCAGATTCACAAGGAAGTGGCAAAAGAAGAGCGTGCATCTGCGAGAAAGAGCAACTCGAGGGGTAATTTGTCCAAGAGTAGACATGCAAGCTCTGGTGATGTTCGTCAATTGGATAAGGCACAGGCCAAACCTCAAGTTGATGCCGATGGATTTGTTTCTGTGGCACCTCATCGTAGTGCATCGATGACGGCATTGCATAAGAGTCAATCGAAAGAAGGATTTCATAAACGTGGATCTACTGTCGGCTTAGATGATGTGCAACAACGTGTTAAACAAGGCAGCAAGTTTGCCGTCTTGAACGAAAAGAACAATAAAAAGGGAAGTAACAACAAACTTGCTGATAAGGCTCAAGCTCCAGCAGAAAATCCAACGAAGTCGAAGGTCGACTATCTCAGTCCAGACGAGTGCGGTGACAAGGCGAAAAATATTCTAAAGGAATACTTTGTAGGTGGAGACGCCGATGACGCAGTACTTTCTATTCATGAGTTGGTTGGTATTGGCGATGAAGGATCGGTAAATCGCGGTACCAAGGTCGTTGAGAGTGGAGTATTAAAGGTGCTTGAGATGAAGCAAGGAGAAGTTGATAAGTTTGTTTCCATTTATTTACGATGTGCAAAGGAGAAGAAGATTGAGTGTGAATCATTTGTCTTGGGATTGAATGACCCTCTTGAATTCCTAAATGATGTAGCAATCGATGCGCCCTTGGCAGTTCCACATCTTGCTTGTATTGTTGCTGAGTTTGTGAAGGCAGATGTTATCCCTTTCAACTTTTTGTTGAACACGCCTGCCTATTTCCGCACGGATCAGAATGCAGCGTCTTTTGGTGCCAAGGTAATGAAGAAGATTGGCGGCGAAGCCACTACGTCTGAGGATTATATAGAAGTTATCGGAAAGCTAATGACTGACGATGACAAGACAAAGTACAGTACTGTTGGTGATTTGGTCGACGCAGCGTAGTATTGACTATTGGGGGCATAGAAGAGGGGGGGTATGTGTTTGATATTAGCTAAGATAGTAGCAATCGATAGAATCTGATTGAAAATGTTGTTCAGTTGATTATAAAGGTGTGCTTTGATATTGGCTTCTGTGATGCTTATCTATTGATGCTTACAATTGCAACGTTCAAGCTAATTATTTGTTCTGCTCTATTTCTGCATTCCAACCTTGCTAGTATATCAGTACATAATCTGCATGAGATATCTCAGAGGTATCTTGTCAATCGAAGCCCATTTTACCTCCAAGCTATTATTGTCACCGATTTTAGAGCATGATAAGTGCATGAATGATAGATTCTGTGAATACCTTGCTAACAATGAGTATTATGTTTGCAGCTACCATTGCCAACGTTGTCATCTCTTATATTTTATTGATAATGTAATAGTGTTTCAAGTATCTGTTGCCAAATCTGAGTAAGTATCAAACCTCCGAACCAAAGGAACTGCTTTATTATACGTCGCCCTGCCGACCACTGACCAATTCTACTACTATTGTACTTAAAGACGATGGCTTTGATTTGCACCGCCTACAATAGACGACGGTTTTGATTGCACCGCCGGCTAACGAGAATTTGCCATGCTCTTATGAGGTATCCTCGTGCCATTTTTTTACAATACCGCTCCCTCCTCGCCGATAATTCAATTTAGAATGAGCAAAGCATATAATATTAGAACGCCGGTATTATCCTGCAATACCGCCACTGGCTTGTCTATTTGCACATCAGATGAACGCACAATTGCCATGGCGAACTCTCTAGAATCGTCGTAACAAAATCACAAAATCACTCCTCCACAAATCCATTGTCATTGCTATCATACATTGTCTATCATTGCTGTTGTTTGTATCATCATCTCCCAGATCATCATATCTCTCCTCTTTCTATAATAATATAATATAACAATATGTCAAGACGACCAGACGTGCAAAGGAGTAGCAGCAAAGTAATCTCCAGAGGTAGAAAATTATCGACAGACAATGTTGATACTACTACAACTACTTCCAATGTGACTACCAAGCCACGTCGTCCCTACACTCCATACAACCTCTTCTACCTATTGGAACGTGAGTTAATCGTGCAAGAGAAAGAACCAGCAATGAGATTGGAGAAGGAGGAGAAGAGAGCGCAAATGCTTGCCGATCCAAAGAGGCATAAGGTGATTCGAGCGGAGGATGATATTGAGTTGCCCACGAGGTATAAGGGATGTATCCTTCTGCCACATTGGTATGAACCGAATTTGAAGGAGAAGCGTAAACATCGTAAGACACAGGGAAAGGTAAGAAATTATTATTGTGTTGTGTGGTGGTAGATCTATGATGATGCATCTTATGTTTTATGATTGGAAAAAAAAAAAATGACACATCTTGTGCACAAATACAACTAACTCACATATACATCTCATATTGTCTACAGATCTCTTTCAAGGAACTCACTGGAATCATCTCCCAGAACTGGAGTACTATTGACAAGGAAACGAAGGATTACTGTACACAAATATCTGAAATGGGTCGAAAACGTTACAAGGAAGTTATGATCCGTTACAATGCTTCTCAGAAGGTCATCCAGTTAAAGAAGGAACATGCTGAAATGCAAAGTGCCAAAAACAATAGGTTTGGCCAGCAATCCAAGAGTACGAAGTCAGCAAAGTTATGTCGTAGTCCTACCCAGACAGTTCATTTTGCCAAGGCCAAGAAGAGCAACCCTGTTACGCCCGAGCGCAACTTATCTCATCATGCCGCCGCCCCGATTGTCACCCCATCTCGTTCTGCGTATAGCAACCAATTCCCGATGCATGTTCCAAGTGGTCCTCAGTTCTACGGTCAATATGGTCCACCTCCTCCCTTACCACCCGTTATGCCCGTGTCTCAGAGTATGCAGGGACAGCAGCAGATCCCTCGTTCAATGATGCAGATGTACCGTCAACATCATCAACTACAGCAGCAACGACAGTATCCAACATTCAATTACCCCAAGCCCCCACCCTTGCCCAAGGTGAAGAGCAAGTCAAAAAAGACGAGTAGTAAGAACAACAAGTTCTTCTCCAATATGCCCACTCCCATCGGAGGAGGACATAATATCAATACAAATGTTAACACATCCGACAAGACTAATGTCAATGTGAGTATCAACGTGTGTGTAACGAAGGATGACTCAAGTAATGACGGTACTGCTGAATCCAACAAGAGCGGCATGTCTCACGAAGAGGCCATGCGTCTATGTCAAATGATGGACTCTCCTGGGAAGAGAAACAGTATTCATAGTCAGTACGAGGCCCCTCTCAATGATCAGCATGCATTATTAAAGGATATGCCAAGTTTTGACTTTGCTGATCATCACAGTCTCTCGTCTGAGAGCGGTGAGAATATGAGTCAACAGTTTGATGTACAAGACTTACTCGATCAAGCAGATGCTAGTGAAGATAACATGATGAACTTTATCTTAGGAGAAGAAACATTCCAGGACGGATCGTTTCCTGACATCAAGTTTGCACTATAAGATATCCCATCGTTTGGGTTGTACACTATATGTTGTTATCTGGTAGGAATTAGTTATTCATGTTAAATGTAAAGAATCGTGTCAAGAAAGTTATATTTATTATTTAGTATAATGTCTATGAAACTATTACTCTGGCAGTTCAGTGTAACCTGCTTGTGTTTCTCGAGAGGAGCACAACAGCTGAGACTCTCGTTTATTTCGCCTAATGCCTCTTTCATGAAAGACAGGCTACCTCTTGCTGCCCTAGCGCCGTAGCCTGAGTGTCAATATTAAACAGACTTATATCGCCTATACCCCTTACTAAATCGTGCATGTGACATAATTCGTGGTAAGCTGCACTGGCTGCAAGTTGGCTTTTATAGTGGGCAGTCCCCTACCCTATCCTATTCTGATGCTTGCAATAGCTTTCATGCACAACATCATATTGGAAAACTCTATATCGAAATATCGAAAAATGACTAGGTCATTTAAAATAATCAATTCTCCGGTATAAAAAGTATATGATTATAATTAGTATTAATACACTCGTATCCAATCAATAAACGGGCTATCTGAATCTACTATTGGATTACCACTTTTACTACTAACAGTATTATTATACTTTCTTGAGATATTGCATTCAGTCTTCTCGTCATACGGCCTCCTATATACCATCTTTTTACAGTTATATCAATAAGAAAAGATGACAAATGTTCGATTTAGTAGTAGTAGTAATTCACAAGAAGAAGAAGATCATAGTTATATAGATACACGTCGACCATCATTAAACACTGCAATAGAACAAACTATATCACAAACGCATAATCAACAGGGCTCAAATGCATCATCTCAATCTGATGATGGCGGCAATCAGGAACAGCAAGGACCAACAATGGGATTTAATGCAATAGCAGCAAATGATGGGCCGTCGTTAGCAATGGCATTAACACAATCAATACGACATCACTCTAAAATGATTGATGGTGAACAGGTACCAAATACACAAACGAAACAAGGTGGGGTAGTGAGGCCGCACTACGATCCATATAATGGTGATGATCATGTTAGCTTGGCACCCGGTGTTGAATTGAACTATGAAAAGGAGGCAAAGGAATCATATCCACCACAACAAGAACAGAGTATGATAGCACCAGTATTACGTGATTATATTGCCAATGCAGGTGTTGAAGATCCAAGTACAAAGAAGGATAGGAAGGGTTTACATCATCCTGATAATGTTCGAACGGTTGAACAGCAACAGGGTCGAGTCGAGGAGAGGTTACGTAGTAATGCATATGATTCATTTACTACCCGGTTTACAAAGAATATTACAAATTGGTTTGGATTGAATGATGATGATGATGATGCAAGAGATGAGTTTGATACAGGAGGTAATGTCCAACGTCGATCTGTACGCTTTGCAGAAGATGATGGTAGTACAGACTCCGCTGTAATCGCTGCAGCTATAGCCAATGGTGATGCAGTTTCAGGATCAGCATTTGGTAGAGCACCCAATTTTGTTGTTCCGCCACCAACATCATTCCGTACTGCTACTCGACATCCATCTCAGTTACCTACTGAATTTGATAACATGGAAAGTCGATTGAATGCTCCCCGTCGTATCCTAGCCGCGAGAAAACGACATCGTCGGAATGATTCATTCTTGAGATTGGTACTTCTCGTGTTATGCTTTGCTCTATCATTAACATTTGCAATCATATATGGTAAGTGTGTGTTTATGTTCAATCCCCTATATTGTATTATATAA
>Ga0214477_101000_pt1 | contig 16379 bp, 11 predicted proteins | sample M1_20Mar14CPVII9_FD_165058 | JGI IMG/M metagenome (GOLD analysis project Ga0214477, IMG submission 165058) | Marine eukaryotic communities from Monterey Bay, California, United States - M1_20Mar14CPVII9sort6BwellC16 | ecosystem: Environmental > Aquatic > Marine > Unclassified | place: USA...
TTATATCCAACCCTACCCCGACCTAGCTTCCTTTCAACTTTTTAACTGGTGACAACATTCTCTTCCTTTTGGATGCAATATAGTACCACAAAGTTGTGAAAAGTGTGCACGAGATGTGTTCTTTTTTAGATTAGGTATCTTTTTACTCACACTTACTTGCTTCAAGAGGAAGAGGTTACTCAAGATTAGATGGTTGAGCTTTGCCTTATTGCTCTATTTGTCGGAGTGGATACCACTAGGTAAGCAGAAGTTAATTGTGCACAATGGTCACAACCCACCCTTTGATCTGGGTTCTGATTGTAAACCAGTGATCAAGACGACATACTCTTGGCCGTGGATTGAGTTGAATTGTGCATATGATATGGTTTCGCAATTCCAGTAACAAATGCTAACCCCCCTACCTCCCTCTCTTCTTGGATAAACTTGTGACCATTGTGTGGAATTAACTTCTGATTCCCCTAGTTCTGTTACTGCCTGGAACCTCATGCACTTGGCATTGAATGAAGATGTTCAAGAGAAGCTCTACAAAGAGTTAAGCGCTTCGGTCAAAGAGAACGGTGGTACTCTTAGTGCAGCAGTGTTGGAAAAGATGGCTTCACCATATCTACACATGTGCTTAAGAGAATCACACAGGGCTACTCCTGCATTCACGGCTGCGATGTGGAAAGGGAATAGCCACAAAGATGTAGAGATTCATGGACAGACTATACCAAAAGGGAATATGTTTCAGATGGGGCACATTTCGTTCGATGAAGATTATATTGATGATCCATTCGAATTCCGTCCTGAACGATGGGATGCTGAAGGTGTGGCATCAAGAAAAGATACTAAATCTGAGGTATTGGACCATCCGTTCTTAAGGGATCCCTTCTCACAAGGTGCAAGAAGATGCCCAGGAAGTCGCGTTGCAAATAACGAGATCCTTGCAATGATTTCGCGTCTTGTGTTAGACTGGAAGATCTCTGTTCCCGATGATAATATCGAAAGCTTGAAGGATATTAAACATGATGAGAGTCCAATCAAGCCCATCTTTCCCCAAATGAAGTTTGAGGCTCGATAGATTTGAGTAGATAAACATTGTACTACCCAATCTTTCCAAACATGAAATTCGAAGCTCGATAGACACTATGAGTATGAGAGAGATATACATTGTTTTGAACTACTGTACAGAAGATAGAGATAGTCCCTGTAATAAATAACAAATGTACTGCATCTTTGAGAGGTGGGGAGGTGAGAATACTATTCCCTGCTGCACCTATACAGCAAAAAAGGACTAGAGCCTGAACTACCGAAAAAAGGATACGCCCAAAAAAGTCACCGGATCAAACCAATTGAAACAGTGCTTATAAATCTCTAGCGACATTACTATCTATATGGAACATCACGAGCTGCTGCTTATTAACAATACCGTTGACTTGTATATCACCTTCTGTCCCTAGGGAGGGATGTGGATGGATCATGATCAAAAATATATTTGCTGCTTTGTTGATTTTTTGTCTCCCCGTCTTATGCAACGTCTCTATCACTACTAATGATATTATAGCCCTCTCTGTTGGATAGAGTGGATTACAAACAGTGTTTATTGGCACATATTCGTTACTCATAAATAACATTATTTTATATCATGTCGTCGGTGTCCACCGAAGGAGAGCAACCTTCTGCATCGTCACAGCTCGAGGGGGAGCTTGCTTCTGCAAAACGTGTGAGAAACAAGATTTCCATTGCCCATGATTCATCCCTGTCCAAGATCCTATCCATCCTATTACCACGTCTATTGCGTAAGTTAGATACTAACTTCGAAGAAATACTCACAGCACATATATCAGCCGTAGGTCATATTAGTGAAGCTGATAGTAACACACAAATTGAGCACGATGAGATAGTATCAATACGAAATCATATCCACAATGAGTACAGGTGTATTATTGATCATGCAATAGACCGTATATCAGATGGTGATTTTGATGTTATACCAATAATTGAAACCATATCTGAGTATGTCTTAGGATTATACCATCAGTCTTCATCAACAATAAGTTCAAGACGATCTCCAGGAGAGACACTTGCACTTCGGATACAACGTGAGTGTATGATAAAGTTAGCAACTAGAAGTGGAGATTGTACTAATGATAATGATACAGAGATAAAACGCAGAGCTAATGCTTTGCATAGTATATTAAAATCTGGGGTTGTTGCAGTAGAAGATATGCACAAAAACTATGTAGATGATGTTCAAAATGTACAGCAAAATAGAGGCAGGATTGCAAATGCTCAAGACCCATGGAAGGATAAACACATCGTGGCAGGTTGGTTAGTATTAGATTCAATTGCACTTCTATTAGATATACGTCCAATTAGTATAGATCAACAACCCTCAGAAGAAGTTGCTACTAACAAGAAGAAAGATACTGCACCTATTGATTTCTTGCAACATCCGCACTATCAAGCAATCATCAACTTGGTATCACCTCTGGCATCATCCGGAATATATAACCTCTTCCTTGATCTAATTATATCACAGCATTACTCATCGGGAATGTCAGCACAAGGATTGGCTAGGTTACGTGCATCGGCCGTATCAGATATGACACATCCACCCACAACATCTGATTGGAATATTCTTAGACTGGCAGTGCTGCAGATTGCTGTCGGAAATGGCAAAGGGGAGGGTATATTTGGGGATAATGGGCATAGAAAAGAAGGAAGTGAAGGATTGGCCAGGGCAGTTACTTTGTCAACGTCTGGAAGAGGTCTATCGAGGGAATTAAATTCAATCAATCTCACTCGCTTTGCTGGATCTTTGCTTGATACATATCTTGATAAAAGGGATAGAAACCAGTTGCCAAGTATGATGCTACAATCGAAAAAGAAGAAGTCAAGGAAAGAAGTGTCTCCATCTGTAGTAGAAGACGAACGGAATGCATTGATTGTTCAAGCATCATCATTACTGTTATGCCTTGCTCTGGGAGGAGCAGAAGCACAAGTCGTTTTACAGAAACACGAAGAAGATAGGATGTCTGACAGTTCAAGTCAATTGATGGTAGATAATGTGGCATCTGATAGATCACCATTATCTTCAAGGATGACTAGTTCAGTTCTACACTTTGTAACCGAACAGCTGCAAAAGAACAAAGTGAGCAGCCAGCCGAATAAAGATACCATATTATTCTTCAGTCTATCCTTCCATGCTGCCCAATCTGCATTGAAATTAACTAATTCAAACGATGACCTAATAATGACACACCGCCTGCAAGTTGGATGGGGAGACAGAATAGAGGGAGCCGCAGCTCGAGGCGCTGCTTTGATGGAATCACTATCGACGTATCTATGCCACAGCTCTCGGGTAGAAGAATCAGATACTATACTTGGTCAAATGTTGGGCGTATCGATTGATTTCCTCAGAACAGAAGTTCTAAATAATATCGGTGTGGATACAAATACACAACTTCTTGGTCCAGAAGAAGATTTAGATGATATGGGAGACGAGGTAGTAGACGAGCGTATCCGGGCAATTAGACAAAGAAGGATCGAACAGGCAAGAGACTTTCAAGCGAGGCTTCTCCGAGAGAGAAGAGAGAAGCTCGTGCCTCCAATAAAGATTAGAATATCAATTGTCAAGATCATCCAAAATATCATGTCAGTCTTCTCGATTCCAACGACGAACGATGATACTTTATTTGACATCCCAATACTACTATTCAACTGTCTTGCTGTTGACAAGGAGCTGTCGGCTCATATTGCAATTGCACTGGAGACGATGGTTGTCATATACGAGAACATTATCAAGAAAGACAGAGTTTCAAAAGATGTCGGAGAGTTTGCAGCTGCTGCTCCGCTTCTTCCTCCGCTGTTGAGCGCATCTACCAGTGACTCAAGTGCATCCAAAAGATTGGATCGTGGGCGACTCAAGTAATTGGATACCTTGATGAAGGCGCTGCTTGTGCTATCTGTAGCTTTCTTTTAAACGATCCAAATGATGCCGTTACCGCCAAAGCTGCCAAGAAGTATATCACCTCAGTCAAACCTAATACCACTAATAATAATGAGCATCCACACGGATGCTCATCTGCTGTGATGTTCTTTGACTCAACAAATGACCTCGATGTGGAGATAATGAGTGCAAAGCTTACAGGTCAAGGCACTTCTGTTCTTCCCGACGACGGATGCAGCAATGGTATGGATGTTGATAATGTATCAAAGGAACTATGTGAGATATGTTTCGATGATGATTTGGTAGATATGTACTCCCTGAAGGCCTGCAAACAACATTTTTTCTGTAGAGACTGCTTTACCACGCACATTGCTGTCAAGTTAGAAGAGAGTAATGCAGATATTGATTGTCCACAGCTGGGGTGCAAGAAGTATATGGTTGAATCTGATGCCGAGGAGCTACTGAACTTTGAACAGCTTACTATTTGGAAACGTCAACTCTTAGAATCACACATAACAAAGAGTACAAGCTGTAGGAGATGCGTCGGAGTTGACTGTACTATGATTGCATATCAGGAAGGAGATGAAATGAAAGCTACTTGTACCAAGTGTCAAGCAAGCTTCTGCTTTGGATGCGGAGAAGATAATCATATTCCAGCAAAGTGTAGTGATGTCAAAGCATTCTTGCCACTTTTGAGCTCTTCTGAATTGGCCGTTCGGAAGCTATCTAAGCCTTGCCCTGGTTGTAAGGCGCCAATAGAAAAGAATGATGGATGTAATCATATGACATGTAAATGTGGTGTACATTGGTGTTGGTTATGTGCTCAGAAAATTGAAGGGCATGCCGATCTCGAAAGGCATGTTTGTAACCGATACAACCCTTTTGGAGAGTTCAAGCCGGAGGAGAGGAATGCCTTCTATCTATTGAGATACGAGGCTTGTCGTGATAGTGAAGAGTTTGCCAAGAAACATCTCGAGTCTTTGATCAAAGATTTCAAGTCTGAGGATGCAGTGTATGACTTGGATAAAGAGGACTATGACATACTTGTAAATTCCGCTGAATGTTTGATATCGAGTCGACACTTCTTGAAATACACATATGTTGTTGCATGGGCTTTTCCGGCTGATGATAAGAGGAAAGATTTGTTTGAAAAGCACCAGGCAATATTAGCAGTCTTTACCGAGAAGCTAAGTTCATTAGTAGAAACCAAACTCGAGAGTCTTGGCGGCGAGAGGGGGTTCAATATGCATTTAAGAGCACTTCAATGTCACGAAACTGCTTTGAAATTGTATTCTGATAGGATGAATGACTTCTTGGCCAATTCTACTAAACCATAAACATTATGAGGTATCAACAGCAGTTACATAGTCTCAATAGCTCATACCACTCTAGCCTCCACCTCATCATTCTCCCCTCCCTCGCTCTGGCGATTAAACGAATACAGTCCTGTTTAGTTATATTTAGTTAGCTGATGATGACTTATTATTCACTATCAGAAAGTGTCAACTACTAACATGATACTAAGGCAGAGACAGCTGTAGAGAGGAGATATAGTTTATGTCAATACAGTAGTAGAGCGCTAGCAGTTTTTATCTAACGGTAGACCCTATAATTTCAACAAGAGGAGATACAAGTCAAAGCATTGAATAAGCCCCATTGCAAAAAAATATAAGTAACATCAATAATGGGGGACGAAGACGAACAACTAACAGGTATAGCCAAACCACATGATCATGATGTATTATCTGGTCGAGGTAATTTTGTAAATCATCATGCTGGTAACGAGAACTTCCGCAAGCTGTGAGTTATTATGTATAATTTTGTGCATATCATGTGTGCAAAAATTTGTATGTGTTCTCATTGATATATCATATCATATCTTACTATATATATCGCTGTGTATCCCGATGTTAATAATTTATCATATAACAACAGTGTGAAACATCACAAGGTGGCCTATGTTGCATGTCGTAAGTTATCTCAAAGTCTTATATTTTCTCCGTTTTTACTGCAATTATTCTTTCTTTTGCTCATATCATATTTTACCCCTTCCAATTAATACACACAAATACAACAAATTAACAGCCAAGTCACAAAAGCCAATCTATTCCAGAATAATATACGATGAGATACGTGCCATGAAGCCACCGGGACGGTTTCTAAAACAAGATCCAAAGACAAAATTATGGTCCGATATTGGTGAGAAGAAGGCATTAGATAAGACACGTCAGGCATTAAGAGAGGGCGCGCCTGAGTTATTAAAAGTGATGGAAGGTGGCGAAGATAGTAATGAAGGTGGGGGTAAAATGAAGAAGGGTGGACAGAATAATATTGCTCAACAGCAGCAATTACAGGAGGAGATTCCATTACGAATGTCAAATTTGACAGATTCAATGTTCTCGGCAACTTCTCTTGGTGGGTTTAGTTTAGGAGATGTATTTAACTCCTTCAATGCTGGTGTTAATGTTGGTGCTTCAGGAGGTGGCAATAACGACGGAAGTGGTGGTATACCCGGTCAAATTGGTGGCGGAGCTAGTATGGATAACATGTTTGGACCTGGCGTGGGTGCTGATGACATATTGGCCGCCGCGGCACAGATTCAGGCACAGCAGCAGGCGATACAACAACAGGCTATACAGCAGCAGCAGATATTGAGACAGCAGCAACAGCAGCAGAATAATAATCAACAACAACCACAAAATATGGCAAATTTACAAGCACAATTGCAATTTTTAAAGTCAATGGAATTGCAAGGATCAAATCGAAGTCTTGGTTCCAACATGGATATGGGCGGTAATAACAATAGCAATCAACAGCAGCAGCAACGAAATAATAGCGGGATGACCATTGGGACTTATGATTTGAATGCCAGTAGCAGTAGTGCAATGTCCAACTCTGATATAAGTAACTTCTTATCCTCCATGAATAATATGGCAAACAACTCCAACAACCCAGGGATGGGCAGAGGACAACAACAAATGGGCAATAATAACAACAGCATGAACCCCAATGCTATCATGTATCAGCAGCAAATGTTGCAACAAGCCATGTTGAATCAAATGAACAACAATCCAAATTATAGTAATAATAACTATCAAGGAGGGTATGATGGTCATAGTTCTGCAAGTACCTTGCCGGCGGGCAATTTATCTAGCAGTAATAACAGAACGGGGAATAATAATAATAACAACAATACTTTTGGGAATAATGCAAATGTAACGTCCCCATCTTTTGGTGCAATCAATAATCAATTCCAAGGAGGATATCAAGAAAAATCATTCAATACAACAGTACCACTAAAATCTCCTGGAAATGAAGGCGGACCAATGCCAAGTATGACAGAAGAGGAAGGCAATCCAAGTATGCTTGACGATATGGATACCAAGAGCCCTGGTGACAGTGGTGCCACTGGTGACGGTAGTACTGGTCAGCGCCGTCCAGGAAATATGAGAGGCGGTGCCAGTGGTGATGTTAACAGCTCCTTCACCCGTGCACAACGCATCGGACTGAAGAATTCCTTCACCCAGAAACGACGACCGAATCGCAAGTTGCAGAATGCTGAAATGCACAACTCACTTAAGAATTCATTAATGAGTATTGAAAGTTTATCATTGGAAGATTTGGATGTTGATGTGTTTGATATGAAGGCTAATGAGACTGCTTCCCCGGGGAATGCTCCTGGCAGTAGCAATACTGATAGGCATGGGGATGGTCCACATGATATGAGTGAGGTGTCACTACCAACGTTTGATCAGCAGGATCAGGGAAATGTTTGATAACAATATGTGGTTTACGGGTATTTAATGTTTACATGTCTTTTTTATAAAGTACAAACAAATCAAAAGGGGATGGTGAATTGTATAATAGTGTTTGAGCCATCCCAATATGACTCTTAACTTAAATAAGAACATGCTTTATTGCTACTGAGGAGCCCATTATACCTATTGAAAGAAGTAACCCTCCAAAGGTTCCACTCCACAACTGTCCTGGAGATAGCCGCTGAGTTAGAAAGAGAAGAGGATAGTAAGCAAGATGCTGTTGCAACTAGAAGGACAACATCTTCAACGTGAAAACTTACCTAACCATTAACTGTCCCCACGCGGCTGATAATGTAGGCCCTCCTCTATTCTGACACAGCTTTGTCTTTTTCATAAACGTGTTATATCTTGTAATACTTCTCCCGTACTCTTTAAATTGATTTGGACCCGCTGGTGGTATTACTTTCAAGTCATCCAGTCCAGTCACCTTATTTAATGTAACAAAGAAGGAATTCAATGCAACTCTACCCTCTTCGGAGAAGTTAATTCCACACAATGGTCACAAGCATATTCAAGGAGAGAGGGAGGGAGGGGGTTAGTATTTGTTAGCATTTGCTTGTAAAGTGCAAAACCATCATATGTACAATTCAACTCAATCCACAACCACAACACATTGATATCTTCGTTTCACAATCAGAATTCTATGCCCAAATCAAAGGGTGGTCTGTGACCATTGTGCACAATCAACTTCTGCTTACCTTCCCACGCCGCTTGTGCCTTGGGCACAGCAGTTGAATCAATCTCAACTGGTAAATCACGACGAATACCGTTTGTTGCCTTTGTTAATTTGCCCATGGCCTTCTCGAAGGCGAATTGTGAATCTCTTATCTCATCAGCGACATCAGGTGGCATACTTAATCCAACAATACGCATTGGATTTACATATTCACGCTCGATTCTCGATGCTCCACCACCACCACCTCGTGCACCCTTACTCTATATTTATAAGAGACAAATTAAATGATGAGCTGGATATGCAAAATATTTAGACTCATATCTTATGCACAAACTTACTGTGACCAATTCACTAACATTGCCAAACTCATCTGTGTCGCCGACCTGTGTTTGCAAGTCAAATATATAGAAATCGGCTGCTAGTTGTAATCCGAAACGGTCTAAGAGCAAAGAGGAGATTATATGATATTAGATCACATAAAAAGTACACAAGATATGCACAAAACTTCTTACATTGCAAATATGAGCGTACAGCCTCTGGTGGTAAGTCTGGTAGTTCACCAGATGATGCATCAGTTATCTCTCGTGTGGCTAAGGCGTTTTGTGGATTCGATAGTAGTATAGAGGAAGCTATGCTGACTAAGGAAGTATCAATTATCTGTCTTCGAGTGGATACTGAATCTTTGTTCGTCATTGCCAATGAAGATGATGATATTGAACCATTATGGCGCCGATTATTTAATGATATAGTAGTAAGAGATGATGGCTGGAATGCTAATATTCCTCCAGATAATAAGAGGATGGTCAGTATTGCAATGTTCTTCATGGCGGAAAATATCAAGTATCAAAATCCAACATAGTTGTTAGTTGATGCATAAGGATACCATCAGAGGTATCCTCCCCCCTTGCTTCCAGTCTCCACTTTCCTTTGCCGTGCTACGCTAGTAAAGCTAGTGTTGGAATACATAACAATCGTACATTTGGAATATGGTATCATCAAATGGTATTTCTATACTGTTAGTACTCAATAGGACTTCACTTTCTCTAAAAAACAAAGGAGTATACTCCACAAATCTCTTTCACTTTCTTTAAACAACAAACAACTATTCTCGTATTACAACCAACATACGAAGAACATACCACTACCTCTTTAGCTGATTTCACCAGACTTGGAAGGAGCGAATAGAGGCTTACCGGTCCTTTCACCATGAATCATACGAGCAACCAAGGCAATCAAGGCAGCACCTACAACAGATGCAATTGCGATACCGGCAATGGCACCACCGCTTAGGGATGATCTACCATCTGCAGCCGCATTGAGAGTGCTTACATCAGTTCCACAGTTGAGTAGCTTGGCCTTCTCAATGTCATATCCCCACTTGGGGCTCAATTCGACATTGCAATAGGGAGCGCTCTTTGGGAGAAGCTGATCAACTGGCTGCTCAAGACCGGCAAATTCTTCCTCGAGGAACGTGGCTTTGTCAATCGCATGGATGATGGCACGACGGACGGAAATATCATCCATGGGAGCCTTGTTACCATTGAACACGAGAAGAGAGTGCTGGATAACGTCACTATGACGGACATCGAATTGATTGCCATGGTTAAACTTGATATCCTGAACTTGCTTGGCATTGAGTGGCCCTGAATTTGAAGTTTATCATGATGACAAGCACATCCAAGAAGAGAGGGGGTATTTGTTAGTGAAATTGTAAAACCATATCTATAAACCCTAAGCAACTCATTCAACAACTGCCATACTTACCAATACCCATAGCCATATCGAGATCACCAGACATAAGGGCAGCCTCTACTTCCTCAACACTACCATACTGAACAGCCGTGAGGGTATCAAAGCCTGGAGCAGAGCCCCAGTAGTCAGCATTTGATGCAAAGACAACCTCACTATCGGAACCATCCTCGGCAGCTTCTCTAGAGACAAACTTAAGAGGGCCAGTACCGATTGGAGCCGATAAGCCAAGACACTTGACATCCTCTTCAAGGAAGTCCCACTTGCTACCGAAGTCCCCTGATTCACAAGAGTTATGTAAGTCAGGATCCGAATCTAAACCCTCAGAAAAGGCAGAAGGAGAAGCAAAACGAAGTGGACGAATGTAGGTCAACTCTTGAAGCAGGGGATAGAAGGGACTAGAAGTTTCAAGAATGAGTTCATAGTCTCCGTTGCATGTCCACGATTTGAGGTGTTTGCCAGCACCGAACCACTGGTGTCGTTGTTTTACAACCTCGGATAGGATGTGGTCGAGGTTTAACACGGCAGCGGGACAATTCCAGGCAGTACCGTCGTGAAATGTGACGCCTTCACGGAGTTGAAAGGTAGCACGTTGTCCTTCTTCCGTTGATTCTACCTCCCAACTTGTTGCCAAAGCAGGTACAATCTGACCGTCTTGTCCGTAACTAACAAGACCCTCATAGATCCAATCCTGTGCCCATAATGCATTAGGTGAATACTGATGAGGATTGATTGGTCCGGTGGAGGAGAAGAGCGCTCCAACTCCTGGAGCGATGGTTACATCCCTAGAACCAGACACTACCTGAATAGTACCAACAGGGATTGCATATGCCTGTGTCGAAGGCGTAAATCCAGCCAAACGTCGGTTTAGGACGTAGGGGATACGAGTACCCCATAAAGGCATGAACAGAGATTCAGCATGTACATCTTCCATGATAGACCGCCATTCAGACTTAATCTTTGACTCATCCAACTCAGTTTGTACACTCTCAATACGTTTTACTAACTGATCACGGGTTAGTGGTGGCTGGAGATGTATATTGTGTGTAGTGTGTGTATGTTTTCAGTGATTTAGTGAAAGGATGTATTGATATTATTGATGAGATATTATATGAACAATTGGCAACAACAACACATGTGTACTCCCTAGTATCTTCTTCTTACCGTTAAATTCCCAATAGCACTATATTCAACATGAGCTGGTACCGCCCAACTAGCCATGTAACTATGAGGATCATAAGGAGCTCCCCATGTTCGTGTGAAAAGGACCGAATAATCACCCTCCAACTCGGCGGCAGTATACTCGGTTGAATTCAAGAACTGATATTAGAAAGAAGATTAGTTATGTTAGTATTAGTATATGTATTGTTGATTCAATAGTAGACAGCAACGATATGGTTAGATATGGTTACACGAGATGATACAGCTGCCATCTGCCATTGCCATGATTGTTTCTGATGTGTTATAACTTACCCTCGTGTTCACCTTGATGCCTATCTCTTTCAGGTTTTCAACGATGTCATCCTCAACGGACGCCATCTCAGGATTGTTATCCTGGACAATAAAGTCGATTTCGATATCCCTGCATGCCATTATGTTTGTTGGTAGTAGTAGTAGTTGCCAATCGTTGCAATAATTGTGTGGTTACATGAGATGAGGCAAAGATTTTTTGAGGATACCGCGAACCCTATCTTAACCCTAACCTTTCACTCAGGACTTCACTAACTTCAACAGGTTAAATCCTGGCTCCCCCTCTACATAGGAACTGAGGGGGTGGGCGGGGGTGGATAGGATTAAAACCATACCAAGGGATCAGATAGAAAGATACTTCACTGACTTCAATTGTAACGAGAGTAACTCTATGACTTGTGATCAAACCAATTCAACTGTAACAAGAGACTCTAACATGAAGGAGCTTGACTTGTGATCAAACCAATGCCTCTACTTCCATTAGATTCACCAACGGCACAATAAAACATGTACCACATCTTGTCTTTCCATATCAATGATATCTTGTGTGCATATTGTTTATCAAGACCAGACGGATTTGACCCAGCAGTATATAATGGAATAGGATCTCGTATCCAGTTGATTAGATCCTTGGAGTATGCAACCATAATGTGAGCTGCCCCTTTGCCAACTCCATAGTAAAACATTACCCAGTGCTTCTCATCTCTATCGAAGAAGACTTTGGCATCGGCTGCGAACTGTGTATCATATCCATCATTTATGGTATCGTCAGTACTATCTCCTCCTACTCGAAGTATTGGATTGTCTTCGTGTCTTACCCAATTGTGTAGATCTGTAGATGTTGCAAGTCCGATCTGTTCTACCCACTGAGGCATTTGCTTTGCATTATAAAAGTTGTAGTACATACCCTCATGTTCCACAAGCCAAGGTTGATAGATACTGTCTTTCTCCCATTCCTTGACTACTCCGGGACCGTAGATAGATAGTATACTTTCATCACTTTCCTTTTTCCAAACAAGTCCATCTTCACTTGAGGCCAAGCCTTGAGAGCCCGGATCAATCTCGTAACCCCCACTGGACGCATAGGCACCAAAAAGAGAGTAGAATTTGCCATTCAATCTCTTCAAGACCCTGGGAGCATTTATATCATAGCTCTTATATAGGAATGCTCCTAACACAACTCCTCCATAATCAAATGATCCCTCCTCTCCATATCCCATGGCCAACTTCGCGTTAGACCAGTGCAGTAGATCAGTCGATTCAGCAACAAAACTTTGATACCCTTCACCATCATAACCGACAAAGCTTATGTAGAACTTGAGGTCATCTCCTGGAAGTTGATAGACAGTCGGCACATCCACCATTTGTATTCCTTCACATCCAACTATCCGAACATCAGGTTCAATAACATATGACGGATGATGATTCCAGCCCTTGTACTTCTTCGACCATGTGGAGATATCTAGAGATGAGATTAGACTCTTCCGAGCAAAGATATGCCTACCACTGCTATACCTTTTGTTCATTAGCATCATAGAAGTACCATTTGGCACAGTTACTTGTAGATTCTCTGCATCTAGCTGCACTTCAATAACACCAAATTTTGTATCAATGGTGGTGGAAACTGTTGAACAGCAAGTAAGAGGATCGCATGTCCATTCCTTCCAGCCATTAGACAGCGGTCGTAGACCGAGAATAATCTCTGGATATAGAGCACAAGGTCCAGCACTCCAAGCATGACATAAACTTCTTGCAAATAGTCGATCGTAGAACTGAGCAATATCTGACACATCCTCATTCTCATTAAATGCCTCGAAGAAAGTAGTTGCATTACAATCTATCATTCCACCCCAATATGATCTGACACTTTGTAATGCCGAAGTGCGTTCACCAAGCTGAGCAAGTGCTATTATCTCCAAGTGTTTCATATATGGAGTTGATACCGGCGGTGATTCATCACCTAATAAGACCTTTCGTGATTGATCAAATAGATCTTTACATCGACAAATCACCGTCCAGTGCTCATCACTTGAGTTTGGATTCCACCACTCGTCGCCGCGGGCTCTATCATCAAGACGTTTGTAGAGACCAGATATAACTCCTAATATGTGTGAATGACGAGGAAAACCGTGTTGTATGTCCTCCATCTCGAGGTAGGAGTTCTCTAACTTCGTCTGTGTATCACTCAATAAAAATATGAACTCCTGTGCACTCTCCTTTGTATCGTCATCGCTGACCAGCTCAGCCATCTGTTCAGCTAGTGAAATGCCGCATCGAAGAGCATACCACCAGAGTATCTGCACGGCCGCAGTCTTGTCAATATCTTCATTCCAATCAATGAATATCCGATCCGAGTCTTCTTCGTTGATAATATACCATCCCTTCTCTTTATCACTGCACATCTTGATCAAGTATTGTAGCCTTTTCTCAATTGACTTCCATTCTTGTCGAAGAAAGTGAATGTCGTCATAGTACTTCTGGTAGAGCCAATGAGAGATAATGAACCAAAAAGAGTAGTCGACTATGCCGTTAACATGGCTGTCGAGAGGTGTGAGTATTGAATCACTACTATCATCTAATATAATATCCAATCCACATCGTCCTAATATCGTCAAAGTCCATCGAATGTACTCGGTATCAACAAAAGAGTAGGCATTAGCAATTAGACTTAGTGCTAAATCGCCTACCCAAGGCAAACGATCGCGTTTAATGCCATCAACAATGAAGTTGTTATGTATGCAAAGTTTAAGCGTGTATGCAGCAGTATCATGAATCTTTTTTTCAATATCATTATCACTGTGAAATGACCCTCGTTGAGTAACAAGTGGCGAATGAGCCTGACATGTAACTGTAATGTTGGAATGATAACTATTGAGAATGATTACTCGAACATATCGAAAGGCAAGGAGATGACAACTAGTCCATAATGTACTATCTGGTTGTTTTGAAGTGCATGTCAAGGCTGTACATTGTTCAAAGTGTTCTTCTTCGTCATTCAATGCCTCTGCCAATGTTTCACCAACACGCAACACAACTATTGGCTCGTTATTAGTATCTAATTTTGACTTAGGTATTGATATTTGTACTTTTCCGAGTAACTCTTTACCGACATCATATAAAAGTTCATCTTGGGTATCGTTATTGTTTGTTGAAAGCTTATTGGTTGGTAGGACAGCGGTCTCTGTATGTAAATACATTTGGTGAGGAAATTGCCACTCTTCAATATCATCTGCATCTCCATTATTAGCTGTCCAACAGGAAGTTACTGATATCCACTCTCTATCCTTTTTCCATTCCCAAAGTTGTTGTTGACTAAGGTTTGATGATTGTATCGTAATGCACGGAGGTGGGTATAACTCTTTTGATTCGTCATTAAGTGAATCTTCTTCTTGTTTGCTTTTGGTTGTATCATCTATCAAATCTTCATTACTTGTATCTAATTCTAAAACCAGATATCCAGATTGTTTCCCAACAAGATTGTTATTAGGTTGAATAATACCATCAGGAGTAGGAGATGGCAGAATGATATGATCATATAAACTTTCGATATCAAATTGTTGTATTGCAGATGATTTCCAATATATCTTCTTCTTAGTTGATGATATAATATCATCATTGGAATCATTACTACTCCATTCTATAGATAAGATTCTTGCATTAGATCTAAATTCCAATAAAGCTATATCGTTGCCGTCATCTCCTATATTGCCACAATCATTAATCTTAGTTCTAAAGTATGCATGTGATGAGTTCTTCTGCCATCTACCGGGATACCATACTTGTAACTTTGCAGCCTTTACCTCCTGTTGCAACTTTGTATGATGATATGTTTCTATTTCTGCTGGTCCATAGATTGTTTGATATTCAACCTCTTGATCATCCTTTGTTGATGATAAAGTACTGCCATCGCCATCATCAAGGCTAGGGATATCTTTGTGTATCCAGCGGCGTGACATCTCTGCCATGGTATTTGAGATCCTTCTGACTAATAACTAGCAAACCACGAGGTGCGTGTATCACTGTATGTCCTCTATCCTAACGGTCATTTATTCGTATCGTCATAATCATACCAATAAAAGATTTCATATCAACAATGATATAAAGTAGTTTATACTTTCTCATCGACACTGTACACTTTGTTCTACTGGCCTTCAAAGATGAGATGCCATTGATAAGAATATTTATACGATATTAACTTCTCACATCCACAACATGGAACTCGACAGATAGACAGACGCTACCAAATTAAATTGCTTTTTGTCAACTAGCTTTTTGTTGTGCAGACACAGCGTGCGTACTGCAAATCAGCTTATGTACAGCTAATGTGTCCAAATTTGACATCAGTGTTCTCATTTTCTGGGATTGAGTAGTCACACATCGGTATCCCCGTTTTACAAGAATAAAGTGGAATGCTTGTCCGATGTGCTGCTATCCCCCCCTTTGAACAACAGTACCTAGTGGCCGCATATAAGCTTTTCATTGCTAGATACTCATGCTTGTTTGATATACCTACACCTTCTATTTAAAAGAGTGTACATACCATCGATAATTTGTGCATATCATGTGGACATAATCTCCACTCACTTTTTTACACACATATTTAATTTTTGTATCAATCATTCTATCAAACAATGAAGAAGAAGCGTAGCGGAAAGAAGAAATCTAATACACAAAACAACAAACCTAATAATAGTGGCACTACCGCTAAGGTTACTATTGAACCTGATAAACATCA
>Ga0214477_101001_pt1 | contig 16375 bp, 12 predicted proteins | sample M1_20Mar14CPVII9_FD_165058 | JGI IMG/M metagenome (GOLD analysis project Ga0214477, IMG submission 165058) | Marine eukaryotic communities from Monterey Bay, California, United States - M1_20Mar14CPVII9sort6BwellC16 | ecosystem: Environmental > Aquatic > Marine > Unclassified | place: USA...
GGTAACTCACCAGCCCCGAAGGCATCCTCCTTAGGAAACCATCCCCATTGAGTTCTTACATATTGTCGTGGTGCAAGCAATTCAGGATTTGGACTCCAACCAGACTCACTTGATACCTAATAGTGGATGTTTGTATATTATAAGTATTATATGACATGAGTGATGCATATATCATCATCATCATCAATACACTATTGATAAGAATCATATCATATACCACTTACAATTTTACCCATTGCATTCTCTAATCTTCGTTCTCTTTCGATTTTATAGTATGACATAGCACTAGCCGCTGCCACAAAAACCAAACCTAATGCAGGCCATGTTACTGGACCACGCATAGAAAAACCTGACTGTGCATCACCACCTAAACCATCTGGATCACCAGTACCAGCTGATGTTTTGGCATTTTTGAGGGATGTGGTTGGAGGAGGTGGAGGAGTTGATGATGAGTTTGATCGGCGGCCTGATAAAAGCACTGCTGGACGAGAATGCCGACACTGCTGTCTTATACTACTACTGATGTTGCTGCTACCATTGTGGACTAGGCGACCACTGGCTATTCTTATTATACTATTCATCTTTGTTGTAACAACTCATTACGATTGTAGAAAAATTATGAGAGTCATCTTTTGGCGTTTGGCCCCGTGACGATTTCAGATGGTGCAAGTTACTGCAAGTCTAAGTTGCAAAGCATATCTCTTTCCTGTGGTTTGTTGACCTAGTAATATTCGGGATTATTACATTATTATTATTGCAAATACTTAGTCTGTAAGCGCGGTCATAGTGGTGTATTCATGGAAGTATAGTGAAGATTATTATTTGCAACATCACAGAACATAATATCGAATAGGTAGATATCTAATCAAAACATGAACACCCAGCCACAATTACAGCCTGGATGGGAGCGAGCCAATGATCCTGTTAGTGGACGTCCGTACTATGCAAATAGATCAACTGGAGAAACTAGTTGGGAACCTCCTTACTTTCCTCCACCGCCACCGCCTCAACCCAATCACAACATGTTGATGCAACAGCCATCATATCATCCATCACAACATCAACAAGTAACTTCCCAAAGTCTACCTGCTGATTATATGGCTATGCAATCATCAAACTTTAATAATAATACTCAATATCACCAGCCAAATCATCAACATCAACCGCAAGTTGTAGTACAACATGTACCTTCAGTTATTCAATCTCTACCATCAAATATGCATCCACAACAACAACATATAGAAGAATCGCAATCTTCAGCAGTAGTAAATGATAGTAATCCAAAAAAATCCGGCCTCGGTCCATCTACAGCCCTTACTAAAGGAATGTTAGTTTCATCTATTCGAGCGATGATTAATGAAGAGTATACACAAAAACAAATCAATCAACAACAACATACGTCGTCATCAATACCAAAGCTTGAACTAGAAGGTCTCACTGCTGGAGTGATTGCAGATCTATGCAATGCATCAAGGGAGTTAAAGTCACGAAATGCAGATGGTGGTGATTTTGCAGAAGAGTCAAATGTAAAGCAGGGTGAAGATGATGAAGAAGATCAGTATTATGCACCTCTTCAACCTTTTGACCTCCCTATTTCTTCAATTCCACCACATATTGAGCAAGGACGATTGGACATACGGTTGCATACTCTTCACACAAAGCTAGGCAAAATATAGCAGTAAAGTAACATGGATAGTCCAAAGATGAGCACTTGTTAGAAATGCAAACGTTAAACTTAGCTCAGCTCAGAAGTTGAATAATATATTCAGCTGCAATAGGCTAAGCTTCTAAGATTAATAAGTCTATATGGCTTAGCTCTGGGTAGCTTACACGTAAATTAAGACCAATAACACTTACAAAGTCGTAAAAGGGGGCTATCATTCTTGCCAGACCCTGAGAACAGAGTTTTCTGGTCATCTTCTACATATGCCAACACACATTGATGTTCTCATGGGGGACTATATATCTTGTGTGCAATATAACTTATATGCAATTGTTGCCGATAAAAAAGTAATGAGAATACCTCCCGACACGTCGGGGGTCAGCTCGTTTTACTTTGGATACATTGTACATGATTATCATATGCTGGTGTATGGTTGTAATTGGGAGGGTTTGAGAAGTTGGCAATGGAAAAGGCGAGAGAACTAAACACATATCTCACTGAAGATTTTTTGTTAACAACCCTGACTTGGCAGTCTATTTGGAAAGCTATTCTGCCCTTGATATACATATCTTGGTCAGGTTTGGCAGATGGGAAGAGATATTACAACTGCCTTTCCCTCAAAATCATACGCTAATGCTTTATAGAAGTTCTTCCCTTCATTATGCAAGAGGATTAGCTTTTGCAAATACTGGTAATGTTAAAGCTGCCATCACAGAGGCAAATCAATTTGATGAACTGAGACTGCATGAAAGTGCCGAACAACACATCTTACACAACAATAATATAGCTCAACTGTTGGCTGTTGATTCACCTATGCTCCATGGGGAGATTGCCTACAAGAATGGCAAATATGATGAGTCATTTGCTTTGCTGAAGCAGGCTGTTGAACTTTCAGATGGATTACAATATGACGAGCCCTGGGGAAAGATGCAACCAGTCCGTCATGCCCTTGGCGGCTTACTTAGTGAGCAAGGGAACCACAAGGAGGCAGAGCTTGTCTTTCGTCAAGACTTGAAGTTCCATCCTCGTAACCCCTGGGCACTTGTTGGCTTGATTGAATGTCTTAACAACCGTTTAGGTGCGCAGAGCAGTTGTTGCAAGGAAAAGAAGGACGAAACGATCAACATGTCTACAAAGGAAAGAAAAGATATCGAAGCAGAGTTGAAGGATCTGGACATCCAATTGACTGAGCAACGACAATCTCAATGGGCTGATTTTAATATTGTTACATCGTGTGCTTGCTGTTCCCCCAAAGGAAGCAGATAGAGTTATTCTAGACTTACAATATACTATACAACTATTCTTTTCCTTATTATATTATACCAGTGCTTTCTTCGTCTTTATTGTCCACTTCAAAGTTTCCTCGCTCCCTAAGTGGCGATGTGCCATTTATACTGAGGGCTTCGACATCATCATCAATGTCATCTATTCTAAAGCTTAAGGCAATGTCAGGGTCACTATTTCTTTTCTTATAATCACGTCGAGGCGATACATTGCCTTCAGGAGAGAAAACATCAGACATGTCACCTGAACTTATGCGCAAGAAGCCATCTCCATTCCCTTGTGTATCATTCGTCAAAGTGTTTTCTTTTTCCGAGTTGGATAAATGCAATGTAACTTTATATAAGAATACTCCACAGAAGACAACTATTATTCCTGATACATTTACAATATTCAAGTCATCTCCAAATGCAGTCACTCTTGATTCAGTAGATTGTTTGTATTTGTTTATGTGTGGAAAGTAGAATGAGTGACAGAGATATATATGACACGAGGTAGCATTCAAAGTATTCACTTACCCAACAAAGATTGTTATCATTTCCTTCAACACACCACCAATCATCAACACTATTGCATTTGACTTTAAGATTAACCAAAACTCGCAGAGTACCATTGCAATCGCAATAAATGCACCTACTAAGCCCGTTGCTATTGTTTTAGTTCCATTCTCAAAGTCTGAGAAGTAATCTCCATGTTGAGGTCCCAAGGAGGTCCATGGACGTTCGATTATGAATGACATTATTAGCATACTGAAGAACATTGTAGATGAGAGAACTCTCATTGTAACTACTGGTCCACCAAGTGGCGGTTCTAGTTTCTGTAATTTGAATTGTACAAGTGTCCATCTTATTCCACCACATATTGCTGCACACAACACAAGGACGAACCCCACTGTATCGAATTCTACTTCACCAAACGCTGTTAAAACTTCTCCTGCTGTTATTAATACACCAACCAGTATCAGATTACATGTTACCTTCTCCAGCCCAAATATAAATGCACTAAGTAATACCCATATTGGACTAGATGATTTAACCATTGTGAAGAATGTTATTGATATGCGTACTAAAGATAGATTTGATAATCCAATATCAAAAGCAGTAACAAACCCACATGGTATTGAGACACCTTGGATATGTTGAAGAAGAAGATGTTGATGGTAAGATCAAATTCCAAATACAAATTATCTCTCCACAAACAAAACAACTCACTTAGATATGTATTCCATGACATGTCTTTTACTGTTGCTCCACCAAAAAATTCTGGAAACAATGAAGAAGCAGTGTAACTAAACATCCATTGTACAAAGAAGTGTATACTTGTTAACAATAGTGGACATGGAAATGCACCACGATCTTTACCAAATATTATCTATTATTGTAGTATTGAGAGGAGTAGTAAATGTGTATGGATTAGATATCAAAGTCATACAATAGTGAATCGATTTGCAATAAAAATACAATATCATACCTTGTTATAAGAGCTAAGGGCGGCCGAGGTTATAAACCAACCGGCCATTGCTGGGAGATATATACAATGACGTTTATAAAAGGTAGAAGAACTCATTGTTACGTTTTGTAGGAACTTCAATTCAGTGATATACCAAGCAATAGCGATTGCACTATGAAACACTTTTTATTTCAAGGTCTTTTTCATTTCTACAACTAACTACCACTACAAAGCACCGCCGATAAAGTAAGGAAATATGATGAGGATTGGAGAATAAATACCACGCTGCTGCCGCTTATATTACTGGTGGCAATAGGCTGGTTCATCACGCTGCCAATAACAAACAACTACCAATGATACAACAACTGCAAACGATAAACGACAACAAATATAATAAGGAGACCTCTATGCACGGCAGAAGATTTGAGACTGGGAAGAAATCAGAAGAATAGTAAGCTCTTGTGTGAGCGAGCCTAGACAGCATAATGATATACAAGTTGTTCTTAAGAATCGACTCTAGAGAGTAAATCCATTGACCAAACAAATAAGTAAGGTACTAAGGTATGATACATACATACCTATCTTTTTTTATCAAAACTCAACAATGTTGACGATTGAGTAGCACAGAGGCGAGTCGACTCGTCAATATTTCAATTCCTTCTGTAGGTTTCACATATCTCAACTCATGCCTTGCTGAATCCAGGATTATTATACGAGTCTAGTCGTCATTTTTGAGTATAGTTAGTCCATTACAAGCCACCGACGGCAACCTTCTAGCCTAACACACCAGCACACAATGCCTTTCACAACGTTCGAGTTCTCAAAGGAGAGTAGGGATACACTCTCTTTATCTTCAAGCTCAAGACTACAATCCAGCTCAAGCGGAAGTAGAAGATTATCTCCTCATTCTTCAGGAGAAAGCATTAGTGTAATGAGCAGCAGACTAAAGACATCTACTTCTTTGACGAGGCCGTGGACCTCGTCGGCGTCGACAATTGCTCCGTCAATTGGTGGTGACTTCTCGGTTAGTACATCAATGTCAACACTAGCAAAACAAAGCAAGCTTCTTCAAAGCAAAGCCAAAGAGAGATCCAATCCAGACGACACCAGAGATCTTGAGATGGAAATGAACAAGTTGCTTGAGCAATCGATTATACTTCGTAAAGATGGCAATCTCGATGAGGCATGTGAGATTGCTAAGGATGCAACAAAGAAGGCGGTTCAACTTCGAAAGCATAGAAAGGCAAACTCACTCCCCGAGCCAATTGCAGATCTCAATCATTCAGCATTCTTCAATTTAGCACTCTCCTACGAGGCAAATGATATGCTTGAAGAAGCAATCAAAACATACACATACTTGGCAAAGCAGTGTAATAATCCTTTTGCCGGTCGTATTAGAATCAATATGGGTAATCTTGAATATCGTAGGCAACAGTACCCCAAGGCAATCACTCAGTACAAGATGGCTCTTGATATCTCAGCCTCTAAAAGAGCTGATGACAAGTCACTTGCTCACAAAATACGTCGCAACATTGGTAATGCATTCTTTCGTATGGGCAAGCTGAATGAGGCCATCAAGTTCTTCGAGGACGCAATGAATGATGCCGAATTTGATTACCAGACAGGTTTCAACTTGCTAGTTTGTCATCTTGCACTTGGGGCAATAGACAATGTCAAACAAGTCTTTACCGCACTTGTCGATATACCTATATCTGATGAGGAGGATATTGAGAATGAGCTGATTGGTACTAAGAAAGACGAATACGACGCACGGTTGAAAGAGGCCAATCACTTTCTACTCACATCTGCTCGTCTGATTGCGCCCAAGTTGAATATTGATGATTGGGCTGCTGGATACGACTGGGTATGTAATACTCTAGATGAGAATTATGGAGATTTGGCAGTACAAATGAGGCTTGAGCTTGCAACTCAGAGGTTGAAGCGTGGAGACTTTAATGTAGCAGTGAAACAACTCAAGACTCTTCAAAAGAAGAGTAAGGAAGTGAAGACTGCAACAGCAACTAACCTTTCATTTGTAAACTTTCTCGAAGGAAACATTGAAGGGGCTTCAAAGTATGCTGATACCGCAGTTCAATCATCCGATGGCAATAATGTCAATGCACTTGTCAACAAAGGCAATACACTCTTTATGAGTAGCGAGTTTGACTCTGCAAAAGAGTTGTATAATAAGGCAATTGATATCCAAGCCGACTGTGCACAGGCAATATTCAACCTCGGATTAGTCGAGGCACAACTTGGTAACGCCGAGGACTCTATCGAGGCATTCGAAAAGGTGCATCGAATCACACCAAATGATAGTTCCATCTTGTATCAAATTGCTGATATATATGAACTCCAAGGTCGACCACAAGATGCAATCAAATGGTTTAGTGTCCTCACTGCACGTTTGAACGATCCCGAGGTACTAACAAGGCTTGGACAGCTACACACAGAAGCCAACGATGAAAGTCAAGCGCTCCATTATCAACTAGAATCCTTCCGACATTACCCAATTGACTTGGATGTCATCAGTTCAATTGGAACCTTCTTTGTGAAGCAAGAAATGTATGAAAGGAGTTTATACTTTTTCCAGCAAGCCCAACTTGTTGAACCAAAACAAATTAAATGGGGACTAATGATTGCTTCAGCTCACAAACGATGTGACAACCACAACGCCGCATTCCTCGAGTATAAGAGGCTACATGAGAACTTTCCAGAGAGTGAAGAATGCCTGAGACATCTAATCGAAATATCCGAGCATGTTGGAGAGTCGTCGTTTGTGTATGAAGATAAGCTTGACAAATTGCTTCGATCGAAGGGGACCTAAAGTAATCGTTACCTTCTATGTGTAACCCCGTTTAATTTCTGTCTCTTTTCTCTTCCCGTTGATCTATAGGTCATATATAATATTGTACAATTTGATCTTTGTTCAGTCTCTACTTGGCAAAGGGTAATACAAAATAACTACCGTAGAAGAGCTTCCACAGGAACATGTAATAGTTGTAAACCTCACCACTATCCTCAGCATTGACACCTCTTGCCTCCTTGTTTACTGACCAACCAGCTATCAAACAGACTAAGCCCACCAAGCCCCTTCGTATTGCTACTAAAGGAATATCTTGTGCCAGTGTAGAATATCTAATCATCGCGGTTCCAAATATTCCAAATAACATTGTTAGCAAGTTCTTCATTGTATTAAAGACACGTTTTTGTCCTAACCTTACAGTGAAAGATCGAATGTTGAATATCCTATCACCATGAGCATCAGGAACATCTTTCATTAAGGCGATGACAATTCCAAATACTCCAAAAAAGGCCGAAGATAGTGCACATTTATAATCATTCATCAAACAGCCAAGCACTCCTCTTATTTGAGGTACACTCCCAAATGCTGTAGAAACGGCATGGCTATAGAATCCTGCATTTATAATTGTCCCTCTAACAGCAACGATACAGAACGCTGCCAACAATGGATGTTTCTTCATTCGAAAGGGTGGTAGTGAATACATTGTGCCTAATACAAATGAGCCCCACAAAGCTACTTGCAACCCACTTGAACTTAATATTGGATGCATTACACTCATTGCTAATGATATTGCCAGTGCTATTAGGACTACAACACATGCAGATGAGTATTTTAGTTCACCACTAGCTAGTGGTAGGTATGGTTTCTGGTTTTATATGGTCATCAATATATATGATGAATGTGTTTATGAGTTTGTTTATTAAGAATCAATGTAAATATATAGGCAGACAACCGACAAGATGACGAATGTGTTGTTTGTAAGTTGTGTTTATTAACAATCAATATACAGATATGTGTTGTGAGTTAGTTTAACAGTCAATATACAGATATAGGCAGACACATGACTAGGAGGGAGATGAAAAACTTACATTAATCTTGTCAATTTCAACATCTGTTATTTGATTCAACCCCGTTATATATAAGTTCATAAACAATGATGGTATAGCCGCATATATTAATGACATAAAGCAACGTTGAGTGAAGAAAGATGCATATGTCGGTGCAGCTAGTAAAAATATCGAAGGAATTGCAATAGCTGAACCAATAATCGTATGTGGCCGTGTAAATCTCCATAATACTAGAGGAAATGGTGTTTCTTTTGTATTAATTTGTGGTGTATCACTTGTTGATGTATTGATTACTATAGGTAGTTTGTCTCCATCAGCGCCGATCGATGATGCATCTGCTAGTCGATGATTGTCATCGCCTATTAATCTATTATTCTGCGGTATATGAAATCTAGGATGATACTGTAATGCCTTCTTTCTGTTTATAGTGGATGATGTAAAAGAGTTCATGTTTATCATTGGAGTTGATGGTGATGAAAATGCCATCACAGTCTCAAAATAACTGAGAAATACTACTACCAACAAACTGGTCGCCAATGCCACTAGAGATATCATTGTACTATTCTACTAATAATTAAACTGTATACCTAGTTTGGCGCCGCTATTTGCCACTTAAACTATTGCACAATAATTGGTATGTCAGGTCTACACACAATAAACTCTCATAAAATTTTCGGGCAAAAGGTACCCGAATGCCGTGCCGAAGAAAATCCGTACAAAAAAGATAATTCGAGACCGGTCAGGAGATACAGTAAGGTAAGAGAATGAATGCATAAGATATCATAGAGTTGAGTTACTAGCATTGTTGTCCATCGCTACCGGGGTGCCTCTCGGCAAGCTCTGCAAAGTCTGGTGCACGCTGACGCTAGAGGAGTTTTGAGTCGTCCTCTGAAAGAAAAAAGAAAAAAAATCAGGATACAATGTAGATAAACTTGAAAAGATACAACTATGTGTCTTGTTGTCAAGGTTTGGGTATATCTACAGGAAAGATCAAAAGACATTCAACAAGGATCCGGAGAAGCCAAGGTTCAATATCAAAGGACTAAGGGATAGGTTGGAAAGAGCGATGAAAGCCGATCATACAAAGTTAGCAGTCAAGACAGAGGAATAGAGTAACTACATAAGATAATAGATAGTTTATAATAATGATGAGTTAGTTATTTCTATATTGTCCATCGCTACCGCGGGTGCCTCTCGGCGAGCTCTGCGAGGCGGTGCTGCGCACGGCTAGGGTTAAGATTAAGAAGACAACATGTAGGGTTATTGGGACAATCTTGAACAAAAGCTAGGGTTAATGGGCAAGGGAAACATTTAGACCACAAAATGATATATAATGTAGGTCAGAAGTGACTATAGCAATACTTTCCACAGTCGGCATGTTATCATTCTATGAAAAAAATCTCTAGCCCGATCGCGGATTTGAACCACGGACCTTTTCATTACTAATGAAATGCTCTAGCCAACTGAGCTAAACGGGCAGGTGTTGACGATTGGGGTACTAGAATTCTAAATGTTTATATTCTTCTCACTCAATATTTGAGGATCAAATAAACAGAGGCGCCCCTATTCATACAATCGTGTGGCTTGATTATGCTAATGCAATTGCCTATTCATACTATACCATGGTTGCTTGATGAAGCAGAGATGTTTGAAGTTTGATAGAGACTATCTGTTCCATTTTTTGACACAGTTCTATAACTCATACCTCACACATAATATTGTAAAAATCATCTATCCAAAGTCCAAAGTGTCATATTAGGATCTCATTGCAACGTATATTTAGCGTATATATGCAAAATAGCAACACTGGCATATCAGTTATCTCCATATTCTATATGAACAGGTATCTTTACAAAACCAATCAAACTATTCTTCTAAACTGTATCAACAAAGATATACTTATTATATACTCCATATAAAGATAAAGATTAATAACAATGGAGAACAAAGACGGTAGTAAACGGTCTGTATCTAATTCTACATCCCAAGGGAATAGTGGATCTAAACGAGCCAAAGGTGATTTAAGCAGTAGCAGCTCGTCAAATAATAATAATAATAATATTAATAATCGAGAAGAGGTAGTAAAGGAAGCAGTAGCATCAGTAATAGTCAATGAAAGATCCAAATATGAGACTAAGATACGTGAATCATCTAAACGATTATCAAAGTATACAGCCGAGAATGATCGATTATTAGATGAGGTTAGTAATCTACGATTGCAAATGCGTGAAATGAAGAATGACCGAGCTGAATTAGTAAGTGCACATCATGAGAGTATGTCATTACTAGCACAGGTATCCGAAGAGAAGTTAGTTGAATTTAAATCCAAGTCAGAACAAGAGGCTATGGAATCAAAGGCCGCGCAAGAGGAGGCATTACGTACTGTATTAGAAATGATGGAGAAGGATTGTGAAGATCGAGTAGCCGAGTTGGATAATGAATTAGCCCGTGTAGAGAGTGAACGAGAAAGAGCGGCGGAGTTACAACTCGAGGCTGCTGCCAAGGCTGCAGCTGAAGAACAGAATAAGTCAGAGATGGAACAAACTGCCAAACTTGCAGTACAAAAGCTGGTTGAAGAACGTGCTACACGAGACTTGGAGATACAAACATTAGCTGAAAGGGAGAATCAACTGAAGCATGAATTGGAAATGACAAAACAACGTTCAGAGATGGATAAGCGGGCGGTGAAAGCAGCACATACCACGGATGCAACAGGGAACCAATTGGGAAGTAGTGTCGGTAGTACATCATTCAATGAAAGTTATGATGATGGTTCATCTTACACTGATAGTCGAGCCGGTAGTTCAAGTCGAGCTAGTTCTTCCGAGATGGGCGGTGATGAATCGTTACAACATTCAGAAATGTCTTCACTTATTCATGATCTAGGAGGAAATGAATCACTAGATGTTATTGGTAGTAGTACAGGAGGTAGCACAACAGTACCATCAGTATCATCATCAACAACAGGACAAGTCCAACCACAACAACAACAACAACAACAACAAGAACCAAAACGACCACCTGTAATCAATCACAGGTCCATTCAAAAGTATTCCGCATCACCCTTTCTTAATGATCCATTATATGAAATGACACGAGGACGAAAGCTTGCATTAAAGTTACAACAATTTCCATGGTATCAACCTCGCAACTCAAATCATTGGGATTCACAGGGATTAGGATTACAAAGTGCATGGGCATACTTTGAACATTCAGTATTACCACGATATATTGTCAAGAATGCAGATGGTAGCATGCCCGTGCCAAGATCACAGAAAAGTAGTAGTAGTCGAGTTTCAGTATATGAGAGCAGTGATGTGGGTAGTTCAGATAATAATGACGACGTTGTTAGTAAAGGTGACAGTGATATAGATGATTGGTTGTACACTCCGAAACCAAAACGACCAACAAAAAGTAGCAGTAGTAAAAAGGGTCAAGGATTTAGACAAAAGGGTGATTTAGACAGAGCTGAACCAGGCGAATCAAAGCTACCCACCAAACTATACTCTCCCTTCTTCACACCGTTGTCACAACTTGGCGATTTTGGTATTGGTGTTGGCTTATACTTCTCATCACTACGAGCTGTGGCATTTATAACATTGATTGCTGGATTAATCAGTATACCTAATATATTGTACTATGCAAGTGATAAATATTCCAACAGTCAGCCCGGTGTGAATTTTCTATTGAAAGGAAGTGCCATCTGCACAGAGCAGGTTTGGGTACCTTGTCCGACATGTACTCTTGATGAGTTTGATAGAGCACCAAGTCGGATAGCTGGTACCGTAACTGCTACTCCTGATGGGGGGCTCCAAACACTGTTATTTGCACTCAAGAATACCTGTGATGGAGCTACCCTTGATATAGGGATTGTGAACATGTCAACCTTGGGGTTTATACTATTAGCAATTGCTATATTATCGATATACCAGCGAAAGAAGCAGATTGAATTTGATGAGCAAGAACAGACTGCACAAGACTATTCAATTGAAATATCCAATCCACCAGGTGATGCAACAGAGCCAGAAGAATGGAAGGAGTTCTTTGAAAGCCGATTTAGTGGCCATGTGACGTGCTGTACTGTAACAATTGATAATGATTTACTTGTGAAGGCACTAGCTGAACGTCGAGAGGTTGTCTTTGAGATTGAAGAAAAGATAAAAGAGGGAGTTAGCTTCAACACCATGACATTGGCTGAACTTGCTGCAAAAATAGAACATCACAGAAGCCTTGCTGAGAGAATCAAGTCTCGAGTATCACCCGGTATTCCAGAATTGGTTGGTCGACTTACAGTATTAAATGCTCGAATTCAAGGTTTAGCACAACAGCGATATCGAGCTACACATGTATTTTGTACATTTGAAACTGAGGGAGCACAACGTCAAGTATTATCGAAAATGATGGTCGGAAGCATGGCGTCAATGAGGAATAATTCACACAAACTCAATCCCAACTTACTTTTTCGTGGGGAGCAAGTATTACATGTAAGAGAAGCAGAAGAGCCGAGTACAATACGTTGGGCGGATCTAGATGAAGTATGGAGTACAAAAGTGAAGCAAATATCAGTCACAACACTGATTAGTCTTGCTTGTATGGTTGCAGTGGCAGTGATAGTTACCCTATGTCGACAACAGAGTGCTGCATATGCAGCGCTAGCAATATCTATAGCAAACGCCATGTTCCCAATAGTTGCCATGTCACTTACCAATTGTGAGGCACATGCCTCTGAGACTGGAAAGCAAAGCTCTCTCTATGTCAAGATTGCAGTCTTCCGCTGGGTTGTTACCGCAATTGTTATTACAATCATCACACCCTTTACTTCAACAATCACCAATGGTCCAGAACATTTACTACAATCCATCTATGTCATCTTCTTTGCCGACCTTATTACAACGAATATATTACAGTTGGTAGATCCAGCAAGCAACTTTAAGCGCCATATCCTTGCACCTCGAGCTGCAAGTCAAGAGAGGATGAATCTATTAATGAGTGGCACGGACTATACTATTGCTGAACGATATACCAATATGACCAAAACGTTGTTCCTCACATTTTACTACTGTGCAATATACCCGGGTGCCTTCTTTTTGTGTGCACTATCATTGTTTGTCAACTTTTATGTTGACAAGTTCAGTCTCATGCGAACGTGGAAGCCGGCACCAATATTGGGGCCGTACATTGCCAAGTTTAGTCGGATATATTTTATGACTTCAGCGATTGCAGCTCTGGCTATTGTTTCATCGTATTTGTATTCAGGATTTCCATTTGATAATCTATGTGCTTCAGACGTTTCACACTCTGCATACTATGGAAGCTGGAAAGTCACTAACGGTGAAGGTCAAGACAGCGCAGCTTTAGTTGAGCCGGGCATGCGGTCATATCATTTCTGTGACCAATTTCTTGGAATTGGAAGCAGCTTTGCTTTCCCTCCTTTACCAGACGCACAATCGGCTGGTTCTGAGTGGATGACAGATGAGCAAGAACAACTGACTGGCATATATGGATGGGTTAGTGTGGGAGTATTGGGATTGGTTGGTTTAGTATTTCTATACAGGATACTTCGATCACTTCAAGATTTATTCATTGCATCATACAAGGTAAGCGGAGTCTATGGTATTCTTCAGTCACTTCATTGTTTGTGAAACCTACTTTTTACTAACTATTGTATCTTATTCATAGCCCAATGGAGATATTCAAGGACATTCTTTTAGTCAAGTTGATTCTATATCATCATATATACCTCAAGTCAAGAGTACAAGTTTTACTTATCCACTGCTGGCTGTTAATATTGATCATGTTGATGAGAGTATCTTCGATTGGAGTGACCATGAACGCTCTCATTCATACTATGATATGACCAGAGATGCCGAACAGCTCATGCCAAAAGGCAACGAGGAGATTTGCCACAAGGCTTTTGGGCAGATTCGACATTGGCCACCAAACAGTTCTGCTAGGAAAGGTGAAGGATCGACCAAGTCGGCACTTCGGAGGAATAAAGGTCCTGGGCCTCGAGCTAGCGTATCCTGGTCATCGAAAGTAACCTGCAAGACTTTTAGCAAGGATGATCCCAACAACTATAATTTCTTCAATGCCAATGCATCGACCAGTGAAGGAATGAACTTCAGAGGTCGACCTGATCCATTATATGACCCTCATGCTCAAAATGAAGCTCGAGTATTGAATGATGATCATGTCCAGCAGCAACAACAACACCAGCAGCAGCATTATCAGGATCAGCCACCTCCTAGTTACTTTGATCAATATCACAATAGTGGTCTTGATACTACAAACCAACGGACTGATTTTATGTATGGCGAATCTCAACAGCAAGATGTCAACCAACAGCAACAACCTTCATCTGATGTGTTTGAACAGGAACAAACTAATGCTTGGGGTGAAGCTGGTTCTTATGAGTCGGGAAATTCATCGTATATTTCCAATGGATCATCAGAGAGTACAGGCTCATTTAGTCAACAGCAACAGAATGAAGATGGAGATGTAGCTTATAATGAAGAGGATTACGGTAGTAGTGCTGGTTCATTCTCCACTGCTGGGTCCTCTCAAGAAGAAGGAGGACTTCCGCCCGTGTCATAAATGTAGTTAAGCTTACTAATTCATATAATTGAATCTACTCAATTAATAACTTGTTAATCTTAGGGTGATACGATATAGATTATTATGATTAGGTGTTGTTAGGAGGTACCAGATCGCGTAACAATATTAAACTATGCGTCATAGATGAAGGAAGGGGCCTTGGTACTTGGGTGAAAGTTGAGAAAGTCGGTATCCTAGCCAAAAAATTTTAGGCTACCGTATGTTTGGAATGTTATGCAAAAATATTTTTTCATGGTAAGTCTACACCGCCGACCCATATATCGATGGAAAGCTTATATAAAGACCTATCCATTGATGCATCATATAGTGCTATAACACATTTGGTGCGTGAGTTATGTTGCATCCAATATTGAGCTGACTTTCCATATTCGACTGCGAATGAAGGTATCCAGCTAAAATTATAGTCTCGACTACCTTTCACACTCAAAAATAGTTCACGAGTTCGATCCTCCATGGTATGTTTTTGAACCCACCTAGAAATTTAGCGAATTTATTTATCAATGAAGATGTGTACTAGGTCCTCTGTTATTTCAATGGGAACTAGTTGAGATTATGAGCTAGTTCCCGTAAAAAGAACGAAGTTCTAACTCGATATATTGACTTCAAAATAAATTCGCTAAATTTTATTTTTGCATTTCATTCCAAACATACGGTATGTATTATGTATAGTGTTTGTGATGGTATTAGATAGATTATCCTGAGCAATCCTAATGAAAAGCAATCCTAATGAAAATTGATATCATCATAATATTATATCCGTAAGTATATCACAATATATCATAAGTAGTACATTTACTTAGAACATTGCATACGAACTATGAGTACAACGAGTACAACATCACCAACAACCAAGGAGAAATATCATGCGCTTCTATCTTCAGCAATCAAAACAGCGGGCAGTGATAATGTAAGTACATCAAACTTGGATTGTATTAAATATTAAGATGTCAATTTGTTTTGCTCACAAATTAATACATTATATACACTATCTTTCATATTATCATCGATTAGTGGAAGGTAACAGCTGGACGTATTGGTGGATCTGAGTCATTTGAACTGGGAGATGCGTGGAGAATACTCAAGCTGAATTTCAAGAGCACAAGTAAGCCAATAACTTGCCCGGTATGTTTAGAATCGCCCAATTCTTCGGATGATTGGTATATAACAAAGTCATGTCGGCATGCTGTATGTAAAGAATGTCTACAAAATTATGCAGCCAATTTGATATCAGATCCTAATCATCACGGTCCATTACTATGCCCCTGTTGTCCTAGACAACTGCGAGTACAAGATGCAAAGGTTGCATTGGATCATTCAATAAAACCTCGACAACATAAAAGTATTAGAAAGATTGCACCCAAAGTAATGAAACGATCTTCATCCAAAAGACAAAAAGAGGGAGGACTATTTGCTGATGAAATCAATAGCGAATCTATCAACAATAGTGCATTAGAGCATTTGTTGCAATGGGATACAAAAACAAGAGATGATTAT
>Ga0214477_101002_pt1 | contig 16318 bp, 8 predicted proteins | sample M1_20Mar14CPVII9_FD_165058 | JGI IMG/M metagenome (GOLD analysis project Ga0214477, IMG submission 165058) | Marine eukaryotic communities from Monterey Bay, California, United States - M1_20Mar14CPVII9sort6BwellC16 | ecosystem: Environmental > Aquatic > Marine > Unclassified | place: USA...
TGCTGGTGGTGTTACTGACCTTGTTATACATCTAACCAATGCCAATCATCTATTATTCAACAACCTACATGCTGCTATACCCCCACTTGATGGCCAAACTTGCCCTGAAGTTGGCTGGAAATCGAAAAATCTGAGGCATGAAACCCGCCAAGATGGGGCTGTAAAAGTATGGTGGAGGGACTTACAATCATGCTGGTGGTGTTACTGACCTTGTTATACATCTAACCAATGCCAATCATCTTTCTCTAATCTCATTCTCTCTATCTCGCTCAAGCTTGATGCAAGCGAGGCCTACAGTATGTATGCGAAAGTTGTCAGATAGAGCAAGAAAAGAATTTTCGGTGAGCCGCGCCATATTTATCAAATTCCTTACAAGAGCAACAGTTGATGATATATTATAGGCCGTGCGTCGCGTCGTTGTTAGATTTGAATCATATCATACATTATTATCGTACCCTTATTACCCACATCGAGTACCAACCGATTTGGGTGTAATACTGTAGTAAGTTAGTACCTATTTTGGTTTTGGCAGCCCTCCGTTTATTTTGAGTATCCAATCAACCAACTGATTTGGATAACTACTGGTATTATTAATTAATAGAGAATGGCGGAGGCATCATCGGCGGCAACAAACTGCCAAGTTCGAGTTGGTGTGCGGATACGTCCATTAACATCTAAAGAACTAAGTGAGGGAGGGAGACAAATAATAGAATCAAATGATAGGACTGTTGAACTTGCTAAGAGAAAATTTACTTATGATTCCGTCTTCCATTCAAATATTAATCAAGTTGAGTTATATAATAATATTGCTCCGCCGTTATTACAGTCTTTCTTGAATGGTTATAACGCCACAATTCTTGCTTATGGTCAGACAAGCAGTGGAAAGACATTTACAATGGGCAGTGAGGCACATGGTGATATTAGTAACGGTATTAATATTGCGGGTAGTAGTAGTAGTTTGAGTGAAAGTGATGGATTAATTCCAAGGTGAGTATATGTTTTAGGTATACATAATTAAATTGTGATTAATTGACGTATGGTATTAACTCATTATATATTGCATACAATAATATTACAGATTTATGGCCGATATATTTAATCAATTACTTCAACAAAAAGAGGCCTCCGAGAAAGCCGTACTTCAATCATCAGATGGAAGAAATGGTGATGCTCTAATTGATTTTAATCTAACTGCTAGCTTTCTTGAGATTTATGGCGAAAATATTCATGACTTATTAAATGAGGAAATGAGGTCATTACCCATACGTGAAGATTCAAACGGAGCAGTGATTGTCAAGGGATTAATTAATACACCTATTAATAGTGATGTTGAGGCAATGAATGTATTGAATACAGGATCCTTGAACAGATCAACGGCATCAACATTAATGAATCTAACGTCCAGTCGAAGTCATGCAGTCTTTACGGTTAACCTACAGAAAACAACACGCAGTCCTGAGGGTATGGATATTACCACCACTTCTCGATTCACATTTGTGGATTTGGCAGGGAGTGAGAGGATGAAGAAAACTGGCGCCGAAGGAGAAAGAGCAAAAGAGGGGATTAAGATTAATGAAGGCCTACTAGCTCTTGGGAATGTGATTAACGCTTTAGGAGATGAAGAGAGATTAGCAAAAGGAGAGAAGATCCATGTACCTTACCGGCAGAGCAAATTAACTCGGCTGTTGTCAGATTCGCTTGGAGGGAATTCACAAACACTCTTCTTAGCTTGCGTTAGTCCCTCTGACACTAATGCAAGTGAGACTCTAAGTACTTTGCAATATGCAAATAGAGCCAGGAATATCAAGAATGCCGTCACTCGAAATGTTGATGCTGCTGCTGTGGAGCTGAAAAGATTACACACTCTTACCAATATACTGAAATGTGAATTGATTAGACAGCGGTTTATGGAAGGTGTAAACGAGAGTTCAGTTACCTCACAAGAGGATATTGGTGAAGTGAATGAAGAGCTTTTTCAGAGGGAAGACGTGATTGCTTACATGAATCAGATTGATGAGAAGACGACACAGTTAAGTGGTGGCTCTACTTCCAGTTCGTTAGTGTCATTCCCCACACATTCTGTAGCTTCAACATCAGATGATAGACAATTTATCCAAGTACCTTCTATCAGTAATGCCAGGGCATCAATTGCCGCCCCTCTGCAGCTTGATGGTGACGAAGATGATATGATCGAGGAAGACATCCAAATCATCAATGAACTGCTGGAACTACAACAAAAAGAGAAGGCGTATGAAAAGGGACAGAAAGACGATCAGGAACGTTTAGATAGCATGTCTAGTGAGATTGAAACCCAAGAAAGTAAACTTGTTCAATTGCGTGAACACCTAGAGGTGTATCATTCGATGAAATCCAAGTATGAAACAATAATAATCGAGGTTCAAACTTTAGAGACAGAAAAAAAATCACTTGCTGACCAACTCGATAAAGCTCAAGTCGATCCAACAAAGGGTTGTTCACGAGCAATTAAGGCAAAGTTACAAAAGATCGAACAAACACTAGCCCGAGCTCGATCTGACACTCGTAAGCACCAACAAATGTATCGTAAAGCAGAGCAGGAAGCAAAGAAATGCAAAGTACTTGAACGCAAGATCGCAGACCTCAAACATGCCAAAGTTAACATGATCAAGAAGCAACGAGAAGATTCTGCAAGGCATAAGGAATTCACTAATCAAAAGACAAGAGAGATTCATGCATTGAAGAGGAAAGAACGAACTGCCGACAGGAAGTTATCAAAGATGGAGAATGAGTGCAACAAGTTTAAGATAAACTTGGAGAGGAGTAGATCTCACTGTGATAAGCTTTCTGACAAGCTCAAGCAGACAGAGACACATCTTCTGCGGCTTCTATCCAAGAGAAGAAACGATTTGAAAAGTACACGTCAATCGAAGGCATGTGATGGCATAGACGGATTTTCTGCTGTGAATGAAGAAGTTAAATCAATTAAATATCTTCTAGAGAAGACAATCAAAGATAAGGTGGCATTCCACCAAAATAAAGAGGCCTATGAGTCAATGGTTGTTGAGTACGGACAACTCTTGCAAGAACTGGCAAAGGAATCTCAGCTGATTCGTGAACTAAAGCAGGAATATAAGGCAGCATATTCTAATGATGCTGAGATTGCCGAGGAGATGAGAGAGCACGAAGAGAGTATCCAGGAGCTTCAATTGCAAATTGAGCTAGTAGAAAACGATATTGATCAACTGCAAGTAAAATGTCCTCGTATCTTTGAAGAAGAAGACGACGACGAAGATGAAAGTGATGTGCCGACCCAAAAAATGATTAGCAAGCTTGATGGAAGTGTATTGAGAACTCTGTTATGGACTCTTCTTGAGTCGTATGTTTCTACAGAGCTCAACCGCCGTGTGATAAAGGATATGTTGATTAAGAAAGACTCTGTCCTGGAAAGTCTTGAGAACGAACACTCTATGCTAAATGAGAGAATACATGCCTTGACAAATAGCTTGGATAAACGACGTAAACTCGCATCACCCGATGGGCAAGAAGAGGATGCTGTTGATATTATTGAAAACTTAGAAAAGAAGATTCAAGTAGTGGAGACAAAGCTGGAAACCTGTCTTGCAGACAAGAATGACTTTTCCACAGAGCTAAAGGAACTACAGACTTCTTTAAGTGAGGCTCAGGTGTTACATGCCGAATCAGAGGAGAGAGTAGCTCTTCTACTCTCACAACAAAAGCTAACAGAGTCTACCAAAGGCACCGATCAAATGCTGATAAAACTACAAGATGTGTTCAAGGTCACTGGAACGTCGTCACAAGAACGAGAGAGCATTAGACAGAAGTTAGAAAACTGTGTAGAGGATGCATGTTCCAATATGTTAAATGAAGCAACATCACTGCGAGATGAAAAGATTCAAGAAGTTAACGTTCAGAGGAAGACGTTGACTGCAATGTATGCAGCATTAGGATTGATGGATACTACTACAAAATCGACAGACACCGATCTGTCTCTAAATGATCAGCTCCAATTTCTCAAGCGTCAGACTAGTGAGATCCAATCACAATATCAAGTTGCAATCGAGAGGCGTAATCAACTAGAGAGTGAAGCTATAAAACTAACCTCGGCAATTGGCGGTGATACAAGTGAAAGCCTCCAGAAGTTGATGTCAACGAATAGAAGAGCATCAAAACTACCAGCAAAATATAGAGCAAGTATGTCTAGGGCGGAGATGTTCAAGGATGTGAAGAATATGATGAAAGACTTACAGGTCATTGATGAGGCATCTGAAGAAGTATACCCAGCACAACGGAAGGATGAACCAAAGACAAATTCGGCCGAGCCTGCTTCTCTATCAACGACTTTCTTAGATAGCTGTGAGCAAGACATTAAAAAGCTCCGACTTCTTAAGTCGGAAAGACAGCTCAGCAACACTGCAACATGCAACAAGATTCGTATCATCACAAAGCAAATGCATGTCAGTGGAAATGAGCTCTCGGAAATTGTTCAAACCCAAGGTAATGCCAAAGAATTGGATGGTCATGTTTTGAGGTCAGTGTACGATGCCATATTCAAGAGGGGATCTGTTTTGATCACCATCTCCTTTACAAATCATCTCAATATTGTGCTTGAAATCATCCAAGACATTTCTCTTGGGAGAAAATTACTCTCCGATACTTTGGCTAAGGAGATAAAGGAGTGCCATACTGCATTAATTACCACGGCTAAAGATTGTGGAATGGATGTCACTGACATGGCGTCAAGCCTACATGATGCGTTGTTTCACCTTCCTCCGCTATCGAAAGAATATATTGAAGCATGCATAGATAACGTGCAAATGCTTGTAACGGCTGTGGAAACAATTACAGTATCAGAGGTAGAGACACTGACTGTTCTTTTTGAAGGGCTTGGCCTGTCTTCTCGGATGCGTGGAAGATTCTGGAATAAAATCGATGAACAAACTTCTGAAATAGAAATGACTTCAACAAGTCCGTTTGATAATTTACAGCAAGGGTGTTCTGCAGGGGTTGAGCAGTGGGTAATAAAGTCATCAAGCGATGCAGCTCGAATTCAGAAAGTGCTTTGTGTTAGAGTATTCAAACTCAGTCAGATACATAAAGAAGTCGAGAGTCTGAAGATCAAGCAACAGTCAAAGAACGGTATCTTATCACTAAACAGTGAGCTTCAAATATTATCTATTAAACTTGCCGCATTTGAAGACAAGGCTGGAGACAAGCAGCGACTATTGAATAAGAAAGCAAATAGCTCATCACTGCTCGAAGAAGAACGCTTTAGAAAGCAAATGCAGTCAAGTTTTAAGTCGAAGTTAGACTCCCTTTGCATGATGTTAAATGATTGGGAGTCAAAGTATGGTGGAATCGAAGAGAGTGATCCCCTACACGAGATTGTCAACTCAATGCTTGAAATGAGTGAGAAAACAGGCTTGATGCATCTACGAACAGCCAATACCAAATCAAGTTTTACAAACAAACAAGGGCGACCGAGTAGCGTTGGTAGAGCAAACATTCGGCCAACCTCCGGAGGTGGCAGATCAAGAGATGCATCTTCCACACAATCAAGTACCAGTACTATTACTCGACACAAGCCAACCACTCAAACATCTAGTCGTTACTGCTCAGTGCCACCAGTAAATAGAAGACCAACTAGGCAAAACTCCAATCGCCCTTCTATATCTACAAAACAATATTCAAGACAGTCGAACATATCTCAACCCCAAAGACCAAAGAATCTACAACAACAGCGAAAGGCTTTATCTGCCTCTACTCATAATGCAAATCGGTCGGAAAGGGAAACGACTCGCCCTCTTGCTCTCAAGGTTGAAAGCGTGTTGGATCCATTCGCTAATATTGCAGAGACTCCTACTCCCAAAGGAGAAAACCAGCATTACTTTTAATTATTTGTGTCCATAATGTAACAGTAACATAATAAGATTTGTATCATATTATTATATGGTTACAACTTAGACATAATATCATAAGCCTGTTTGTTGTCTCTTCTTTGTTTTTGGCCCTACATTTACTGACTCGTTAATGCTAAATATTCCTTATCATTTGCCAAGGCCCTTTTTCCTTCTCATTACTGCCTTTTTGCTTTCTTACATCTTGCCAAGATGTCGCAATGAGGTAATGCCAACTAAAAAAACTGCACAGAGTATTGATTGAGGGAGCGGGAGGCTATTAATTGAGGTGGTTAGGATGGAATATATAGATGTATTGAAGATATTGTTTGCAGGCTAATAAGTATCATTACAAAATGGTGAAGAAATTATCCAGCAGTATTAAGAATGCTTTACGGCGTAAGTCACGTACAAGCTCTCAAACATCTTCATCATCGGATAGACAGGCCAATAATAATACAGTACTAAATGAAGGCGAATCAATATCTGAAACCGATAGTAGTCATGCAGCTCAGCATAATGTAGTTAGTGGCAGTATTCGAACAGTTGGTAGTAGTATGCGTTCATCGGCAACTAGTACGGCGGCGAGTGTAGTGAGTGGTGACAACAATAATAATGCTAAGGGGGCTACTCAACAACAACAACCTGATGTTAGATCTACAGCACAAACGCTTAGATCAACTACATCGTCAACTTTAACAGAAAAACAATCAAATCTACCATCATCTCCACCGCCGCCAAGAGAATCGCTAACACCACCACCACTAAATAATGATAATAACAATAGCAATTCAATATCACCACGTAACTCAGGCAAGTCAGGTGAATCATCAGTACCCCAACAAATAATTACATTGGAAGGTCCCGAAATTGATACAGCATACGAACTAATACCCCACTTAGAAATAATTGACTTACCCCGTGGAGGCGTTTCAATCGAAACACAGGCTGTCGGACATGTCCAATTTGGTATACCGCCCGAAACTATTAAAGATTCAATGAAGTTGGGTATTGCCGTACCATCTGTGTATATAGTACCAGTAGATCGATTCTGTCGTGAATTTGGACCAGCATTGGGTGTGAATTTGGCCGAGTTTGAATTCCCGGCGTATTTTAATTTCTTCGTCCAAAGGAAGAGATGTACGTTAATTGTTGATAGTGTTGATGCTGAAAGGAATATTAGACGGGTATTTAGTGAAACGTTATTAGGACCAGCGCAGTTTCGGAGGGGGGAGGATCCATTGAAGTATGAGAAGGAAGGTACGTGTTGTGTTTGTATTGTATTTAAGTTTATATGTGTTTGTATATGTTTTTTGGGCAAGTTTTTACTGCAACACACAAAATCTCACACAATACTTCTTCTGCATCAATATATAATAACATAGACTTTGCACCAGATTTCCCAACAGAGGCAATACCAAACTTTCAAAAGGAGTTACAACATTTTCGTATAATGCCAAATGGGAAAGAGTTGGTATTAGAAACGTTATTAAAATTTTGTCACTTTGAAAGTGCACCGGATTCAACATTTCGGGATAATTTGGGTGCACCGCCTTTGCCATTGCCAAGGGAGGTTGATGAGAAGGAAAAGGCACCATCACAGGATACAGCGGGGAATAATGGTAACAGTTACCAACAGCAGGAAAATGGAGGAGGAGCATCTTCTACCCCAGCCTCACCAAATGAAAATGGAAGCAGTAGGAAGAAATCACCAAAATCATTAACATATTCACAAATCCGATGGATTGGGGATGTTGCCAAGATATATCCCTCCGATGCACCCGAGGATCAAATTGCAAACAATAAAACGAAGCGTGTGGAGATATTTAAAATGCCATCGGGTACTGATTACGTATTACATGATATTGATGAGAATAATATAATTGTTGGTAAGGCTCGTTTTTCGGGGAATGTGAAAGTTAATGAGGGAATAGGTGTTATTGGATTAGATGATGATGATAAACAGCAGCAGCAGCGACAGGTAGTACCAGAAGATGGGGAAGATAGACTCATGGAGGGTATGGTATCTCCTACCAACATGACAATGCCACCTACATTTAACCCACCATCATTTGGTGTTACCGTTCTTGGGAATTCACATGGGTTTGATAAAAGTGGTTCAACATCTGGGTATGTCATTTGGGTTAACGGTCGGGGTGTTATGGTGGATCCTCCGCCATACTCCTCTGCAACTTTAGAACGGGAGGGTATCCGACCTCGTACTATTGTGGGTATAATTTTGACACATTGTCATGCCGACCATGATGCTGGTGCGTTCCAAAAGGTGCTAACCGGGTCACCCGTGGTTGTTATTACGACGCCAACGATTTATAAATCGTTTATACGAAAATATGCTGCATTATCATCACTGAGTCCGGCACTATTGCGGCATAGTCATCGATATAAACCAGCTATTATTGGCGAGCCATTGAGATTTCAGGGGGCAACGTTTCATTTTACATATACGCTACATGCTATTCCGTGTGTAGGATTTAGGGTTGATTGGAGAGGTCGGAGTATGGTATTCACGGGAGATCACTTCAATAACCCACCAGCACTTCAAAAGTTAGTGGAGAAGGGTGTTATGTCCAAGGCAAGATGTGCCGATCTTAACCACCTTCCTCTACAACAGACGGATCTACTTTTACATGAGGCTGGGGCACCGCCGATTCACACACCATTGGATGTTTTGATGAAACTCCCAGAGGAGGTGAAGAAGCGAATGTATGTCGTGCACACGTCAGCCTTACCAGCAGGTTGTGAATTACGAGTAGCACCCACAGGCACAGCTGGTACCATCCGCCTTGATCAAATCAGTCGTCGAGGCAGCGGTGGTATTAGTAATGGTGGCGGAGGAGGGGGTGGCAGTGTGGCAAAGAAGCGACCAAGCATATTTGAAGCTTCTTCCAACTCACGTTCCTATCTGAAGCTTGGGGGTGATCTATTTGAGGATGTAGACGAGTATACCGAATCGGAATTATTCAATCCCAATCCAAATGTATATGATCACTTATTGGGAGAAGAAGAGATTGCCTCTCGACCAAATAAAGCCAGCTCAGAGCCGCCGCCAGTATCGCTACGGCCAACATCGAGTTCAGATGCTTGGTTTATTCTCAATTTATTAAGCGCTGTTCCTTTTTTGTCAAGTCTATCGTACACCTCAACAATGGAAGTTCTTGAAACTGCTCGAGTGGTGGCATACTGCTGCAATGAAACAGTTTTATCTGCTGACCGACGGAGCAATAATTTGGTGGTAGTTTGGGAGGGTACTTGCATGGAACGTGAGAATAATGCTCGTTCTTCTTTCAACTCTAAATCCTCAGATGAAGGGAAAAGCGGCAAGGCAGTGTGGTACGCTGGAGATTGGACGGGTCCTAGAATATTGCAACCAGAAAAGAGGCTTAGTGGAGATAGTTCTTCGAGTAAAACACATGATATTGTTGCCATGTCAGCTGAGGGAGTTAAGGTGCGTTGCATTCTACTGTGTTGTAAATAGTGTGTTGTTGCTGCTGTCATACATGTGTTTTCTCACCTCATACGCTGCTTTTATATCTGCAGGTTATTGTGGTTGACTTTACCAACTTACACAAAATCCTTAGGGATGGTTCCAATCTCTACCGAAAGTATCACATTAGTCTGTCTCAACAACACTCATGCAAGATACCCACCACAATCAATGGATCATCCACAATAGTCTTCAAAAATGCAGTCAAAAATCTCAACGTAATCGAGTTGCTAGAAAGTAATACCGGCTTGCGTAAACTAACTGCTGTGCAAAAGCGTCATTTGGAATGTCTAGTCGAAGGTCCCACGGTATACACGCCAGGACAGCGTCTATGGAGGGCAGGCTCTATTGTAGATAAAGCCTTCATTGTTGTGGCAGGAACGGTAGCATTTGTTCCCAAGAGGAGACATGGGGGATCTGCAGGAAAGGTCGTTACGAAGGCACAAAGAGTAAAACAGACTCGTGAGACAAACTCATTTGTTGGCGATGATAATTTAGGAGAGGCAATGAGAAACGATGCAGTGAAGGCTATTCGACAACTCCAAGCTGGGGATGACAATTCAGATCCAGATCCGGATGAGCATGATAATGACTCTGCCAGATCACCATTGGCAAACTCACTAACCGAGACGGAAGAATACCATCGTCTCAGTACGGGATTGCAAAAGTGGGCCGAACGGCACGAATCTCAGGAACCGGAAGTACAGAAAGGTCACCGACGAGATTCGTCATCATCAAATAATTCACCAGAAATATCTCTTCACGATTTCTGTGATGGATCATTAGCGCAAATTGAAAAGGAGAAGCAAACAAAGGATCCAATAACGGCGCCCAAAGACGATTTCAACAATAGTATGAATAGTATGGGAGACGTAACACGGAGACCGTCAAAGAATCGATTTGCAAACAAAGTCTTGGGTCGATTATACAACCGTCGTGCTTTTGCTTCCGGTCTAGTGTTCAGCCGAGGCCACTTCCTTGGCGATATAGAGAAGATGGTTGAGGGTCTACTTTCCTCCGCTCAATCTGAAGGAGACTCAAAAAGAGGTAATTACGATGACTTTGACTCATCATTCAACTTTGGCGAGAATGAAGATACACTATCATTAGACACCTTGACAATTATGGAGGGTAATCAGCACACAGCGCATACCTCAACATTAGCCGCTGGAAAGGATGGATGTGTTGTGCTAATATTGCCCAAGGCTAGCTTGATTCCATTCTTAGATGCTCATCCTGGGCTATTGCTGAGTCTACTCGGCACACAAGTGGTGGTTTAGATACTTACTTAATACCTAAAACACTACAAAACTAGTATAGAATGATATCTAACAATTCCCTAATAAGGAATTAGAATACCTAGATCTTACTTTTTGGTTCAACCAACAAAAGATCCCCCCGATGATTTTATATAAACAATGGGGACAGACTAGTAGTCAGAGTTGTAACGTTTGGGGTTACCACAGCAACTACACACTGACTCGTCATCACTCTCGATTCCACACTCACAATTTGTATGACGGACAGGACGAAACGTTTTATCAGTATCTGTAGTTGGGATTGGTGCTCTTTCAATACGTACGTTTTGTTGATGTGGGCACCCGTGACCTTGAGCCAAAACGCTAAGAACCCAACAGTATTCCCCCGTGAGACCCCGCATCATTATTCCTCGACGTTTACCATCCTTGTACACTGTTAGTGTTCCTTCGTCCAAGTCCAATAGTAAGCCAATCTGACCCACTTTGCCGTTTTGAAAGCAACTATACCCTTCCATCCCGTCCCAGGGAATTTCCAGAGGCGAGTTGTCAGGTTCTGTATCCCAATTACTACGCTCTGCCGTACCTTCATAGTCATAGTATAGACAAGTATGAATGTCGCTTTTACCCCAAGCATCTGTCTTGTGTTCAAGAAAGTCATTGAACCATGAATTATAAATAGGATTGAAAGTCCCACCCACATTTTTCCAATTAGTTCTGATAGGCCTCATTATACCCATTTTAGAGTAAAAGAATCGAAACATCGTACTTGTATTGCTAGAAGTGTCAATATAAAACTTGGCATAGTGCTTTCCCGATGTCATAACATAATCACTACCAATGGCAGTTTGATCTGCTCCGCTCCAATCAACCAAATCTTCGGCAGCATTTGCCATGAGATAAGAAGGTGTCATACTTGTGTCGGGATTTGATGACCAGATACACGATTTATCATTTTCCAGATAATCAATCCTATTCCCTAACAAGTGGGTGAAAGTAAGTGGTGATCGAAGGTAGTTCAACTCTTCTAAAACAGCCAAATCTTCATCACAATTAACACCACCATACCGAGCATTTTTATTTTGTAAAGCCAGCATATTTGTTGCAACTTTGTCTACCTCCGATGCCATTCGTTTGCATGATAACGACAGTTGAACTAATGACTTGCAATCTGTGTTTGTTGTGCACGCATATTTAATAGAGACACATTAGTTGTAACATATAGTAACCATGCACCTTAACGTACATATAATGTACACATAATATGTATAATAATATATACAAAACTGCTACTTACCTAGAAAATCCGCAATACTTTCGAGAATGTCAATGTTTAGAATAGTTGATTCAGTAATAATCTTTGTTGATGTTGATCGTGTCCTCATTTTATAATTGATACTTTGTTTATCAATACTTCCCCCAAGAATCAAGCTACTATAAATTACTACCACCCCTTTGCTCTCTTGAACTTCTATGGATAATAATATCAGCAAATTATCTTCCTACCTATCGGCACCTACTACAAATAAACTCACCTTCAGTGCATCGCCAAAATTGAATCCCGATGATCTCATGCAAAGAAATCTGACATTTTAATGGTGGCCTCATAGTTCATAGTTGATCTCTTTAGCCAATATTAAGACTTTAACTATGGATACTAATACCACCTCTAAAATAGCTGCAAACAGTACTGCCGCCGACGGCGATACTTTAAAACCATTTATTGAACCACTCGTCGAAGGTGATAAATGTTTTGTTCAATGGCGTGATGGTACCTCACAATTATTAGCCAAGGTTATTGAAACTAAACGTGATCCTAATACTAAAGGAGTAGTTAAAACTTTACCACCTCCCGCCGAACCTAAAGAATCAGAAGTAGCAGCGGGCGAGGGAGATATTGATGGAGGAGAACCATCTCTAAAACGGAGTAAACCAAATGAGGGCGCTGCAAATACAAGTACAACCACTACCACCACTGCCACAGCTGAATCACCAAAACAAACTAAATCCACTTCCACCACAAATGATAAAACAACCGACAAACCAAAATTATCCGCATGGGATTTCCTATACTACATTCACTATGAAGATCATGATCGTCGATTAGATGAATGGATCCCATTATCTCGTTTTGATTTGTCAACATTAAAACGTGTGCCTCCACCCGAGAATAATAAAGTTGATGGTGATTTATTAGGATTAACCGCACCACGATCACGTCGGGCTAGTACCGTGGGGAAGTTAAAACGTAGTAATGATTCACGACGGAATTCATCTAATAATTTAATAGAGGGTTCATCGGGTACATCGGGAGATGGAACTACGAATAGTGATGCATTATTACGGGGAGGTAATTGGCATGGCAATTCGGGTAATCCAGACCTAGCCGAATTGGAAGCAGAGCATCATGAAATTACCAAGGTTAAGAATATTACACAAATTGTAATGGGAAAGCATCTTGTGGAGGCATGGTACTATTCGCCATTCCCCCCTCCCTATCATGAAGTTGAGACATTATACATATGCGAATTTACTCTCAAGTATATGCGTAAACCTCAATACTTCTTGAAACATTGTGCCGAGTGTACACACAAGTCCCCTCCCGGTAATGAAATTTATCGCGAGGGAAAGTTAAGTGTGTATGAATTGGATGGTAAAGATCATCGTGTTTATTGTCAAAATCTATGTCTATTGGCAAAGTTATTCCTTGATCATAAGACACTTTATTATGATGTTGATCCATTCTACTTTTATGTTATTACCGAGGTGGATGATGAGGGAGCACATATTGTTGGATACTTTTCAAAAGAGAAGGTATCAGCGGAGGATTATAATCTGGCATGTATTCTAACATTCCCACAGTATCAAAAGTGCGGATATGGAAAGTTTATTATTAGTTTTAGTTACGAATTAAGCAAAAGGGAGGGTAAGCCAGGAAGTCCCGAGAAGCCCTTGAGTGATTTGGGTAAGATATCCTACCGCAGTTATTGGACACATATATTATTAACATTGTTAAGTGAACAGAAGGGGGAGGAGAATTTGCAGATTAAGGACATATCTTTGATGACGGGTATTAAGACTGAGGATATTATCAGTACCTTGCAGAGTTTAAATATGATCCGTTTTTGGAAGGGACAGCATGTGGTATTTGTTATGCAAGACTTTCTCAAGAAGTATATGGCACTGAATAAGAAGATTCGTCTTTGTGATGGAAAGTGTTTGTCATGGACTCCTCATGCAGAGAGAAAGAAGGGTGGAGGCGGTGATTGATAGTGTTTGTGTTGGAGGGGGTAAGACATCAATTGGAAGGGGATTGATAATATTTATTGATACATGTGGGGGTTAATGCATATAAAATAGAGCTTTTGATCAAACTTAAACCAATGACCAAGTCCATTTACTTAGGTACCATTACGCACATACAGCCAACTTGCATCACTTCTTACTCTCACCGGCTCAAGGGTATTGTATGTATCCTCCCTTTTTGGCAAAAAAATCTTTAGCCTTGGCTTTATTGTGTTACTTCATATTGATATTGGAGTGAGTGATATATACTTAAAGAACTTCTACTAAATAATGCCATCATGCTACTTCATCATCACTGGCTTTGGGCGTTTTGCCGGAGTACCTAACAACCCAACCAGTATTTTAATACAGCGTCTTCAAGAACAACTAGACACCAACCAAAATAAATATGAAACTCACGTATTAGAAACATCAGCAGAGTATGTACGTGAAAAGCTATCTGATATCTATAATGGGCTAAAACAATCATCTAGTGAAAAGACTAAAGATGTCATCATTATACTACACTTGGGTGTGAATTATTGCGGCTCACGATTTTATCTTGAACAATGTGCCTACAATGATGCGACATTCCGAGTTGCTGACGAAAGAGGATATCGGCCAAATAAAGAATTAGTATTGCAACACACAGCCAACAATGTAACCTCCTCAGAGTCTACTCATGAATGGGGGAAGTGTTTAAGAACAACACTGGACGTGCAATCTTTATGCAATGGTTTACAAGAAGGAGACAATGCAGAGGAGGTAGTAGTAAGCACAGATCCTGGAAGGTTTGTTTGCAATTACACTTACTGCTTTAGCTTAGACCAATGCAATTCTGCAAACAAGTGTAGTGAGGAAGGGAAGAAGCAACACAATGCATTGTTTATCCATGTTCCACCTTTCCGTGTGATATCTGAGAGTAGACAGTTGGATTTTATACACAAGGTGATGGATACGATTGAGAAGCAGGTACTTTCTTCTACAGATTAATGAATTAAATCCTGTATATTGTGATTAAAGTATCAAACTTATGTGCTGATTAGCTCCCCATATCACTTAAACACTTCAGTCAACCATTCTTTCTACAATCTATTAAACTTGCCAGCTCTCCCCCCCATCGTCTTCTCAACCATCTCCTTTAAGGTTCACAATCAGCTCCTTCACCGGTGTAACCTGTACACATACCATCCAGCATATCGAAGTTCTCCTTTGTGTCGGGGAAAGCCTCTAATACCCTAGTGTAGTACTCCTTCACCTTTTCGGGAACTTTTGCCCAAAACTTAGGACGGCACTTCAAGAAAGTCAATACAGGAGCGATACTTAGATCAGCTATGGTTACTTTGTCACTGTAACAGAATTGTGTGTCCTTCAAGTACTCATCCATTAGGATAGGGAAGTGTTCATCCATTAATTTGGCAAATGATTTCTTTGCCTCAGAATCTTCTTGAGGCATTCCAAATACAATGTATGCAATAGCAGGGATGCAGCTGTACATTCCAGTCTGCCTCCAATCCATGACCCTTAAGATAGAAGATATAGACAGAAAGAAGAAATGTTAGAAGATAAATCGGATATAGTGGATACATTTCCTCTCTAATACCAATACAATCGTACTTACATATCAATCTTTCCACGAAGGATAGGATCGGAAGGGTATAATTCTTCTCCTCCCTTGTTGTTGACACAAAGCCAACGCATGATAGCACAACTTTCCCAGATGGCACCATCATCGCCATCGAACTGAAGTGTAGGGCAAGTATGACATGGATTCATTGCAATGAATTCTTCAGTACGAGTTTTACCGAAAGCATTGACAATTTCAACCTTATCCTCAATCTTTAGATGACGCACTACTGCGATACATCCTTGAGAATTGGCCGCTGAAGAAGATATATGAGGATTAGTATAATATTAAAACGATGTAGCATGATATAAAAAGAAGTACACCAGCCCCACTTCATCAAAAGCGGGAGTGGGCTAATGATATCATATCTCTTCCTCATAACCTCATCGATCGCCGCCTCCTCCAACTCCGCCAACAGCGCGCCAAATAAATATACTGCACTTACAGGGGGGAATGATATGCAACTTCATGATATATATATACTTGTTGATATTAGTTATTATTAGCCGCGGAGATGAATTATTATGAGGCCCAATTCATGCTAAGATTTTTTTTACCTTAGCAATCAAAAAAGGATACCGTATCTACGTTCAACATACCCAATAAAAAATAGGAACCTGAACCCTATTCTATACTTTCATAAGAGGTTTAGTTTATTTACTTGCTCTTCGTTCTATACTCTTCAATCCGTTCGTCAAGCCACTGTATTTCTTTCTGTAGTATATCTTTAGCGTCTTCCTGAGAGAATAGG
>Ga0214477_101005_pt1 | contig 16269 bp, 11 predicted proteins | sample M1_20Mar14CPVII9_FD_165058 | JGI IMG/M metagenome (GOLD analysis project Ga0214477, IMG submission 165058) | Marine eukaryotic communities from Monterey Bay, California, United States - M1_20Mar14CPVII9sort6BwellC16 | ecosystem: Environmental > Aquatic > Marine > Unclassified | place: USA...
TCACCTCTTCATCATCATCCGTCTTCTTCTTGGCAGCAGTAGAATTAGCAGCAACATCCCGTTCCTTGGAACTATTCGTAGCAACCTTACGAAAATGTATAGCATCAACATATGTCTTGTATACACTTTTTACCTTTGTAATTTTGGGATTGACACGACGCGCTTGGGCACGGAATACACCCGTAACTTCTACACGATCACCTGGCCTAACAGCATCAACTAAATCATCATAGGCAAATACTACAATACTTGCCGGTGTTTCACCCGCCGGTACTTCATCAGGAGTTTCCTGAACACGTACCATTTGCTTATCACTAAAGTAACACCGGTTATGTATCAATGAATATCCATTCTTAACATGACAAGTTGGACATTGTGTCGGCTCCGCAATCCGTCCACGATCAATTGTCACTTGATCAGTCTGTCCACAGATACTACATTGAAAGAATGCCACCTTTAAATCAGGAATAACGGGAGATGTCCGAACAACCATACCACGAACACTCAACAACGTATCAATTGAATTAGGATCCAATGATCTCATATGTGACAAATTACGTAAATGGAATGGACGGACTTGTATTCGGGGTAAAACATCTGGTAATAATTCCAATATTGACGTGGCATTATCAATACCAATTTCATCATTAATAGATTCAGCCTCGGCTAATGCCTCCTCTTGTTGTAATCGTACTTTATCCCTCAATGTTTCCAATTCCCTGCCAAGTAATATATCCATTAACGGGACAATTTCAGAAGGATAGTCAGTTAACCAACTGTATAATCTTTGACATTCGGGTGAATGAAAATACAAATGTAATGCATCCAAATCTAAACTTGCCACGCCGACACGTCCCACACCTGCATTGGCGGCAGTGGATGTTAATGAATCGGGAGTTGTATCGGATACTTTACCATGAAGCATGATTTGTTCCAATTTTTGTATGTATATTGGTACCTTTTCTTCATTCTCTTCATTTTCATCATCATCTGAATCACTAGGTAAATCCCATGAATTCTCACCACGACTTTCACCACCTCCTTCATCATCACTCCCATCCCCATTTCCACCCGAAGCAGCACGTTTACGTCGTTTAATCTTTCGTTTCACTTCCTTGGCAATACGTTTTTCAGAGATTTCCACTGATATAAAATTACGAATAAAGTCACGAAATGCCGTGGCGGCACTTTGAACATGTACGTCTGTACCGCGGATTAATGTATTTTCATTTTCACCTTCATTATCAACATCTTCATTCTCTTGTGCATCTCCTTGGTTGTTATCCTCATTATTATCTTCATTATTGTTAGCACCACCTTGAGGCTGCTGTTGGTTAGACGCACGTGATAATAAACTCATTACGCTATTACCAGAACGCCAATTCTCACCCCCGGGCGATTGTTCTACTCCTCCACCCTCTATATACATATCATATGAGATTGATATGTGTTAGGTTTATATAGGTTTTAAGTGTGTTAATTTATAATATTAGGGCAACACATACCTAGTAATAATTAACTTACCTTGTTGATTACGATTGAAGTGTGGTGTTTCAGCTACCATCTCCTCATCCTCTTCATCCATATCGGTATTATCTTCTAGATTATCACGTTGATTGGGTGGTTTACCAGGTGTAGCGAATAGTGAACTACGAGGGTTGTTGGGTGTTTCTTGATGTTCAGTAGGTGCACCTTCCTCTAAATTTTGGGGTGGTGAACCATCTTCATTTTCGTCTTCTTGTGAGAATTGTGTCGCTGGTACTATTTCTTCGCCACCTTCCGCATTAGCTGGTTGTTCTTCTGGTGGTTGGTTTTGATCGTCCATTGTTTGAAAGGGTTAGTATGCTAGGCTATTGATAGATAGATAAAATGAAGTGCTTGATCTTACTGTCATTTTTTATGAGAGTGTAAGGATACCAGTTAGGAAATGCTTACATGTGGAATATATGGATTAATGCCGGCCATGCATTGCATCTAAATTAAGTCTATTATTGTAAGCCAATAATACCGAGGGCACGAGCGTGGCAACGATAGGAACGCCGTAGGAAGTAAATATATCATACAATGAGCTCATTAGATGATGTATCAACGTGTGTGGTATGCGGCGGCGGTGGTAGGGTTATAGAATTGTTAAATATTAAGAAAGTGTGCATGTGCACATCATGTGCACAAAAGCTTGTTGAACATTGCAAAGAAGAAAAAAGCTCTAGTAGTATTAGTTCTGCTGATATTGATGCCATATCGAATAGTATTGAAAAGATTTTTATATCTAATGATGATAATGTTGATTCTGATGATAATGACGAACTCTTTAAAGATCCTCCACCAAAAGAAGACTGTCAGATTTGTTTTCTACCTATGCCAAATGCTCAACGAGATGTCATATGTGGAGCACAACCAATGTATCAGCCATGTTGTGGGAAGGTTATTTGTTATGGATGTATGGCAACATCAATCGAAGAAATGAATGAGGGAAATATGAAACGTTGGTGTCCCTTGATAATTTTTCTGTTTGTTTTGCAATCGAGCAAATTAGCTGATTCTTCATCTTGTACCTGATATTGCGCCATGCTTCGTGAAACTATGATTTAATGATGTTAATAAAAAAACAATAATGTCCAATATATGTATTGGCACAGTTGCATTATATGTAATTATGTAGCATCTACGATATTATGATATGATAGCAAATGGCTTTTCGATGCACTGGATGCATGAAAAAAAACGGCAAAAGGATACCGCTGGATCATACATATGTACACTTCATTATTATTATGTACACCTCTAGGCTTATAGTTGATTGGGGGAACGTCGTAGCTCAATATAATATACAATGAGCTCATTAGATGATACATCAACGTGTGTAGTTTGCGGCGGCGGCGGCGGCGGCAGAGATGTAAAATTATCAAATAAACAAGTGTGCACATCTTGTGCACAAAAAGTTGAACATTGCAAAATTGAAGACGGTGCATCAGATAACTCTGGTAAAATTATTACTTCTGCTGATATAGATACTGTATCGGATAGTATTGAAAAGATAGGTATATGCAATGATGATGATGATGGTGATGAGCTCTTTCAAGATCCTCCGCCGAAAGAAGAGTGTCAGATCTGCATGTTGCCCATGCCATTCTCATCTAATATATGCGGAATAAAGAAGGTGTATCAACCGTGCTGTGGAAAGACGCTTTGTTATGGTTGCGTTATAGCAGCTAATGATGAAATGAATAAGGGTAATATGAAACGACTGTGCCCCTTTTGCAGATTCCCAATACATAATACCGACAAAGAATATCTCAAGAGAGTAAAGAAACGTATGCAGATTAATGACCCTGAAGCATTTTATTTCCTCGGTAGTGCCTACCGTTTCGGAAGTCAGGGCTTAAGACAAAACGAGAAGAAGGCATTGGAATTGTGGGAACGGGCAGCAGAGCTTGGATCAATCACAGCACATTATTGTCTCGCTGAAGTATATCGTCTTGGTAGTGGGGTTGAGAAAGATATGGATAAAGCTATCCATCATTACAAACTTGCAGCAATCAGAGGGCACGAGATAGCAAGGTACGATCTTGGCGTTTTAGATGGAAAGAATTACAACATTCAAGCAATAAAACACTTTATCATCTCAGCAAAGGCTGGCCACGATGACTCTTTGAAGATGATTGGGGTTGGGTACAAAGAAGGCTTGGTTACAAAAGAAGAATATGCGAAAACATTACGTGAGTATAAAGATTGTTGGGATAGCATGAGAAGTGAAGAGAGAGCTATAGCTAAAGCTATATTTGACCATGAGTAGAAGAGAAGAGCTGAACAGAATTGAATACAGAAAGATTGAGGTAGCAGAATGTATTATCAAGTATCTATTTAATATAGACTGGTTTATCTCAACATCAAGTTAATCCATTCCACTATACCAACACATGATCTACTCTACCTTCTTCTGCTGTTTGGTCTTACGCTTCTTCTTCTTTGGAAGATGTACCGGAATACCACGAGACTCAGAGTAGTGTGGAACCTCAATAATCAAACAAGCTTTTACATAGAAATCAATACCCGATGCCTCATTGCCAAAGTATCCGTCGGCCGACCACTCAGTTTCACCAGCTCCTTTCTTTGTGGCACGATCGTAGTCTTCAATCCATAGATCAGCGGCTGAGGTAGGATCTTCCTGTTGTTCTTCGGTATCAAAGTGACTTTCAATAGTATCATTACTCATGTATCGAGGACATCGTTTCTTCTTAGGGAATTTCTTTAGAGTATAGTCCCCACCACCGTCACGACTATAATCATGGATGAGATATGGCTGGAGATAAACCGAAAGACCGGCATTCTCTGCCGCATTAGCTATCAACAAGTCTCTGCCTTTCAGTTTGTTCATTTGTTTCGAAGTAAGAGCCTGCGTGCTGTCTTTCTGTCCAGGGAATACCTCTGTGTTTGTATACAAATGATGACAAGGGAAGCCAACTTTTCCACCGTCCGGAAAGAATCGATTGTCACCAAGTCCTTGAAGGAGTGCTCCCTTTATACGATTTGCCTGCTCATCGCCTTGAATCTCACGAGGAAGCATAGATGATGCCGATGCTTGATCTTTTCTCCTGATAAGATAGGTAGCAGTGATACGAATGCCCTCTTCGACTGTATGAATCTCATGATCAACATCAGCAAAGAAAGCACACCAACTAATTACAAGAGGATCTGGGGCAGGAGTAGAACTATACGAATACCTTGCCTGTGCGTTGAAGTATGTCTCTGTTTCACTGCCAAGGGAGACTGTCACCTTTCCACCGGTGCACCATGCTGGAAGTTTAATTACAAGAGTCCCAAGCATATCATCTCCCCTCGGTGTATCCTTATGTTTTGCAAACTTCCCTCCCACTTGATAGACATTTAAAGAGTATGGCTCTGCAATAATATCGGTTTGGAGATTCATACCTTTCTTCACTTTATTCAAAATATTATCCATAATATTTTGGGGTATATTGAGCTCATAATCCTCTGCCTTTAACTGAAGAGCATCACGTACATTTGTATCATATACCGTCTCTCCACCTTTGCCAAAAGCTGCACGGGGTATTGTCTTAATTAACGGATTCAACTCAATAGTTTGCTGAAGAAACAACTCCGCTCTCTTCTTCTCGGCACGATCAAATGATCCATCCGATGACCAACTACCAGGACTTTTCTTTGCATATTTATATGGTGCTAATTTACCATCACGTAACTCCTGTGGTACTTGAATAGTAATAGATTCTGTCTTATTATATGTCACTTTGACAGGTTCGCTTAACTTGAGATATCCACCGCAGGTATGCTTAGAGGTGCACCCCTTGACGTAATCTCCTAACTGAGTACCGATTAGATTTTCAACTTCACTTGTTGATAAGTTGCTTGGAATCGCCGTGGGCGTATGATTGTTGTTAGTAGGTTCATCTACTTTTTGAGGTGCAGGTGCACCAACAACTTTCATTTCTTCATCATCTTTCAAGGATACGATAGGTACGATATCCTGATCAACATTGCTGCTAATTGAAGGTTGTTTTAGGTCATTTGTTGATAAAGCAGCGGCGATAGCGGCAGCAGAAGCAGCGATAGAATGCAGAGTTTCGGTCTCCAATTGAGTAGGTGCACCAACTTTGATGGATGTAGCATTATTTTGAGTTTGTGGTGCAGTAACACTTCGATGTACCACTAACTTTCTTTCGTCACTACTAAACGCTTTAAACAATGTAACCCACGCTTTAACTCCACCAGTACAATCAACTAATTTGATACCATTTAAAGTGGTGATAGTATCACCAACTTGCAAAGGTGAACTTTCATTTGTTCTGGAAGATACGATGCACACTCCTGTTGACTTATCTTTTTGTATACTTACGCCGAGTCCTCCAGCGGGGAGTGATATATTGATTTGTTGTACTGTTGGGGATGCCATGATATATACGGCGCCCCTATGTAAGTAGATATCTGATATCACAATCTAATTCCTAAGATTGTCACAGATTGTCATTTTTTTTATGAGAGTGTAAAAAGGATACCGAGGAATTATGTATTATATTTCTTACTTTCTCATTGTATTGATAGATGTATTGCTATTATGGATATTGATTGAACAATATAGCTTCCTAACATATACCCTGTGTAATCTGTTGTTGTCGTCGGCGGTACCTAAGAGTTATCAAAGAAAGTGCATTCTGGTCGTTAAAAAAATAGTATTTCAAAGACGGTGCTCAGATAGGTAAAACCAGAAAATCTGGTTGATGTAAGTTTAACTAATATCAATAATAGATCTGTATCGGATGGTATTGGTAAGATGATAACTAATGATGATATAGATAAGATGGAACAAAAAGTTGAAAAGCGAGCACAACATGTGATCAAAAATTCTGAGCGTTGCAAAGACGGTGCATCTGACAATACTTCACGTCGTAATATTTTTTCTGCCATTATTGATGCTGTATCAGATGGTTTGGGTAGAGCGACTATATCTAATGATAATGATGACGATGATGATGCGCTCTTTAAAGATCCTCCACCAAAAGAAGATTGCCCGATCTGCATGCTCCCGATGCCCTACATCCAAGACTTAGGTGGGGTTAGAACAATCTATCAACCGTGTTGCGGGAAAACTCTTTGTTGGGGGTGTTTTTTTGCAGAACACGAAGAAGTAGTGAAAGGTAATCTTAAACCTTGGTGTTCTTTGTGTAGAGTTCCGTCGGCCAATTCTGAAGACGAGGAGGTGAAAAGATATAAAAGAAGAATGGACGTGAATGATGCCGAGGCATTTTATGAGCTAGGTTGTCTTTATTATTCTGGGTTGGAGGGCCTGCCAAAAGATTTATATAAAGCTGTGAAATTGTGGAAGCAGGCAGCAGATCTTGGATCAATCAACGCCCATTGTGAACTTGCAGACTCATACTGTGCGGGTAATAAAGGTCTTGAAGAAGATATGGAAAAGGCAGATCATCACTGGAAGATTGCAGCAATTGGAGGGCATGAGGAGGCAAGATATATGCTTGGTGTTCGGGCAGGCGAAATATTCAATGATGAACAAGCAATTAAACACTATATGATTTCAGCAAAGAGTGGATATGATGAGGCATTGAAATTGGTGGGAATTTGGTACAAACATGGGTTAGCGACAAAAGATCAGTATGCAAGCACACTCCGTGCATATCAAGACACGGTAAACGAGATGAAAAGTGAGCAGAGGAGCAAGGCTTCAGTCAGACTACATATATCATAGAAGCAAAACGTCTCTTAAAAGTAAAAGATTGAATGTTGAATAGTTAAAAGATTGACAAATTGAAGATTCTACCATACCTACACCAACTGAAAGTGCCTATTGTTTGGCACTTTGTCACTATTTCCCTTAGACTTGCAGTGAGAAAATGATCACACTACAATTATGCTCGATAATATGAGTATCATGCAATATATTCTCCGCTTGTCAACTTCAGGAAATGCTTACGTGTGGAATAAATTTTCTCATAACTTATCATAATTTTACTTCTGCATGTAATAGGTACTAGTAATAATATTAGGCCATCATAGACTATTTACGCTAGGAACGTCATAGGTTGGAGGTGCATATATTGTACGATGAGCTCATTAGATGATGTATCAACTTGTGTGGTATGCGACGTCGTCGGTAGTAATATAAAATTTCAAATAAACAAGTGTGCACAACTGTACACAAAAAGCTGAAACACGAAATTGAAGACGGTGCATCAGATCATAATAATATCACTACTTCTGCCGATATAGATACTGTATCGAATGATATTGCAATGGATAGACAATTTGAAAAGAAGAGAAACGCATCTTCTTCAAGATCATCATTATTATACACAATATACTTATTGATGACATGCCTTTTACTCATACCATCATCAACCTCGGCAACACAAGTTAAATGGCAACCAAATAATAATGTAAAACAAGAAGATCAAGCTGCACATAATGCACCCCGCTCACAAAAGTATTGGGATGAGAACAATATAAAACGTCCAGATTATGCCAAGACTGATAAGGAAATTGCTGCTGAGCAAAAAGGTGAAAATGGAGGGAGTGGTGGATTATTAGGTTTATTTCTAAAGGTATCGATTGGTATTATCTTATTGGCAATTGTATATGCACGCATAACTGGAGATTGGGATTCAATATTGAATAATCCAGTAGTTGTTTATATATCAGATTGTATAAATTGGTTATTAGAGTTGATCGGTATGAAAGGGAATAGATTAGGAACAACAGGAAGAAGCAGCAACGTCGGGAGTAATAATTCAGATGATGCCGAAGCTAGACGAATTGCAAGGCTGGCGAGGTTTGACAGTCCAAAGAAGAACATGCTTGACGATATGAAGGAGGACTAGGTTAATCTTAATCTAGAGAATAAGTATATCAACCTTGCACAACTCGGGTTAAAGTACTTTAGGCTACTTTTCTATAGTCCGTAAATCAATCTTTGCTCTTCTTCGAACCTTCCATCTCGGCAACATTAGTAGACGACGCAGCAGAAGATGTCTTATACGAATCCCAAACACCCGTAAGACCAGGCAATGTTTCTCTTACCAACATTGTCATTCTATCCACAGCCGCCGAGGGATTGTCCAATGCCGGACGCACATCAATATACATACTGGGCGGCTTCATAACTGGCATCTTGCCACCATTGCCATTTGGAGAAGCCAAGGAAGATGCCAAATGTCCAGTCTTTTCTTTACCTTCATAAAAATCAATAACATATCGTCTTGGTTCACCAACATCTCCTTCTTCTTCACTATGATTATCTTGTATATACCAATCATGTCGATCAAACGGTTCCTGTGTCATGAACAATCGACTATTCAACCATGCCTTTGGACTAATATCCTTAGGCCGACCAACAAACTTAACCAACTTTGGATTATCATTATCATGTATTTCCTTTTCCCATTTACATATCTGTGTCCAGGAACGTTCATTTACTGCATTATGTATTTGTAACACTGATGGTATTGATTCTATTGGTGGTTGATATCCCTTCTTACGCATGGCGTTGTAGAATTGTTGTTCGGATGGGTATTGCCATTTAGATGAGTTGGTTGGTTGATGTGTTGGTACTTTATTATTATCTGTCTCTTTGTTATCTTCATTATCACCACGGGGTATACTTGAAATGACACGTTGTGTAGACAGTGGTATCTTCTGCCCTGGTTGAGCTAATTGGGAATGATTTGCAGCCTCTTCTATTGATGCGCGTTGTATAGATTTGTTTCCTTTTACTGGACATTCGGATTTAGTAGCAATGGAAGATGACTCAGTTGGTGTATCATTTGTTATTGATCGAGAGAACCATCGATTCCGATTCCATATTCCTGGCTTTGCTGTTGATACCGAATCTTTACCAGCTTTATCACGAACTAATACAGGGCATCCAGATGCAGATGAGGTATTGCTATCGTCTACCATGGCGGTGTTTATTAGTGCTATCTCCTTACTGCTGCTTTTAGCTTAATGTAGCTTGTTGGGGCGACGGCCAGACTTATATCTTTGAAATAGTGCAGATTTCTCGGCGACGTCTTTGTGCTGGAGCTTACGGGCGCGGCGGCAGCAGTATGTTACGGCGTTAAGACGATATCTAATTGGTGTTACATGTGAGTACGTCGGCGGCGGTGGCGCTGAATAGTTTGTGTGCATATGATGTGAGCAAAATTGCATATGTACTTTTTTATATCTATCTACACCTATAAACTCTATCGAACTGCCTCTAACTTCTAACTGATATCTCTTACCATAGTGTCCTATTGAGGTTATAATAATAAATATGCTAACATGCAAGGTGTGGTAGTATAAGCCCCTGTGTCATCGAGCAAAGGATATATCAGAGCACATCATAAAAAAGTTGATAGAAGAAACGATAGATTGTTATTATGAAGGAATTTCTTCAGAGAACAATTCTACTGCTAGGATTACACATGATTACCAAATATAGTCAGCGGCTTGGTTATGCTATAAGTACACTGTTAGTTGTGTGTTTTGCAATACGTTATCATATCAAGAAAAATGTATCGGATGATGATCCCCTGTTTCAAGATTCTCCACCAAAGATAGATTGTCCAATCTGTTTTCTTCCAATGCCCTACAACTCTGGCGCGTGCGGTGTCCATACTAGTTACCAGTCTTGCTGTGGAAAGATAATTTGTTGTGGATGTGTTCAGGCGTCAAGGGACGAAATTAAAAGACGAAATAAAGAGAGGAGCAAGAAAAAGAAGATGGAAGATCTTTGCCCTTTTTGTAGAACACCTCCGTCCAATTCGGACAAAGAGGAAGTAAAAAGAATCGAGAAAAGAATTAAACTAAACGATGCCGAGGCATTTCTTCGATTTGGAAATGGATACAATTACGGAATACATTGGGGGTTGCCAAAGAATAGGAATAAGGCATTTGAATTATATACTCAGGCGGCTAAACTAGGGTCAATTGAGGCCCAAGATCAAATTGCAAAAGCATATAAAACTGGGGCATATGTCTTTGGTCAAGGAGTTAAGTGGGATATGACAAAAGCTCAATATCACATGGAACTTGCAGCGAAAGGGGGACACGAAATAGCAAGGCACAATCTTGGTCTGATGGAGAAAGGTTTTAATGGTAACATATATCTAGCGATGAAACACTTTATGATTGCAGCAAGCTCTGGACTTGAAATGTCTTTGAAGGAGGTCGGAGAAGGGCACAAAGCTGGATATGTGACCAAAGATGAATACACAAAAACATTACGTGCATATCAAAACGTAAGAGAAGAGATGAAGAGTGAACAAAGAACAAAAGTGGCAGAACTTTACTCAAGTACTTATAAGATCGTAGGGAGAAATTGATAAAGTTATGTGAAGTAATGTCTGGCTAGTTAAGTAGCTCCCTAGTTGTATAGTTGTATAATTATGCCATAATCCTCTAAAACTAGCGAATAACTCTGTCCCTTTCCACACTTTTCATTTCATTTACTGATACTTGATAAGCACGTAATGTATTTGCATATTCATCCTTAGTTACGTGCCCATCTTTGTACCCTACACCAACCCTTTTCAATGCCTGGTCGTATCCTGATTTAGCTGATATCATATAGTGCTTCATTGCTCGATCTATATTGTCATCATTATAATCCATAGATCCAAGGTTGAGTCTTGCCCCTTCATGACCACCAATAGCTGCAAGTTTCCAGTGATGGATAGCTTTGTTCATATCAATATCAACGCCATGCTGGCCTTCGTAATATGCATTAGCAATAATATGATGAGCATCTGGATGCCCAAGGTCAGCTGCCTTTTTCATCCATTTCAACGCCTCTTCGTCGTCAACAGGTAACCCCCAACCGGCATGTTGATATGCTCTCCCAAGAGTATAAAATGCACTTGCATCATTCAGCTTCATTCTTTGCTTGCACTGCTTTAATTTCTTCCTATTCACATCATCAAATGAAGGAAGACGAATTCTACAAAAGGGACACAATGCGTTTAATTCTCCCTCAATCATTGCCCCGTGTGCGGCCACAACACATCCTTCACATATAGATTTTCCACAACATGGCATGTATGTAGTTCCCACGTCACATAATCCAATTGCATACGGTACCGGTTGCATACATAGAGGACAATCTTCTTTTGGCGGTGGATCTTGAAATAACTTATCATCTGATGTGCTCATTTTGTTGATATCATCGGATAGGGTATCGGTATCATCATTCATCATTATTAGCAGTAGTCCTAGTAGAAGAAGTAAGATCACGTTGTATAGATACTATATCAGGCTAACTCCTTTCGATCTAATACAGAGAAGATGCTCTATCTCTTACTTTGCAATTTGTGCATATGATGTGCACAATTTTTTTATGAATGTATGTCCTTCTTCCTCCCTATTACTACACTTGATAACGTCGTATATCACCTATTAAAGCCCCGTAGCAGGGCGTATCAGATCCTCTGTACGATAACATAGGATTTTTATTGCATGGAAATAGAAAATAAATGACACGCGGATGGGGGAGAGAAAAGGGGAGAAATATCACAACTCTTCTAGATTGACTAAAACCATCATGTCGTCCAATAACAATAACAATGATAAGCTAGCATCATTACTAAAATCAATGTCCGGTGGAGACGATTGTGACAGACCAGCATGTGATGATACCAAATCAGCATTATCAGCTGCATTGCAACGAGTTGGTATGGATGGTGCATCATCATCGAGTAGTAGTATCTCAAAGAAGCAACAACAGCATCAGATGGAGAATGATGAGAAGAATATACAAAAGAATAGATATACTGCATGTCCGCCGACAAGAGATGAGATTGGTTCGTCAACTTGGTCACTTTTGCATAGCATGGTATGTCGATATGTTCATACGTGCACTCTACCATCTCAACATATACCATTCACTGTGGCTGATATATCTACTCATACACTGAATACTAACAATTGGCTTACATTTACAATACTTATACATATATTTACAGGCAGCATGGTATCCAACTAAACCAACAAAGGAAGACAAACAATTCATGTCCAACTTTATGATATCATTGGCAAGATTTTATCCATGTACATATTGTGCTACTGACTTTCAAAAGAATATAGAAATAAGTCCACCCAGGTGAGTTGTTTGTTGAATTGTATAGGTTGCATATGTTTGTCTTGATTCCGATATATCATATAAGCAGAACAACATACGTACTAACTTCAATCACAAACCAATACAACACAACAAATTTAAAGAACTGAAACTAGAGATGAATTATGCATATGGTTATGTGAACAACATAATATTGTGAATGATAAACTCAATAAACCAATGTTTCAATGTACAATTGACAAGTTAGATGAAAGATGGAGAAAGAGTAGTAGTCCTGATTGTCAAAGTTAGATGATCATCATCACTAAAGGTATTGGATTGGAAGAGGAGAGTAGTTTAGGCAAACCAAATAGGATCTCTCAGAGACTAGGAAAGGACCGGATATCTTTCCAACTTATTACTTATATTAAGCTATTAACAAAAAGCCTATATGCTATTCTTCTTGGCTGTTTCCCCCCTAGTGTACATAATTTTCGTGTTTTAACATATAACACATATAGCTCGAGTATATTCCCCCTTTGCCTCTTTAAAACTGAGGCCTTATAACTTACGATGACTCACCCTTGAGCCACTTCTCTGCAATATCAGCATTCACTGTATCATTCTCATGTACTATCCCCAAGGTATCATCACCAATGAACAAATCATCTCCCGATGGTTCGACGCCAGTCGTAATATCTAATGCAATTGCATCTATTGTTGTTACCCGTTCTTGAACAATCGGCGGTGGAGCCAGTGTTGGTGATTTAACTAATGATCGTGCTGCATCTTTCATTGGCGGTTGTTGTTGTTGACTACCACCTCCGATTGGAGAAATGGCACCTCCCTCCTCACCACCCGAAGCGTCGGGTGTATCAATCAACGTTTCCAAAAATGCCTCGGTAGTATACCGTTCCAACGATGGTTGATTATCAACAGCCTTGTATATATCTTCTGTTGTCATTCGTGATCCTAATGCTGGATTATGTATACTACTTTCACGGCTTAATCCTAACCCTTCCATTTCGACAGACATTTTACGATCAAGCATTTCAGCCTTTGTTAATTTTGATTTGGATAGTAAAGGTCGTTGCTGTTGCTTGGCTTGTTGTTCTTCCTTTAAACTTTTGGATATTGCACTCTTATCTCGACTTAGTACGACGCGTTTAATGGAACGTTTGGTTTCAAGTGTTTCGGGTTGATTGGATGTATCACGTTTGACCATATCTGGACGAGACGCGGCTGTAGTGGTGGTGGTAGTAACCGGCTGTGGATGCATAATGCCCTCGGGAGGTGTTGCATTGTTGGCACCTGCCATGGCGCCACCCGACAATTTACGAATAAGACTTGGCTTATCACTACTTCCCAAAGACGTACCTCTCCCAGCATCAACAGGCATACTATTCGATCGTGATATACCATCATCCTGTTTCAAACCCCCATTAACATCTTTGGTAACATCCATGGAACTTGAACGTTCACGACTATCACTACTCTTATCACTTGTATCACGACATATCAAATCAGCAATTTTGGAATAATCATCAGACGTTCCTGCACTTGCTGGATTTTCTGTTATTATACGTTTACCTTTTGAAGCGTGTTTACCTCCCTTACCACTTGTTGCACTTGTCCGAGGGGATGGTATTGTAGTCGAACTTGCATTACTACCCCGACCACCTTGAGGTTCTAGTATATGTTCACGTTGTGCTTGTTTCTCATAATATTGACCTACAGAACTGCCTAATGAATATAGTGAATCTTTTCGTTCTTTCTCATTGTCAGAGTATTGACCAAATGCCGATCCAGAGGAATTAGGACCACCATAGGTAAATTGTGGAGTAGGCGTATGATGATGCTGATGTTGATGGTGTGGATTAGGCGGTGTTGGCCATTGACCACTATTCTGCCTTACATGCTGACTTGGATGCTGTTGAGAGGGATATCCATAATACGGCGATCCAGGACCATGATGCGGCGGCGGTGGAATGGGAGGCTGGGGTGGACCCGCCGGTGCATTGGGATTATATTGATGCACCGTTGGTGATAGTTGACGTTGTAATTCCAATGGTGTTGGTCTTTCCGTACCACCACCCTGCTGCTGCTGCTTATACACTACTCCCGAGGAAACATGAGATACATCCGATGAAGCACGTTTAATACTCATATCACTTCCCTGACGTTCATTTAATAAGAATGTAGATTCATTGGCTGGTTGTGCAGTTGAGGCATTTGATAATGGATTCATTTGTAGTGAATGTTCTCGGGCACGACCTGGTGAGCTTTGGCCTTGAGTTTGAGTAGTAGGAGGTGGTAATGGAGGTGCACCATTTTGATAGTATTGCCCCTGTTGTGGTGAATAATACTGTTGATTATGAGGAGGTGGAGGTGGCGGTGGCGGAGGTGGATGACCATAATTCGATGGTGGATAAGAATGTCGAGGTGGACGTTGAAATTGAGGAGGAGGTGGTGCATTTGGATGATGAGAATTTGGAGGATGTGAATTTGGATGTGAATGTTGAGAGGGTGGATGACTTACATATGGATACTGCTGATGTTGATTATCAGTCGGATGAAACTGATGCTGATGCGGTGGCTGCTGATCGGGTGGTGGAGGAGGATGTGAATAATACTGCTGCTGATCTCCCTGATTGTAATACTGATTTGGTGGTGGTGGATAATGCCCATTATTATTAGGTGCACCATACTGCTGTTGAAACTGCGGCTGTCCTTGATATGATGTAGTCTTACTACTTTCAACAGCGACACCACCGCCTGTCATACCGTCACCATTATCATCCCAACTAAATCCCTCTAAACTAATTTCATGATGTTCACCATAGACAATTTCAGTACCCAATGAATGATCTCGTGCTAACATTGGTTTACGATTGGATAATTGTGGTGATTGTATGCCCGGTTGGAAGTGTGCCCTATGTCCACTTGTACCTCTGCCCTGTCCACTGTTATTATTAAAACCATTATTAAAACCACTATTAGTGTTATTAAACCGGTTAACATTCCTAGGATCATTCACATCACGTTGTTTCACTGGTGTCTTTTCTCGCAATGCTTGTGATGTCTTCTCACGTGCCTTTTTATCACCAACATCATTCCATAATTTTGTGGTTTCGTCTAATTTTAGGAATCTACCGGGTGGATATTGTGCACGCCAATTGGTTATAATTTCCTATATGTTTGTGTGTTGTATTGAGAACATTGTGTTTTAGATATTAGATTGTGTATATATTAGAAAATGGTATGGAAACAAAAATTATGTGCATAAGATGTGTGCACACAAAATATAAATCTCAAGAATATATATGCATATAAAACAAAGTGTAAACACACCAAACTAAAAAACTAACTAACTCACCATTGCCACCATTGGTTTATCCAATCTCTTAGAATTCAAATAACGTTGTTTCTGTGAATCAACAATTTGACGATAATGTTTATTACCAGGATGATGATTAGTACCACCACCACGACCAAATAAACAATCATTATTAGTTGGTTCAGATATATTTGTTAGTGGGTAGGAAGTTCGGAATGCTATTTGTTCAGGTGTTTCTTCCTTTTGTTTAGGTTGTTGTGATAAGGTGGTATTGGATGGTGGTTTGAGAGAGGAGGATGTTTCATTGGCTCTTTTTGTATCAGAATTATTATTAGCTGTGGCAGAT
>Ga0214477_101006_pt1 | contig 16252 bp, 13 predicted proteins | sample M1_20Mar14CPVII9_FD_165058 | JGI IMG/M metagenome (GOLD analysis project Ga0214477, IMG submission 165058) | Marine eukaryotic communities from Monterey Bay, California, United States - M1_20Mar14CPVII9sort6BwellC16 | ecosystem: Environmental > Aquatic > Marine > Unclassified | place: USA...
ATATTGTAATGCACTTGGATATCGAGGCACGCGTGGTTTGCTATTTAAAGTCCATGTCTATATACAAATTCAAAGTCTATATGCAAAGTCAAAGTCTCTGTCAAATCTTCAAACTATCCACCCACCTCTTTGCAGTGAAGTCTCTGCTATCGACTGAAGCATATGTTAATCTTACATATCATTTGTATATAATTACATTAGTAAACATTACCTATAATCTAGAAAGTCTTTTTCTTCAAGTTCTTTTGACGCTTCAAGATCCGCTGCAAGATCTTCTATCATTCTCAAATTCTTTGCCATTTGTTTGTACCACACTTCATTATCTATAAGACAACGTTCCAATAACTTTCTTGCAGATCCTTTATCCTGTATATTTGAAACTTGATAAAGAAGAACACGTTTGATTCGATCTTTGAATATACAATGTCCTACTCTGTGTTCATCCCTTGTACCTGATTCTTGTATCTCTTTATCTAATGCCAAGAAGCAAAACGGACATGATTGAACATCATTAACGATTTGTTGTGCTGTGCAATTTTGATGATAGTTTTTGCCACAAGAGTATGCGTGGCAGCTGTAGCAATAATGACGACTATCTTTGTTGAGACATGTAGCAATCCTTCCATCGCATGTTGATCATGGCATGTTGATCGCTTACATACCACACGTTGCTCTTTCATTATTAACAATTTTTTCATGTACGTACTCTTTATTTGATTCTATCTGATCTTGTTTGGCTTTAGTCTGTATAGCCGCATCTAACATTGCAGATTCTTTCTACAGTTGGTGCACGTTTTGCAAACGTCTGATGGTATTCCGCAGTGCGAGAATAATAGCTGTCGGTAGCATTGATTGTTACAATTGATGAAGTCTTGGTAACCTTGTATATTGAACAAATCTTGATATAACTTTTCCACAGTTACATTGTCTGTACTGTTGGGCACCATATTCTTCACCTTGATATCATTAAGTTGACGTTCAAAGTCTCCAGATCTTGACAGATCATATCCAGTGTCAAGATGTGAAGTGTCGCATAATCATGATTCTGTCTTGCCTGGTGGATTCTTCCAAGTGATTATATCAGTTGAAACAAAGAATAGCTTGCCCTGTATACAAAGACATCTTCAACCGCTCCATTATCAATTCCATCAACAATAGTAGACACCATGCATTGCTCATCTCTTTCTTCCCATGCAAGCATTGTATCCTCCTTTTTGCTCTGAAGACAATCACTGTTAAGCATTAAGCATATGATATACTCTCAGCTGATAGTGCTTCATGAACCGCAGCAGCAGCATCATCTTTAGTCATCACAATAATATGTATCTTGAATGTCTGGTCCTTCTTACTGATATTCAACTGCTTAATCATTTGAACAAGAACAGATAACACTTCAGCGTCACTATAACGTTCAACACTAATAACAACATCGGGTATCGGATACTGATCTAACTCTCCAATGACCTCATACTTTCCCAACCCGAGATAATGACCAACAAAGTTCATGAGTAATGTGTTAGCCGTTGCTGGTAGTAAAGTGATTTTGATGTTGTGTCTTGCCAAGTTACGTAGAGACGTCCACAAGTTTGTGTGATGGGACAGTTTGCCAAATATGTTGTGATACTTGTCAATGATAATATTTTTGATGTTCCATTGCTGAAGCTGATTGGGATGCTTGTCCATCAAATCCTTGAAAGCGTGGATTGATATGAATAGCAAGTCAAGTCAGATGAGATTTCATCGGCTGCAACATTGAATGGAAGTAACTTCTCTATGCGCACGCTTGTTCCAAGGAAATAATTTGTAGCTTGCATATGATGCATTGCAAACAGAGCGTAGTGTGGGGAGATAACAATACTCTTTGGACAATTGACACCATACATGCAACAAGCAAGCTATTGCTCTTCCCGATTCCACAGCCAAACAGAACAAAGGTGTGCTGGAAATTGTTCATTTGATGCTCAGAAGCACTGCTATAGGCCAACCTAGCAGCGTTGTCCAAATCAGCTCTTGAGAAGTTATGATGGGTACTTCATTCGACCGAATAGTTGATGTGGATTTATCATCTCCCAAAGCTGACCAAATTTGGCAAGCTGCAATTTGTATATTATCAATCTTGTTGTCAACATAACGGACTCACTATTGAATTTTGTGAGACTCCAAAGAGTGATGAAACTGCTATGCCAGACCGGCGTTGTTGACATCTTTGTTCAAGTATAATGGTGCAATGTAGTTTGTCATTTGAACAACAAGATTTGGCACATCTGGATTGATAGACTGCTTATAACATACCCAAAACTCATAACCCAGCAAACATAGCACTGGTTCTTACTTCTTCTTCAAACCAAAACTCTTTTCACGTACAGATGACATATATGCACAAACAATTCCTGAAGTTGGCTTCATTTTGGAATTTTCGATCCGAGGTAAGAACCTGAAAACACGAACCTGCAAAAAGTATGATGGAGAGCCCTACAAATATGCAGTTGGAGTTAATCAGCCTGTTATAGGTCCACACATTGCCAAACAAGGACCTACATGTTGGCTAACACCACTTGATGGCCGAATGCGGACTTGATGTCTAGACTTTGGCTCAATCAGAGGCAAGAACCTACAAACACATGGCTGTAAAAGTATGGCGAAGGGCCCTGAAAATATGCTGGGAGTGTTCTTTGCTCTATTATGTATCCACCCAATGCAAACAAGCACTGTATTGGCAAGCCCTTGATGGCCAAACTTGCCTGAGAGTTGGCAGAAAATCGAGATTTTCCCTGATCTGAGGCATGAAGCCTACTAACGTGGGGCTGTAAAAGTATGGTGGAGGGCCCTGCAATCATGCAGAGAGTGTTCATTGCCTTGTTATACACCCATACAATACCAAACATCTACTATTGTAGCACCTGCATGCTGTTATACCCCCACTTGATGGCCAACCTTGCCAGAAATCGAGATTTTCCCTGATCTGAGGCATGAAGCCTACTAACGTGGGGCTGTAAAAGTATGATGGAGGGCCCTGCAATCATGCAGAGAGTGTTCATTGCCTTGTTATACACCCATACAATGCCAAACATCTACTATTGTAGCACCTGCATGATGTTTTACCCCCACTTGGCCAAACTTGTCTGAGAGAGTTGGCGCATCAGAAAATCAAGATTTTTTCCTCGTCTGAGCTCAAAAGTTGCTGTAGAACTATGATAGGGAGACCTGTTGATACCCTTTTATATGAATTTACAATATAGTAAATAAACAATATATTAGCAACAGAGTGATGGCATCATACCACCATGAAGGAGGAAGGATGGAGGAGGGAGAAAGCCAAGAGAAAGATACCACACACAAGGACTTGGTTCCTTCCCAAATTATGACAGATTTCATTCGGATGTGACCCTCTTCTTTCTCTCTAATTTATCAACCTCACTCTCATTTCCTGTTTAGCATGCTGCACATACAAATATCAAGTACATAAAGCTCAAAAAGGCGTAACCATAGATTGGGGATGGCTACAGACTACAATTTTTTCGTACAATTTCCCCCAGGAGGCTCTTTAAAGCTCTTTAAACACAAAAATGCCTGTGATATGATTACTAAATCCCTAAGAGATCATCTAATGTGAGAAAGAGAAGTGAGTATATAGTGTGAGGAGGTTGGCTTGATGGCATTGGCCAAGGTGGTTAGGAAGAGAAAAGTATTCCACTTGTAAGCAAATCATCACTTTTTCACTTTTAACAATGGTGATGAGTCCTTCTTCTTCTCTCTAAAAGTCTGTCAAATAATGAAGACTCTTCGCAAATAGGATAATAATAATAACAGTGTTATACGTTAGATATTGCAGTCATCGACGCGGAGCGGTGGCCTCTACGACAAGACTCCTACTTATTTACTTGTATACTTCATCTTATATGCCTCATCAACGATTTAATCACCACAACTTTGCTGCCATTGTTGCAGTATTTCTTATCATTTCTACCCTTACAGTAGTAGATGCCTTCTCATACCGTGGTGGTATAACAACAATTTGCAAAAGTACACATGATGTGCACAAATTATCAATACATCATCGTCCATTGTTTGCAACTACAAGAAGAGATGATGAATCAACTCAACAAAGTAATTCAATATTCGATCAATTTAAGATGCCATGGGACAATATTAATGATAATACCGACGACGGCGGCGTATCATGGCCAATCAATAGCAAATTAGACAATGAAAAATCTAATTATGAATCACAATCATCTACCACAAAACAACAAACTAAACAACGCAAACCACGCGTGCCTCGATATCCAAGTGCATTACAATATGATACATCAACCACACCGCAGAGTAGAAGTGATGTAGTCGATGGGTATGTCGAGACAGCCAAAGATGCACTATCGTCTATACAAGATAATAATCAACAGCCACCATCAAACAATATACAACAATCTCAAACCAAAAAGTTGGGCTTATTATTAATAGATCACGGATCAAAACGTCACGCTAGTAATGAGCATTTACAATCAATTGCAAAGTTATATCAATCTACTTTAGTAGATAAGATTGCTGCCGCTACTGCCGAGCTGGGAGATGACGAAACACACAAACAAATTGATATAGCTGTACGCGCAGCCCATATGGAGATAGCACAACCCTCCATACTACAGCAATTACAATCACTAATAACGGTTGATAAAGTTACACAAATTATATGCGTGCCCTACTTTCTATCTCCAGGCAAACATGCAACAAAAGATGTACCAGATCTCGTACGAGATGCCGCAGAGAAATTAGAAGAGGATGGGTTGTTAGATATTAATACTAATAAGAGGATTGAGATACACTTATCTAATGCACTGGGTACAAATGTTGATAGTATGCTAAATGTTGTTGATGGATTAGTTAGTATGGCATTAAAAGATGATACGAGTAGCGGCGAAGCTGAGGATAGTGCCTTATTTCAACAGCTCTTTGAGGATATAAATGTCAATATAATGAATAAGATGCCGCCAACGAACAACACCAAAGTAAATGAATTGGAATCAGAATTACAAAGGTACACAAACCGTGCTACATTATTAGAACATGCATTAAAGGACAAGGTTAAGGAATTAACGATTATGACAAATCGTGCCACTTTATTAGAAGATGTATTAACAAAGTTACAAGACAATCCCCAAGAAGATGGGAGTGATATAGAAAGCAGCGACGATGTTAGTGCAAAGTATATGGAACAGATTAACAAACTTACGGCGGATATTGAGGTAGTAAATAAGGAGAAGGAAAAGTTGGTACAGCACATTGAATCGATGACATTGGAACGAACAGAGGTAGAAGCCGAGTTTAAGACGACGATTAGCAAACTTAAGGCTCAGCTTGCCTCAATAGAACAAGAGAGGAATAAGTTAATAATCAACAAAGAGAATGTAGAAGAAGCGCAGCGGAATATAACTAGCATCCGCGAGACAGAGCTCCAAGACGAGATACAAAAACAACAAAGCAAAGTAACAAATCTACAATCTCAACTAGCCGATATCCTTGATGCGCACAACGAACTCGAACAGTTGCAGAACGATACAGAAACAAGTCTACAACAAATGAAAGATCAGATTAAAGTTAAACGTGCCGAGCATGAGACGGCACTTAATAACGAACGAGAGGAAAAAGAGACATATATGAAAAAGTTGCAAGACATTCTTGGTGAATTAGAGGAGGACGGTGCTCGTATGTTAGTTGAACAATATAACATCATTAAGCCTCAGCAGTTGTTAGAAGAGAACGAACAAAAGTATGAAGCAATGTTGGAAAAGGAGAGGAGTAGAGTTACTAAGTGGCGGACTAAATGGGAGACATTACATAATGACACAGCGGTCTCGGCAGGTAACTCTACTACCAACTCAACAGATAGCACGAAGACGGATGAACAATGGACATCTCTACAAAGTCAATTGGATGAAGTAACCGAAGCAAACATTGATGCCACGGCTAAAGTACAAGAGCTAGAGAAACAACTCAAAGAGATACAACAGCAAAAAGAACAGAACAACACATCAACTGCACAAGAGTTGGAACAACAACAAAAGTTACAATCATACCTTCAGGCACAACTATCTACATATTACGAGACGATTGAACAACAAAAGAATACAATTAGTAAATATGATCAAAAGATATCAGATTTAAAAGCAAGTCATGAAGAGGCAATGTTAATTGCCCAAAACTCGGTCCAGGCATCACAACAACGAGAAGAGAGTCTCTTGTCAAATGTTGAAGAACTGGAAGATTTACTGTCGACTGCTAAAGAGTATACAGATTCAAAAGAAGAGGAGATGTCCAAGTTACAAGCTCGTTTAGATGAGATGGAGGATGAGCGTGAACGTTTACTCATGAAGGATACTGATACGAAAGATGAACTTGCCAAACACAATAGGGAATTGGTCTTGGAAGTAAAGACGTTACGGTATAGAGTGGAAGAGGTATCATTAGAAAGAGACCACTTACAGTTAGATAAGAGGAAATTACAAATGGACATTCTGGTAGATATGAAAGATGATGATGCGGTATCAAAAGGAAGGGAAGAAGTGAACGATCAACGGCCACGCCGAAGATGGGTTCGTGCAGTTGTCCGACCTTGGACTCTATTTAGAAGAAGGAAATAGATTGATCTAGTATCTTAAAGTTAAAGCGGCGGATATAACTTTAATACAATTAATGAATAGAGATAGAGTGTGATATCAATACATGAGCCTATTACACATGAGTTATATGTATACATTACATTCACCTACCAACAGAGACTGATCACAAGAAACGCTACTCATTATTACACATCTGATCTTTAAACAGGGGGATCTTGAGTTTGAGCAGCAGTTGTTGATGATCCCGTACTAGACGAGCGACGTAACAAACTTTGCGTAAACTCTTCATATTCATCATCACTGCTATTGCTATGGTCACTCTTCACACTATGAACATTACTACTCCTTCTCCTCTGTACCAACCTTCTACTGCCGCTACTATCCTCTTCGTCAACTACTATAGATCTTATTGAACTCTTCTTTTGCACTACTTCCATACCTTTTGTATACTTGGCATACTCTTCTTTAATCAATCTACCAAGAGTGTTACTATTTGATATGATATTCATATCGCGTATGCACATTGGCCAAAGATATCTTCTCTTTCCAAATGACTTGTACAAATAATAGTAACATCTTTCATATTGTATTGCCCTAAACATGTACGGTTTGTTATTCATAACATGTTGTAAATCACGAAAGGGCTGTGAGATTTTGGTTGGTATGTCAGAGTATGATAAAGCTAAATAGATGCCTTTTTGTGTATTGATATGATCGACAAGACTTTTTGAACCATCGGCATCGGGGAAGCGTACTTGCTGACATATCTTACTGAGTGATCTTTCAGCTGCGGCATGCATGGATTGCTGAGATTGATATTTGGTATTGATCATTATTGATGTTAGTACAGTTGAGACTATGCCGAGAATACCAATTGTTAGTGGCATCCATTGTTTTGTTTCATAAACTTCTACGTCTCCTTCATGGCCGTCGATAGACGATGATACATAGCCATAATTTACAAATGAAAGGATGGTAATACATGCTGACAGTAGCAGTAGCGGTAGACATTGAAACCAGAATGCTCTATATTGAATGAGGGCGAGATATGATAGGTTGGAAATAGAAAGAGACGAGATAGTCGAATTCGATAGTCGAGATATGCACACATCATATTCATATGTTCACTATATATATCGACCGCCGACTCTCTTTACTTACCTAAAGCCGTAGTACTCTTTAGCAAGCTTATGCATTAATAACTTTTGCTCAACATCCCAGAATAACTCTCGTGATATACGATTGATATCATCATGATGATGATAATCGCTATCGACAACGCCGACACCCATTGCAATTTGCATTTTTCTGTCTCTGTTTGAGTTTGACGATCTTTCTACAACACCTACGTCTACCTTTTATAATGAATACATTTACATTCATCAACTATATATACCACAATCAATAGACGACAGTAGACAGCTCAAGCTCTATTCTTCTTTCACTCATTGCAATGATCGATGGCTGATCAAATCAATGTGGTCGATTTGTTGAGGGTTAGCTAGCGTACGGCCATTTTGGGAATAAAACATTGACGGTTAGGGCCACTCTAAAAATAATCGTATGCCCTTCTCTAATAATCACCCATGGTGAATAGAGCAGCAAGCCGACCATCTCATAGCGGAGCTTAGTAGGCTTATTCTATTGTTTATTATTGCACAGGGGGTATTAATACCACAATCGAATTATATACTTACTAATGATGATCTCTCTACAGTTTCTATTATCTATCATCGTTATAACTTTCACCAAATATACTCAAGCACAAACCTGTCCAAATAATTATACAGGATATAAAGCAACATCCGATTGTCGTGGATATATCTATTGCAATTCTGGCGTTATAAGTGGTGGAATAATACCATGTCAACCGAATATGTTGTTCGATGTAGATCATAATACATGTACCAATTGGCAAAATGTTAATTATGAAAGCAAATGTCCATCATTCGATGGTAAATTAATGTTACCAGAACTAACAGATAGTAACGCCAATCCAAACAAATTCTATTGTGGGTTCAGTTCAAGTAATGCACGAAGTGTATGCGAGCCTTGTCCAGGCGGATCAAGATTGGAATGTTCAAATGTTAATCATCAATGTTATGCTGGTATTACTGGCTGTGATAGTAACAGTGGTAGTTCGTCATCGTCTAATAATAATGTCAATAACATTAATCCACCGCCACCATCTCCACCAGCTGTTATAGCACAATACAATGCTCCCTCTCCACCAACTAATCAATTGGTGAGTGTTGAACTAGCACCTAAAGTAAATAATAATAATAATGCAGCTGAACAAGTTGGTGGATCATCAAGCGGTGTTATGCAGCATACATATTATTGTGGTATTGATTGGAAGTGGGTTACTGGTAATTGTGCAATGTAAGTCGGTATCATTTTTAGTGCATATGATATGCACAAATCTCTCTTCCATCATATCTCACCTTTTCTCCTATTCAAAGAGCTATACCCTGTCCGAGTGGAGTAGCAGCGGAGACATGTCCCAATGGTCATAAATGTATTGCCAATACACCATGTCATGCACACGGAAAGTTGCCAACACCAAATGTAAGTTGTCATTCTATGTATCTATCTATTTATCTTTTCAAACATGAGGATCTCATTCATTTTTCTCCTACTCTTTGCACATCTACCTTATATAACATTACAATACAGCCAACTCGTTTTCCAACAAATCATCCAACAAATCCACCAATAACAACAGATGATCCAACGAAACGTTACTGTGGTTACAATTGGAAACATGTCTCAGACACTTGTCTATCGGCCACTCCATGTCCATTAGGATTTGCACAAGGAGTATGTCCGAATGGTATGACATGTATTGCCGAAACACCGTGTAGTGATTCTAGTTATTTAGACACGTTAAGGGAGAAGGAGAAGCAAAATGGTAGTAGTAGTGGGGTGATTAGTAGTCCAATTAATGTTCCAGTACCATCTCCACAAGTTATTACAAACAATAACAAACCTACACCTTCATTCATATCATCACCTACTGTAAACAATAATAATGGTGGATCATATACAAATCCCCAAGGTAACAAATACTTTTGTGGTACAAACTATAACGATGTTACTTCTCAATGTTTAAAGTCTAAACCCTGCCCATCGGGTAAAGGATTCGAATACTGCAAAGATAATGAAGGATGCTATGCCGCTCCCAGTTGTACAAGTGAATATGAACAACAACAGCAACAGTCTTCCTCTTCGTCATCGGTTGGTAACAACAATGCAGTAGTCCATCCTCCTTCTTCCTCAACATCCGTATCAAACACTTCACCAATCAATTCACTCTGTTCATCACACGGGGATTGTCCAACCGGTAAATTTTGTAATCAACCAAATCCAAACGAAGTAGGTACGTGCGGGTCGTGTTTAATATCAAATGAATTGGGATGTGCCGCCGAGGACGTATGTCGTACAGCCGGTTGTCATTCCAATCAATCAGGTAGTGGTGGAGTTGCAAAGTGTTATAAACGTAGTGAATTGGATTCAGATTGTGAAATTCGATTGAATGATATATCGGCAAAGTGCAATACAAATACCATGAATTGTGAGAGTAGTAAACAGACTACACCAGCTGTATCAACATCAGTTCAGCAACAAGCACAGCAGCAAGTACAGGCTCCTCCTAAACAGACAGTATCACAACCCGCTCAACCAGAAGATATGGAATCCAATATTCCCTCCTCGACATTATATAGAAATCCAGATCAGAACACATACTTCTGTGGTATAGGATACTATGATATCACCGCTCAATGTCTACAAGCTCGTCCATGCCCTGGCGGAAAAAGTAGTGGTTATTGTCAAAGTCACGAAGCCTGCTTTGGTACACCAAGTTGTACAAAGGAGTATGAACAGGCTGGATTGGTTGGTGGTAGTAGTAGTAACAACAACAATGTAGTAGTACAGCAACCTCCACCGGCTACTCAAGGTAATGTCATCATACCTCCACATTATCAGATTACTCAACCTGAGGTTACTAATGACCCACCGCCACCTGCTAAGGAGGGAGAATCACCATTGGTATCTAAACCAGTAGTATCGGAAACGACATCCTCGTCAAAACCAGATACATTGGTAGTAACAAGCAACTTTTGTGGTAAAAGTTGGGATGAGCATATCAAAGATTGTTCCAAGCCTTGTCCTTCTGGTGACGAATGTTCATCTAGCGAAACTTGCTTCCACGGCAGTCCATGTTCAGTTACACAGTCTGTTGTCACTGCCGCCGAGAATGATAAGAATACTGATAAGAACGATACTAGTAGTACATCATCATCGGGTAGTATTGACAAGGGATCTTCTACTTCTACGGCAGGTAATAATAGCCCCGCGGAAGACTTTATGGCATCTATAGTTACCTCGGATGATACCAATAATAATGAAAGTGCCCCAAGTAGTAGTACCGAGTCTATACTTGAAAGTCTCACGGCGGATGATGAATCAAGTTCTACAGCCGGTAATAGCCTACCCGCCGGGGAATCATCTACCCCCGTGGACAAAGAGGAAGGAGAAGGCTACCACGAGTCTGGGCCGGGAAAGATCCAAACAACCGAAGAAGAATCAACAGTCGGCTCATCCTCTTCCGTTGCAGGATGTAATCTATGTGAAGAAGGAATAGAAAATATGAATAAGAATGGTAGAGTTGATTTCAATGGTGATACAATATCATGTACTGAATTGACGAACAAATTAAGCTCACAATTTGAACCTGGTAGTGACAAGTGTATTGAAACAAAAGTTAAGCATTTTGACGATTGTTGTTATGAGAAGTGCAACCTATGTGGCGATTCTAGTCTTGATAATGATGCTACTGTACTCTTCTCAGGTGAAGAGGTAAGATGCGGGGACCTACAGACTACAATTTTAGTAGATGAAGGTGTAAGTGCCGACTCGTCGCGATGTACAATGAGTCAAGGTTTCTATGCCGATGACTGTTGTATCAAGGCAGTGGAACAGCCTTGTAATCTCTGTTCTCGTAACGGAGTCAACTTTATCATGAGAGACGAATGGGAAGTGAAGTATAAAGATACAGAATCAACATGTTTAGAAGTGTATAGCCAGCTGCTTGTAGAACATGAAGACACAAGTAATCATTGTTCAGATATTCGTGGTGAATTGTTTGATCAATGTTGTGAGGCGAAACTATTAGGTGGTGGTAAAAGCGACGATACTGCAGATGAAAAGACAAGAGAAGAACCTTTAACAAATGATGACTACGTCGGCTTTGATACATGGTATAAGGATGGCTTGACATCTGCTGCTTCGTTTACAAAAACAGCCTCTATTGCAGTGTTGCTCATGTCTTGTGTCATGGAGATGATTGCTTTCTTGTGAGAAGTACATAAGATGTGAGTAAACTTAAGATAGGATGCAAGCTACTTGATTCATACATCATTATTCTTTTAGTATAAGCCTTCTTATTCTACTCATCTATTCTTCTTTGGCTCCTCTCGTTGGCATAACCTTGTCTGCTAATCCGCCTAAAACTCCACGCTTCTTCTTCTTATCATCTTTTGATTTGTTGAGAACAGATTGATCTCCCAATGCACCTCCGCTTGTATTGACTATCGGACGAGCCGGTTTCTTACCTCGTAAGACAACATCTCTAACCTCATCTCCTGTCAAGGTTTCATATTCCAATAATGTTTCTGCTAGTAGCTTGTGTTCTTTTGAATGTTTCTTGAGTAGGTTCTATTGTTGTGTGAATAGAAAAAGAAGGAGATACGACTATGTTAGTATACAATTAAGAGAAGAAAACGAACACATGATATGCACAAACTATCACAAAAGTACGTACCCTTGCTCGTTCATATGCCGCGGTTGTTAATCGCTTCACTTCTTCATCAATTTGATTCCTTGTCTTACCACTAGCATCTTGTTGTCCCGTTTCTCCTCCATATGCCACAATCCCAATCTCATCACTAAATCCATACTTGGTAACCATTGCTCTTACCATGTTAGTTGCCTGTTGTATATCCGAGGATGCTCCGCTAGTTATATTCTCTTCCCCGAACACAAGTTCCTCGGCAATACGGCCACCCATACACACATCCATCCATGCCACCATTTGTTTATAACTCATGCTAGTTTGATCACCATCGGGTAGTTGAGTTACCATACCCAAGGCCTGACCTCGTGGCATAATGGTAGCCTTGTGTATCTCCCGTGAACCTTCCGTAAGAACACCCACAAGGGCATGTCCAGCCTCATGATAGGCAGTACACTTGGCAGTCTCGGGTGTAATAACTGCTGACTTACGTTCGGCACCCATGAGGATCTTATCCTTTGCCCATTCAAAGACTTGCATCGTAATAGCCTCCAATCCATCCACACTAGCCTTGACGGCTGCCTGATTCATTAGATTGTACAAATCGGCACCGCTAAAGCCTGTCGTACCTCGTGCCAAGATGTTCAAATCGACATCCTTATCAATCTTCGTCTTCTCGGCATACATGTCTAATATCTCCTTACGTCCTCCGACGTCCGGTAAAGGCACGGTAACATTCTTATCAAACCGTCCAGGACGTAATAATGCCGAATCTAACGATTCAGCAAAGTTCGTAGCCCCAATAACAATAATACCACTATTCTCCTCAAATCCATCCATTTGTACTAGTAATTCATTCAATGTTTGTTTCATTGCACTTTGATCTTTAAGCTTCCGTGATCCGCCCATGGCATCAATCTCATCAATGAATATAATGGCTGGTGACTTTTGTTTCGCGGCATCGAATAATTCACGAATACGCTTGGCACCTAGACCGACATATACTTCCTCGAATTGTGATCCGGAGGCGAAGAAGAATGGTACGCCTGCCTCACCGGCAATTGCCTTGGCTAGGAGGGTCTTACCGGTTCCCGGTGGACCTGTATGATGTTGGTGAGGAGAGGGTTGAGGTGTGAGAGTGGGGGAGAGATTTTGAACATGAGATGTGAGTCAGTTTGGTCTAATGAAGAAGACGATAGACACCGCCCACACATCCCCAAACAAACAACAAAACACAACAACACTATTTACCAGTTAATAATAATCCCCGTGGTAACTTCCCACCCAATCGAGTAAATCGTTCAGGATCTTTTAAATACAATACAATCTCTTCTAATTCAGCTTTCGCTTCGGTAACACCCTTTACATCACTAAATCGTACCTCACTACCTTCAGCTTCCTGTATATGCTTTCCATTCCCCATGGCACCCATCCCACCCCGTCCTATACCCTGCTCGGATAATATTACTGTAAAGGCACTTACTACCACAAAGGCAATTAATACCTGACGTGCCAAGGTGAATAGTAATTCACGTGTTTTGATGGGTGAGTAGGCTTGGATGTATAATGGATTAGTTGGTGATGATCCATTTCCAGAACTGCCACTTGACATCATCATTGGATTCATCATTCCTCCACCCATCATATTACCACCTCCACCACTTCCCATTAACACCCTAGAAGCTTTATTAGTTAATTCACTCTTTTTCAACTTTTCACTACCCAATCCTTCCAATGCTTCCAATGTCATACCATTAATAACACTTCCATTACTCTTTAATCTATCGACAAATTTCTTAACGCTAAACTTATTTGTCATACCAACTTTACTTAAACAATTTAAATACAAGAGTGCAATACGTTCATCTATAATATAGTTGGTGTATTGATCAAATCTTGTTATTACTGCCTCCGGGTATGTTTGTGACAATTCAGATAGAAAGTGATATTGTGCGTTAATGTCATTTGGTGATGAATTTGCTGTACGTTCCAATTGTTTTAAGTGTAGATCTGTTTTTAGATTAGTTAGAAATGTACGTGATTGTGATTGTTGTTGAGTTGATGAGGATTGCAACAATAGTGGAGATGAGGATGAGGTGCCGAGTAGTGAATGTTGCAATAGACCTCCACCTAACAAGCTTGATGATGCGTTGTTGTTAAATGTACTTCCATGATGATTTGCTGAGGTGCTATTACTAAAATATCTCACAGTAGATGATGTTGATGGAGTAGTTGAGAATGCAAGCTGACGAGATGATGATGAGCTATTGCTTAATATTGAAATTGGTGAAACGGCTGATGATAATTGATGACGTAATTTACGCTGTTCTCGTGCCTCCCTTAATAGGGTAAAGTCCTATCATAATATTGATATTGTTGATAATGTTGTGATAGTGTTTGATGATTTGCGATTAGTGTGGTGACAGACGGTATAGCGCAGCAGCAGATTAGTTTGTATAATTGATTAGAAAGAGAGAGATTAAAAAATATAAAATGAGATAATATGAACATATCGATACGGTTTGCAATAGACTATATAAAATATATGATAGTGCAGCCCCCTCGATAGAATAAATTAGCAGACGTGCATAATTACTCTAACTCTTGCTCTCTCTCTCTTATCTCCTCTTGGAGATTGAAGGTACGGACCCGTCCTTCTAAGTATCTCAATTCAATATCACCCCTCAAAACTGTATACATATGATACTACATAATCTCTCGTACATAACATATTCCGACAAACCAACACAGACGTGAACACAAGATGTGTTCATTTGCAAAAAAGGTTGATATTGCGTCAATCAAACAGTACAAACAAAACTCACGTGATATCTTAATTGTCCAGCATGCATTTTATATGATGATAGATCTAATAGTTACGTCGATATGGTGTTGTTGAGACGCTGCCGTCAGCTAGCAGTCGTTAGCTTTTCCACTTAATGTTTTTGTTTTGTTTTGCCTAGCCCACGTACAGTACTATTATTTCCGTACCATGAATAAATTCTGTCCAAACCGCTACATCGTGGGCCGACCACAAAACAACAAAAACTCTCCTTTGTACTTCCCATTAAACAACAAATAGCCAATCATGAGGAATTCATCAATAGCAGATAGAGATCCATGTCCGTACCGTATAATAGAAGACATCGGTGGTGCATTCGCATTCGGTGCAGTCGGTGGTGGCATTTGGCATTTAGGTAAAGGTGCATGGCAATCACCAAAAGGATCACGAATAATTGGAGCGATTGGTAATTGTGCCGCACGAGCGCCAGTCATGGGTGGACAATTTGCTGTTTGGGGTGGATTATTTGCTTGTTGTGATTGTTCATTGAGTGCTATTCGACAGAAGGTATGTACTTTTTTATGATTGTTAGTGTGTTGTATATACTATGAAATTTACATCTAATTAATACTCATCTGCATTCCCACACCAATATCTTTATGCGATACACAATATCAATATATTAACAACAACATAAAAACCAATAAATAAAACAGGAAGATCCATGGAATTCAATTCTATCAGGGGCAACCACCGGTGGGATATTAGCAGCACGTGCAGGACCAAAAGCAATGGCAAGTGCAGCCGTCGTTGGGGGAATTATATTATCATTAATTGAGGGTATGGGTATATGGATGAATAATTATTTTAGTATGCCACCACCTGGTATGGAAGGTATGTTTAGTGTTGTTTTGTTTGTTATTGTTATTGTTAGTGTTTTGGGGTGTGAGGATATTGTAATTTAATGAACATATCTTATGCTCAACTTTTCTCATCTCAATATATCCACACTTTATAAGATCCAAATATGGCGAATGCAACAGGACCACCAGTAAATGA
>Ga0214477_101010_pt1 | contig 16167 bp, 11 predicted proteins | sample M1_20Mar14CPVII9_FD_165058 | JGI IMG/M metagenome (GOLD analysis project Ga0214477, IMG submission 165058) | Marine eukaryotic communities from Monterey Bay, California, United States - M1_20Mar14CPVII9sort6BwellC16 | ecosystem: Environmental > Aquatic > Marine > Unclassified | place: USA...
TACCATTGGACAGGGGCTATTGCCCCAACAATATGTTGATGCACTTCAACCGCTACAAGATGGTATGCCACCAAGAGATTACAAGCAAGTGTCACAAATTATTGAGAAATCTACTGGAAGAACAATGGGCGAGCTTTTTGTAGATTTTGATATCATGCCTATTGGTGCAGCATCAATTGCTCAAGTTCACAAAGCCACTCTACGACCACAGACAGAAGGAGGTAGGTCAATTCCTGTGGTTGTCAAAATTCAATATCCTGAGGTTGCAGAGTTGTTTGAAGCAGATCTGTCCAACTTGGAGCTTGCAACACGATTGTTTGCTCCAGAGAATATCGATATAGCAAAGGCAATGAGGAAAAGGCATGAGAATGAATTGGACTTTAGATTAGAAGCAAAAAATATGAAAGATTGTACACGAGATATGCAACAACATGGCGTTGAGCCCAGTCTAGTCAGAATTCCTAGAGTAATTGAAGCGCTGTGTACACGAGATGTATTAGCAATGGAGTATTTACAAGGTATATCATTATCTGATGCTATACAAGAGGAGCAGCATAGTCTAGCAAAGGCATTAGGGAAGAAAGATGGTGATGACTTAAAGAAGGTATTAGCTACAAGAATGAGGGAACATTTTGAGAATGGTGGTGGAGCAGGCAGTGGAGGATTGGAAATGCTTGGTAGTAAAAAGATGAAGCTTGTGAATTTCTTTGGCCCAAGTGCAGTCACCATACTAAGAACCTATGCTTCGCTTAGAGATAGCATAGAGAATATGGTCATCGGTGCTGTCAAGATTGGATCTCAGATTCAGAATAGAGGAATTGGTACAAATCTAGCTCAATTGCCTCTCATATCTAAAGATGATGGAAGTCTAATTGCAGACAGTGGCATGAAAAAGAAGAAGAGGAAGATCAATCTCGGCCGAGCTTTGAAGACACTGGTACATGTAAGCGGCATTCAACTAATGATATCTGGAGTATACAATGCAGATGTGAGTATCCTTTATGTTTCATTGTGAGATGAAGTGAACTTTTACTCTTTTACTAACCCATTGTTACTACATGTCTTAAATCTACAGCCACACCCGGGGAATGTTCTTATATTAGAAGATGGTAGACTAGGCTTATTAGATTACGGACTTATGGGTCGGCTCTCCTCCAAAGATCGACAGACGATAGCTGAAACTATTGTAGCTCTGTCGGAGAAGGACAAGGCAAGAACGGCTGAAATATATCGTGATAATGGTTACACTGCATCTTTCAGGGGTAGTAGTGAAGATTTGGATGATAGTGTTATGCATCGCTTTGCATCTTTTCACTTTGATAAGATTGATCTATCACCTCTAACTCTGGACAATGGTGAGACTGTAGATCTAATGGAGCTCATGAAGTCAACAAAAGAGGGCACTGTACCTGCCTTTGTCGAGGAAGGTAGAAGGCTTGGTGGTTTACTAATGGGGGTCAATGCACAAGCGGCCAGGCCTATCAGCCTTGCGGCTGAGTGGAGACCTATCGCAAAGAAAGCTTTGCAAAAGAAATAGATATTGTACATAATATTACACTAGAGTTTGACCTCTATTTACTCGTGCATGCTAAATCCTATTATACGATTCATCTTAAGATGAGGCGACAGCTTTAAGATGAACATGAGCTCCGATATGGTCTGCAGCACGAGTCTGGTACTCACTTTAGTTAGTATGTGGTGAGGTTTGACATATTGACGTCAGTAAAGAGCAGGGGTGTGCTACATGCTATAAGTGTAAGGTATGGACAAATTTCTACCCAGGTGGATTTAACCTCCTTTACTTGAGACAGTATCTTTTAGTGGATGACCCTCAAAAATGACAAATTTAGTTCCTATCTTTTCATCGGCAGGCATCAAGCAGAATTGCTTGTCGACTCGTCATTATCAAAGTCTCCTCCACCATTGCAGCATTGGTGAACTCTATCTACCTATATAATCTATATCATCCTAATATTGAACCATGGCATCTCATCCAGAGACAAAGATTGACTGCTCAAAAGTTTACGTCAAGCAATCGTCATTTTCTTCCGAACAAACTGGAATCTTCGACGGTGCATTTGCAGCTGTTGCAATTAAGGAGGGTGAGCTCGTCGAGAAGGGTGTTATGAGACGATTACCGGAAGGTTTTGATGGTAATACCTGCCCATACATTTTCACTTGGAGCACGGAAAGACCTAACAAGGTATGAACTATCAGTGTCATTTTTTGTATTTGTATCGATATAAAAATAAGTATAAATTCTCATCGTCATTGGCCATACTCTATCTCTATTGCAGACCTGGGGAATGGGTAGTGGCTGTGCCCCCTTCTATAATACTTGCAAGGAAGGTACTGCCAATACTCGTATGGTGCGTCGCCTTGTTCTTTCCCGTGGTGTTTTGTACATATGATATGTCATTTTTTTTAGTATCTTATGTCTTGATAACTTTTATTTATGCATAGGTACGATTCTATGATGAGGACAGGTAAGAATGATAGTCAGTATACCTTAGATAATCATGTATCTCTGTAATGCATCATATTATCTCCTTTGTATGGATGATAGTCTCATACCTGTGATCAATCATTCTAATGCAACTTATGTTTTCTTCTTCTTTCGATCCATAATAGGTTTGAGATCTATGCAACTCGGGATATTGAGGTAAGATTTTTTTTTACCAAATACTTATGATTATGTCATATCTTTGTAATATAACTTATTTTTCTCCTTCTTCTTTCGACCCATATCTAAGGCTGGTGATGAGCTCTTGCACACTTACATTTCATTGAAATGGCGCACTTGCTTCCAAGAGTTGAATGAGATTGTTCACGCTGATGATAGTGAGCATAAGACCGCGGATTAATGGTATTTATAGAATGAAGAGAAGACACTGTTACTTTGAAGTAAAGGAAAGAAGAAGATGGTTGTTGGGTAGTACCCTATAGGGTATATGTCCGTAGAGAATGAAGACAATAATAATAAGATAACAATAATCTTGTGTCGGTTTTTCAATAGGTTAGCATTTAGCAATCTAAAGTCCTACTTCACTGTTATATAGAACCGCTTGACAGACTCTCCCAATTGCCTGAGACTATCGGCATTAGTTCTCCTTTCTCTTAATATTCGTTCTAATGCATCCGCTCTCTGTAGTTCAGATCGTTGTAATGCTTCAGCTAATACCACAATCTGAGATCTTAGGTAGTCATCAGAGTCTAGAACTGCTTCGGCAAGTAAATCCTGGAGACTTATATCGTCATCATCTTCATCATATGACGTATCAACAACATCTTCTTGCTGCTGCTCATATTGTGTTTGGAGAGTCTCCAATTTACTGGTAAATGTGGCCATCTCATTGTTTGAGGCATCTAATTTGCTTGACACTTCCTCTAGTTCTTTCTCTTTCGATGAACATTCATTTGCAAGCTTGGAAATCTCAACATCTTTGCTATCCAACTGTTGTTGCAATTGTATCTTTTCTTGACGCAAGCATTTAATTTCTTCCTCTCTTGAGTCACTGATATCACCAGAGCTACTGTCGGTGGCTTGGATGATACCTTCCTCTTCAAGCTCTGTAATTCTTTGTGTGAGGCCATTAATTTGATCAATTAATGATTGGTTCTCTCCACTAAGATGGTCTATCTTTTCCTTAAGCGACTTTAACTTCTCTTGATCTTTATCATCTTCTGCCGTAGTAGACGGTTGTCTCCTCATCTCATCAAGTTCATTCTGTAAATCAGAGCATCGTTCTCGAAGGGTCTCGATTTCAACCTCACATCCCGCTTGATTCTCAAACTTATCTTGCTGCATAAGACCAAGCTGTATTAAAAGTTCTTCATTGTCCAAATCTAGCTGGTGTCTTTCTTCCTGTATAGAGGTTAATTCATCTCGTAACTCTGTTAATTTTTCAGATGCATTGTCATCATCAGCGCGAGATGTAAGATCGTCGATACGTTGTGTTAGACTGTTCACTTGCTCTTTCAGTTCATCTCTTTCTCTTCTCAGGGATGTATTCTCTTCAGCAATACCTTCGGGAGAATCGAATGAGGCTTCAAATAGCTTATCCTCGAGCTGCGTATTGCTATCTTTGAGAGCTTGCAACTGATCATTTAGTTGTTGTTCAGTCTCGGCACTTGCCTTCTGAGAAATTTCAAGGTTTGATTGAAGAGTTGCACACTCCGACTTCAAACGTTCTATTGTCTCTTCTGCACTAGTGACTTTAGCCTCTAATGACTTGCTGAGGTCGGCCTTTTCTTGCATTAACATATGATTCTTGTCTAATAACTCTTGATGACGGTGAGCAGTCGAATCCATTTCAAGCTTCATTGAGTCTATGCTCTTCTGTAACTTGATTACTTTGGAATCATCTTCAGTAGTAGAAGATTCTAGCTGCCTTGCCTCTAAGGCAATCTTTGTCGTCTGTAGAGCAGTAGAGAGCTCTGCCACTGTAGCCTCTAGTGACTTGGCTCTTTCATCCCATTGACGAACGACATTACCACTACTTTCTTCTACGGATGAACACCTAATGGCCTCTGATGCTTCCTTCTCTTGCTGCTCAAGCTGAGTTTGCAATGAAGTTACAGCGGACTCTTTTAGTTGAAGAGCTGCTGATGATTCTAGAATCTGCCCGTTGAGCTTTGAAACTTGTTCGATATACTTGGCAATTGTCTCATCAGAGCTCTCGATAATGTTTGAGCATTTATTTTCAGCACTTTCCAACTTCATCTTGTATTCTTCGCATTGATGCAAAGAGTTTGTTAACTGCTCTTCTACACTCTTCATTGTAGCATTATGGCCCTTTAATAAGTCGGCAACTTGTGATTGTAGACTTGATATTTGCTCTTGAGCTTGTTTTGAAGATATCTCATTTTTGGCAACGATTACATCTCTATCACTTTGTGTATTCAACAGCTCATTCTTCAACCCCGCTATTTCATTGGTTTTATCATCTAACAGCTGTTTGTTATCATCTAACTGCTGTCTGAGAGGAATCAATTCATCGCGAAGATTAGATATAGTGACATTATGGTCATTTAATGTTGTTTCAAGACTGTCCACGGCAACTGATCTTTCCTTCAAAAGCTTCTCTAACTCGGACTTTTCACCTTGTATATCGGCAAGTTGTTCCCTCAAAGGAGAAATCTCGTCAAGACTGGTGGTGTCTGCTGGCGGAACATCATTATTATTGGTGACGGCAACAGTTGACAGACGTGATTCTGCATCATCCAACTTAGCCTGTAATGATTGCAAGGCGGACGAGGATTCGGTGTTTAGGCTTTGGATTTGAGTCTCTAGGCTTTTGATAGTGGTCTTTCTGTCATCTAAGCTAGTTTCCAATAGTGTATGGGAACCTTGTAAATCAGTAAACTGCTTCTGTAGAGAGTCATTCTCAGCTCTCAATGATTGTACTTTCTCATCACTAGAATGCTTTTGTTGGTCTTGGGCATCAGTTAACTCTACAAGCCGAGCATCAGCATTATCCAACTTTGCCTGCACTTCCTCTAGAGTAGAGATAGATTCTTGGTACTCGGTAGTCTTCATCTCAAGCTCATACGTCAGCGATGCAACTTGGGCAGCAAGTTTATCAGCCTCTCCAGAATCATCATAGTCCAATGTGTCAATCGTTGTTTTCAATTCAGATATTTGAAGATCACGCTCTTTTTGTATTGTGAGGAGTGATTCGTTTTCCTCTTGCAAGCGACTAATCTCCTCACGAAGGTTAGCACTATCATCGACTGTCTTCGTCGTGCTATTTGTCTGGGGATCTGCCGATGGTGTGCGAATTTGTTCAGTCAACTGTTCAATTTCATTATTCTTCTCAACAAGCTCTTGTTGTAGAGACTCGATTACATTAGCCAACTCTTCCTTCTTGACGGTTTCACTTTCAGTAGGATTGTCAGCCGCTTTCATCAAGTCTTGTACTTTTTCTTTCAGCTCATCCCGTTCCTGTTTCACCTCCGAACAATCGTTCTGTAATTCCTCAACTTGATCAATCAACAGTGTCTTCTCTGCCTCACTTTCTTGTAGCTTAAATTCTATATTCTTTTGCAATTCGATATTATCCAAGTAGTATTCCTCCTTGGCCTTCAAATCTTCTTGGATAGACTCTACTTCTCGTTCAAGGTATTCTTTGTCATTAACGGCCGAGGCAAGTTCCGCCTCAAACAGCTGCGTTTCATTAATCATGTTCTCCTTTTCACCTTGTAAACTCATTACCAATTGTTTCAAATTTGATATTTCCTCATGTGCTGATGATAACTGATTTTCTTGCTCACGAGATGTGTCTATTGATGCTTGATGTTCACTCTTTAGTGTTTGGATTGTATGTTCATATGACTCAACAGATCGCTGAAGTAGAATCCGTTTCTTTGCTTCATTCTCGAGTAGCTTATGATAATTCACAAGTACCTTTTCGCCACTGGGGAGTGTCTTTGTACCAACACCCTCCTGTTTGTGATGTTGTGGTTCACCATTCTCATTCTCAGTAGATAGTGGCATAATCAATTCCAAGCATTCACATTTCAGTTCCGACTTTTTAATCTGTACATCCTCAGGTTTGACATTGTTGATGTTCCCATTCTCATCATCTGATGTAGCACATGAGGGAATCTCACTTGGCATTTCACTCAAAGGCATTCCTACCGGTGTTTCAACAGCTGAAGAATCTTCTAACTCTTCACCATCATCTGGTATGATTTCACCCTTTCGAGTCTGCAACAAGTTAGATTGAAGTGCTTCTTCTCCATAAACCACACCTCCTTTACCATCCTCCATTGCATTAACATACCATGACTCTTGATGTGGGAGTTTTGATGTTGTCTTGTCAGTTGGTTGGTCAGACTGGCTGCTAAGTGGTTCAGGAGAGTCATCTTTATTTTCATCATAATTGTAAGAGTTTGTTTCGACGACTGCCTCAGCAGTATCCCCAATATCATCCCTTTTCATATTATCATTAACGACTGTATTCAATTTGACATCTACAATCTCTGATTTAGATTCTACATCCACATCCTTCTCGTCAGCAGTTTGCACTTGTGCTTGAGTTGCTTCAGTAGGGAACAAATTCTTATCCGGTGCGACAGTTGATACTACACCTTCATGAATATTACTATTCTCACTAACTTTTGGTTCAGGTGAGTTGAATGAAATATCAATATCATCCCAACCATCACCAGAGGTATTACTTGGTGCGGATTCAACATGAGTTGGTGCCACACTTTTATCATTTACATTTGATAAAGTCTCATGTTCAATTGTATCATTCACATTAGCAATATCAACAGCAGCGTTATCATCATTATCATCATCATGGAAATCTAAATCATCATCATCACCCCAACCATTTCCAGATGGACTACCTACTTCATTTTGTTGTTGTAAATTATTATTATCATCAGTATGAACATGTTCCTTCTCATCTTCTTGGGGTGCAGTAGCAGCTTCAATAAAACGTGATAATCCCTTCATTACAAATCCACTACCAAATCCTCCACCACCTTTATTATCTACTTCACGGGGCTGCTCCATCATATCATTATCAATTTCAGCTGCTAATAAAGCACCAAAATTTTGTGCAACTTGGCCTACGGTTGTGCCGCCACCCTCTGTTGATGCTGATGTACCTCTAACTGGTGAATCTAATAAGAAATTATCATCGTCATCCCATCCATCTTTTGTTGTTTCCTCGGTAGGTGGAGGTATACTGTTATTGTTGCTATTTGCAACTGTTATGTTAGTATTGCCCTCACAATTTTTATCGTCATTAATATTCACTTTCACTTCATCCAATTTTTCATCCTCCGGTATATCGGCAACTTGCACATCTTCAGCTGGCGGAGAAGCAGGCGCCGCCACTGCCTGCTGCTTTAATGCAAAGTTAGACCACATACTATACGTTAACAATCAAACCAACAAATAACAACGTGAAACTTCTCTCTCATTACGCTCACAAAATGAAGGACCGACCTTTGATGGTATCCTAATCAAACTCTCATAATTTTTTCTGAGAGCCGCAGGCCGCAGAGCCGCAATAAAAACATCAACCTTCTATGCATCAGATCTCTTCTGGAATCGACTCTGATATACCCACACCACGTTCATAGGCTTTCTAATATCGATATAAACACTCGGTTGGACTGGCGGTATACGAATCGATCTCCTACCTTCTGTGATTCAAATTTTCACAACATTCCACTCTACTTCTACAACACTCTTTAATTATGTCTGTTCTTCCCTATCCAACATTGATACAATATCCAACCCAAACTTCTACAACAAAAGCTATATTTGGAGTTGGTAGAGTTCGCATCCATCCATTAACATGTCCAGGTGATACTGACGGCAACAATAACAGTAGTAATGCACTCTCTGAATATGAAGCAATAATCTCAAAATGTATACAACAATCACAGGAAACAGATGCCAAGACACGTAAAAAGTACATGAAGCAAGGTGTTGCATTAGCATCATCATATCTATCATCAACACTTAATATTGATGTATCAATAGTTGATGTTGAAATTGTATTAAATGTTGATTGTATTAATAAGACAGATGGTTGTTTAGCTTCGTGCTTTTTAGATGCCGGGTGTGCATATGTTGTTGTTCGTGTGAAAGAAGAAGGTGGTAATGATGGATTGGATAAGGCATTAGAAGCAGTTGATACTACTCGTTTACCGAAAGAACGTCTTATTTTGCATTACAAGAGTAATATGAAGATTGAGATGAATGATACGATTACATCACGTGTTGGTACTATTAGTATTCAAATGGACGTATCATCTTTACCTTGTACTGATTGGAGTAATATCGTTACACCCTCCAAGGAATATAAGTCTATTGTACAAGTCTCTTTGTCTAATGATATATCAAATGAAGATATGATTGCAAGTATATCATCTCTTTCGAAAGCTATTGGTGAGAATAAGGGTTCAATTACATTAGTTGATCCAACAGCTGAACAATTGGGATTGTCTTATGCGGCATGTATGAAGACAGATCGTGAGGATGGACTCTATACCACTGTTGTTGTTACCAGGAGTAATGAAGCGTTAGGATTAGTCTATTCATCAAAGGAATCTATTATTGCGGCACTTGAATGTGGTCGAGGCGTTTACTACTCTCGATCACGTAATGGACTCTGGCGCAAAGGAGATACTTCTGGTCATTACCAAACATTACATCGTATTGATGTCGATTGTGATGGAGATGCATTACGATTCACTGTTACACAAAATGGTGATGATATTAAGGCATTCTGTCATTTGAACACATTTACATGTTGGGGAGAACCAAAAGGTTTACGTCACCTGGAGGGGACTTTAGCTCAACGTCTTCATGATGCACCTCCGGGATCATACACAAAACGTCTATTTGATGATGATCAATTACTTCGTGATAAGTTAGTCGAGGAGGCACAAGAGCTGAGTGAGGCTGAATCGAAGCAGCATGTGGCTGAGGAACTGGCAGATGTTATTTACTTTGCCATGGTTCGTGCTGCCAAGGCTGGGGTTAGTATCGATGATGCTGTTAGTGAATTGGATAAGCGTGCAAGGAAAGTAACTCGAAGGAAGGGAGATAGTAAAGTAGCATACATCAAGGCCGGTGATGCAATCCTCTCTAAAAAGTAAAGATAGAAACGTAAAGTTGGTTTACATGTTCATTGCTAAGTAACCTTTATCTAGTGTACATCTTCTTTCTTTATCATGAAATTGCGCCATAATCAACATTCATAAACTGAGAGGAACCCAGTATCATCTCGGCCTCTTCCGATGTCAATAATTCGATGGCACTTTCCACTTGACAAAACGCTAGCAAAGCTTGAGAACCAGTGTATTGCGTAGTAGGATCGTGTTCGTGATTCTTCATTGCGGTCAAGATTAATTTCACAGCGCTAATAACCTGGTCAGTGTTTTTAATACGAAGATTGGACAACAATTCACAGGCCTTTGCCTGGAGATGAGCCGACTCGTAGTTATTCGTCATCTCAGCTATGACAAAATCATAGCCACCTGCATCATATAATTGTTGAGAGTATTTAGTACTATCTTTTGATAATTCTGCAAGCAGTGCTAGGCCAACACCATTTGGAGGTGGTGGCTTTAACCCCATCACAGCTTGTATACCTCCAGAGCTGACAATCTTGAATTTGGTATCATCATCCCGCGAACAAAGTAGAGTCAGAGCATTCAAGGAACACTTGCAAGCCTCTAGGTCCTTACAGTCAGCCTCAAGCACTGATAAAAGAGTTGGCACGGCTGAGTCGAAACTCATGATTTGTTCCCGAGCATCATCATTAATAGCTATATTTGCAATGACTCCACAGCTTGCCGCGAGATACTCGGCATCATTAGGTTTTTTAGATATAGTCTCAAGAATGATCGGTGCAATACCACTAGATATCAGTACTCGTATCGTTTCGGGAGTAATATCAGGATTGCAGAGAATATTCTGGAGAAAGTAGCATCCTTCCTTCATTATATCATACTTGTTGAGGTTTCGTTTCATGGAATTAATGATTGACACCACTCCATTAACACTTTCAATAGACGCATGGTTGACAAAGTCATAGGAGAGTGCACGGAAAAAGCCGAGGCCCATCTGTTGAACTTTCAGGTGGGTACCATGTAGCTCCAGAGACTTCAAAACTAATTGAAGACATCCCTCCTCCACTATCTTGCCGATACAAGATGGATTGACCCACGAGAGTTCAGCAAGGAGAGCACTGGCTTCAGCATGAACGATAGTCTTGTCAGGATGATCTTTTACTGCCTTGGTTAGCATAGTCAGGCCACCCAATTGCACAATCTTATCGCAGTTAGTGTCAGATTTGGCCATAAACCTCAAAACCTCACAAGCTTTGTCTTGGGTCTTGGAGTCTTTGGGGTTCTTGAGAGCTTTCATAATGATGAGCCGAATCTTATTGCCTACTTGATCAAACTTCAGGGGTCTTGTCGTCTTCAGAATTAAATCGACTTGAGCGGATAGCTCATCAAGCTGTCGCTGCTCGTCGTCAATATCCTTGCTTTGAGGAGTATCTTGTTGCATGGGTTCTCCTTGTATAGTGGCATCGGATGGTGCTTTTACGTCCTCATTAGTCTTTGAAGTGGTACCACTGCGGAGCTTTCTCTTCGATGACCTTGCAGTAGTAGTAAAAGAGTGCTTCTTGGACACTAAGGTGGCAATAGAAGGAAAGTGGCAGCTATACCTTATCAGTACTTGAGATCCTTCAAACTGAACTAACTTGTCCTCTCTGCAAAGATGTAGATAATATAAGATTGTTAGAATCAGATATAGCGGATAATCTATAAGAGAGTTATTATTAACAAGCACACTACTTACCTGTGTTTCTTCATTGCAGTCAAAACTAATGCAACAATATCGTTAGCTTGGTCTAGTTGACTTCCAGGAGGAAGATTCCTTAGCACGCCGCAACAACTTGCCTGTATAAAAGGAGACTCGATATAAGTCGCCAATGCATGTCGAATTAGGTCAAATCCACCCCCTTCTGCCAAAATCTTGGAGTTATCGGTGTCATTCTTTGTCAACTCAGCCAATAGTCGGAGTCCTGCATCGGCTAGTGCACTGTCTGTAGTGAGAACCAAAAAGTCATGAAGCCGAGTAATTCCATCGAGTTTGACAATCTTTGCCTTGAAACCAGCATGACCAGTAGCAAGCAACTTCAAACAGTTAAGCGAGCACTTGCATGTATCAACATTGTCAGGACCCAGTACTGTGAGAAGTGTGGGAATAGATGACTCGTATTGACCGATGTGTTCCCGTGCATCTTCATTAATAGCAAGGTTCGCTAGCATACCAACCGCAGCCGCGGTGTACTCCGACTCCTCGGCCGCTGCCGTCGTCATGGCATCAATGATGGTAGCAACAATCCCCTTAGTTTCTATCAGTTTTATCGTCTCTGGTTTAATCTCAGGATTGCACAGGATCTGTAAGAGAGGGCAGCAAAGAGAATGGTGAGAAGCAGAGTCATCAGAGCAAATAAAAACTGCTGATACCACATCCTTTCTTCTGCCAACTTACATTTTGAAGAAAGTAACAACCCTCCTTCAACACATCATATTTGTCGGCGTTTTGTTTCATACTATCAATAACTGCTCCCACTCCTGAGAAGCGATCAATAATTGGGTGGTTCGCAAAGTCATAGGAGAGTGCACGGAAGAAGTTACATCCCATCTGCTGAACCTTCTGGTCAATACCATGTTGCTTCAGTGACTTCAATACTAGCTGAATGCATCCCTCTTCCACAATTGCAACAGTACAAGACTGATTTAGCCAAGCAAGCTCAGCCAGGAGAGCACTAGCTTCAGCTTGAACGATGGATTTATCAGTGTGGGCTGTCATAGCAGTGGATACCATTGTAAGACAGCCAAGTAGAATCAGCTTGGCCACATTATCAGCACTTGTAACCATCAGCCTTTGGTTCTCCAACGCTTTCTCTTGAAGCTTGAAGTTGTCTCGATTCTTGAGGCTCCTGATAATGATACTTCGCATCTTACTTCCTACAGGGTCGTCCTTTAACGGCCTACTGTTGATAATCTTTTCAATTGTTTCTTCCTTCTCCTTAGCCTTGGCTATCGCTGTCAACTCGGCAGCTGACAGTTCTGGGGGTGACTTTAATCCGGCTACCTCATCATTCTTCTGCCTCTCATCTCCAAATATACCATCTTCGCTTTCCATACTGTCTCGTTTCCTCTTCTTTACTCCTTCCTTCTTCTTCGGTGGTTTCGATATACTCTTAGGAGTTGATCCTCCAACTTTTGCTGGTGGGGCAAATCTCATAAAGGGACATTTCTTCTTCTCGCAGGCTTGTTTCAGCCTACTCTTTCCCCCGAACTTTGGTTTGTCAAGACACGCCCTGCACTTGCCACAGTCGTCACGGAGACAAGCTGGGGAACAAAATATGAATATTTATGATGGAAGACGTAAGTTGGGGATGACTGTAAAGAAATAAAGCACAGTTGGTAGTAAGTAGTACAACAAGCTTACCAACACACTCTCCGCACTTCATCTTTCGTGTATACTCCAAAGCAGCACATTCTAGAGATACAAAAATGAGATTAGATGAGATGGACACCTTAGATGCTAAAATAATAAAACACAATCCAGTAGCTAGTATCACTCACCTTGGCATTTCCACAACCCTGTAGGAATTGCACTCAATGGTGGAATGTGACACGAGAGATGATAAGCTTTCTCGCAATAGTCACAGCAAAGCAAGTCTCCGCCATTGAAGCACATGAAACAGTCATCATCGTGTTCCCCCTTAAACAATGGCTTGGAAGCCTTCACTTCTGGTTTCTGATACTTGATCTTTCTCTCCTTACAAGAGGGACACTTCCAACTGTTGGGTCTAAACTCCAGAGGCGGATCTAAACACTGCAAATGATAGGAATCGTCACAGATTTTACATGTTGTGAAATCTGCCGATTTCATCTTACCAATCGTTTCTAAGAATTGCATGTGTGAGGAGAAGTTTACTCTTATTGAGAAGGGATGCATAACATCCGAATTGACTCACCTTCCTGTTCTTCACAAACTATACACTCAATCTTAGGGAAGCGCACAGTGCACTTGAGATCACAATGACCCATATCTGCGATTAGGGTCCCGGTATATTTTTTGTTCTTCTGCTTGGATATTGCCATAGATTCCTTCTTCGTCTCACAGCAATGCATACAATACCATTCTTCTGGGAGGGCCGAAAGGTCATGAATCTTGGGCTTATGGCAAGCAGGGTGGTATACCTTGGTGCAACCGTCACAACAAATCAAGTCTACGATGTTGAACAAAAAGTGAAAATACGTTAGACCTATATGATGAGGTATGGCATAATATAATATAATGGCAAAAGACCTACCTCCTCCTTCTTGGCAGACAAAACAATCAGTGTCATGGATATCCTCTCCTTCATCTTGATCTTCATCAGCGGCACCAGTGAATGCTTTTCCCAAGAATTTGCATTTACGAAAGACGCATTTACTCCTCTTTTTGTCACCACGTTCATACTTTGCAATACATGCAGTACATGACATACAATCATCCTCACGCAAGCATCCGTCACACTTTCCACATGCCATGCGACGTGTCTTTCCCTCTGCTACACAAATGTTACACTTGAACTCTTCGTTGTTGCTTGGTGGTATTGTTGGGGTAGTATGACACCCAATGGAATGATATAACCTCCTGCAATAATCACATGACCTTAGAGATTCTGAAATGGTATGTGAGTAAAATATAATGATTAATACCCCAATAACATTAATATCACACAATATATTAATTCATATATTTTTAAATATGAGCAAATGAAAATAGTTAATACCCCAATAACATTATAAAACACTCACCTGCATCCTCCTTCTGACATATGTAGCAAATGTCCATATTTTTCTTTTCTTCTACTCTACGTTCACCTCTGACAGGTGCAGTATCATTAAAGGTGGCACGTTTAGCCCTACCAGGCAACTCGCGCCTTGGACCGTCATAACTTGGTTTAGGTTTAGTCGGGACTTTCTTCTTCTTCTTTTCTTCATCCTTTGGTTTATCAAATCCTAGGGTACGGAGACGGGCTTGATTTCTTGCTATACGTTGCAAACGTAGGCGTTCATACTCTGATAGACCATCATCCTAATAAAATATACCATAATAGAGAAGTCAGGTACATAATATCATGTGCACCGACATTAAATTATATGTTTTATATTTTTCATACATATAGGGACTCACCTCTGATTCGCTACTATCTTCACCCTCTTCTTCTGATGAAGACTCCTCACTACTACCGCCACTACCCGAAGACTCGGCACCACTATCATCTTCTGCACTGCTATTGTTGTTTTTTGTGTTGTCCTCTTGCGCTGGCATTTTTTTATCCATATCATCATCGTCGTCTCCAACATCCTTCATGGGGGAATCCGAGTCAGACATTATGTTTTATTATAAGATTATTAATACCTATGATTACTACGTTTGACTTCCGCTTCCGCGTACCTACTTATGTATATTTATTATCAAATTATAATATAAATTATGAGAGTTAGGTAAGAAAAAAGAAACTTCTAATGTAAAGTGAAACTTTTTAGATGGAGAAAGCTTCGATGAACAAGAAAGAACATACTTGATGCCACCCCAAACTTCACTCCACATGAATTTTTGACACTAAATCCACTGTATTGCCTTCAATATTAGGATCTAGAAGATGACTCAACAATCAAATATGATCTCCTTGACATCAATTATCTATCTATAATGACAAACTTGGCTAATATAGTCCAAAAGCTCATGATAAACACAAGAAAACACCAAAAAAACACCCATATTTGGCATACATCAGATGAATGGTGATGTAGTAGTGGTGTATTATCACTGAGTTGCTTATATATTGGTGTTTTATCATTCTATATGTATATACTAGTGTAATGAACACTTGTAGCACCTTTACAGGGCCCTCCATCCCACTTTTGTGTACACTTTTGGCACATGATTGTGAAAAAAACTTCAAAACCAGCTGACAATTTGGCTTTGTATTGGAATATGCAAAAATAAAAGAGCTTCAATATTACTCATTCCTCATTTTATATGTATATAATAGGATGATAAACACTTTGAACATGATTTTGGGAGCCTATAACAATGAAAGATGAGAGAATCCCAAAATTTTAAGGCAAACCAAGCCACTGGATTCGTATGTTTGGGCACCAACCACTACCTTGTTGTGCTCTGTTTTCCTACCAGTGCTTGTCAAAGCCATCCCATGTATAGGTAACGACTTGGGAATGTCTACTATAGCATATGCATCACTCATGGTGGAGTTAAAACAAGACGGCTACACCTCCAAGACAAGAGAATCCCAACTTTTCGAGGGAAGTAAACCAAGCCATTAGAGTCATACGTTTGGGTGTCAACCACTACCTTGTTGTGCTCTATTTTCCTGCCAGTGCTTGTCAAAGCCATCCCAAGGACAATGAACACTATCAGCAGGATTCTAGGGCCCTCATCACACTTTCGTGTCCACTTGTTGGCAGTTCTCTTGCCTCAGATTGGGTCCGATTTTCGAAATCGAACCAGCTGTCCGACAATGTATCACCTAAACATGGAGCTATACAACCACTCTCCTTCTTATATATTGGTAATTCCTTGATGTATATGTA
>Ga0214477_101012_pt1 | contig 16137 bp, 21 predicted proteins | sample M1_20Mar14CPVII9_FD_165058 | JGI IMG/M metagenome (GOLD analysis project Ga0214477, IMG submission 165058) | Marine eukaryotic communities from Monterey Bay, California, United States - M1_20Mar14CPVII9sort6BwellC16 | ecosystem: Environmental > Aquatic > Marine > Unclassified | place: USA...
GGGAGTAATATCACCAACTTGAGCTTCAGCCAAGTCATGAATCAATGCCAATTGAATACATCTATTTGTATCAATCTTGCCATTTGAAAATGATGATATCATCGCCATCAAAGACATACGGTACATATGATCACTGAATTGGGTAGTATGAGAAGTGAATAATATAAGATATAAAACATGTGCATATCATTTTTGCATAACATCTTTGCATAACATCTTTGCATACTATCTTTGCAACTCTGTATCATTGGCCATTGACAACAATACAATTTTTACAAAAATAATAAAACCATGCATACTCACGCGATAGACTCAGGTTCATCCACCTTACGCAATACCCACCCAGTACGCTTAGTAGTTTTGAGTGAACGTGTTAGTGTTAGGAAATCAATAGCTTTAGCTGCCGAGGATGCAGCAGCAGAGTCTCCACCATTTGCAGTTGGTTGTTGGTCAGCCATTTTGATAATGTTTTGTTGGTGTTGACCTTTTGAAGTAAAAAATGACGGTGATTTCGTGAATGATGAAGGCTGAAGAAGAAATGCAGAGGTAATAAAGGATGTAATGAATAATATGACAATAACGGTAGTAGCTTTCATGTATTAGTTTGGTTGCAAAGATCAAACAACAAGTAATAGGTATGCTATCATCAACTTCTCAATAAATAAAATACGAGTATTTCGGTATCCTTTAGCCCACTTTGATTACTCGACCTACTCAGTGAGTAATGCATGGGCTTGTATGTTATATTCTATCAATATGATATATAATTGGTAGCAATATATGAATATAGTAGTATTGAATAGCCACCAGCTCATATAACTTTTTTGCATCGTCACAAGTCAGAATTAGTAGTAAATTCGATTATTAGTTGCTCCCAGTGATTATATTCTTGCATAATAAGTCTGGTAGCAACAGTAGTATATTATAGTAGCGGTATCATTTTATATTCAATAAGATGTTTCAAAGTGGTGTAGTAAGAAGAGTTGCAAGAAGAGCAGCGATAGGTATAACTGGAACTACCATTTGTACCACATCAGCATTAGTAGTTTATGCAAATACAGAACAGGGTTTAGGCTTTAAACGAGAAGTACAGTTCTGGTCGAATATTGGACCAATCGTTTATGACTATTGGTGGAACAGCTTTTCATCAAGTCCAAAGGTCAAATTGCAATTAGCACTGAATAACGATGATATATCTGATGATCAAATAAAAGAGAATAAGAAGAAGGTAGTTCAAGAGTTGCATGAGCGTAATGCACCGCGTATATTCGGCGTCATGCTGGATTTGGGAGGGTTGTATATAAAACTCGGACAAGTATTGAGTGTAACTGCATTACCAATACCTGAACAATATCGTGTGCTATTCAGAAGATTACAATCCAATGTTCCTGGTTCTTCAGACTTTGAATCAGTAGTTAAACCAACAATTGAAAAGGAGCTAGGTCAACCACTAGATGAAGTATTTGAATCAGTCGATGAAATTCCTTGCGGAGCTGCAAGTATTGGTCAAGCTCATAAAGCAACACTGAAGGATACAAACGAAGAGGTGATAATAAAAGTTCAATACCCTAACGCCAAATGGCAAGTTCCTGCTGATATTGAATGTGTCGGACAATTTCTACAACTCTGTGTATACTTTGGAGTAGTAGATGAATCAGCTGCAACACTCAGCTATGAAGAGTTTGCTGGACAGTTCATGGCTGAACTTGATTACAAACGAGAGAAAGAGAATTTAAAGGCGGTGTATCAAAGTTCCCTTGATCCAAATGCACCATATATCAAAGGTGGAGTGCTAATACCTCGAGTATTTGATGATCTTTGTACCAATCAAGTTATTACCATGACTTATTTACCAGGTGAAAAGTTTGAACAAGAGGCGAAGCGACAACTGGCACAACTTGGTATTGATACAAAACGAGGGATAAGAGAGATTGTTAAAGAAGCCGAAGAGACGACCGGTTCTGTTGATATAGGAGATGAGCTAGCCTTGTCTCCAGATGATGTACCACCATCTTGGAAGATCAGATTATCGCGCATTGCAACTAACTTGGTATCTGTTGACTCAATGTTCTCCCTTGCAAGATTTGCTCGGCGTATCATCCTCTGGTCAACTGCTGCGACTGTCAAGAGTATTCAGATTGTATCAATACTTCCAATAGTACCAACAAACATGAAAAATTGGGCAGATGGGCATCAAAATGCCTTGCAGCAAGCAGAAAGACTTGGCTGGACAAAGGATGCAATAACCACCTTGTTGGATGTACATGGCTACCAAATACTCAATCAGGGCCTGTTTAGTAAGTATTCTGTGATGTATCCTTTTGTTCTGTCGCTTCATTGAACATCTGACTAAACTCTTTCTCAACAGATGCAGATCCTCATCCAGGTAACATTCTTGTTGTTCCAGACGATAAGAATCCATCTCATCTGCCCAGAATTGGCCTAATAGATTACGGTCAAGTGAAGACACTCAACCCCGAGGAACGAGTTAAAGTGGCAAAACTAATATTGAGTATTGCGAATAAAGAATCAGATCAAGTAATTGCTGATCGGTTTCGGGACTTGGGTATCAAGACAAAGACTGATAGTACCAGGTTCTTGGCAAACTTTGGAAGATTGATGTTCGGATCATTTGAATCAAAACATTTAGATCATCAATGGCATAAAGAGCTGCACAAAGAAGACCGTGTCCTGTACTTTCCAAATGAACTCAGCATGGTGTATAGAACAGCTTTACTGCTCCGAGGGCTTGCTATGTCATTACAGTTTAATCCTAGCGTTGGCGAGGAGTGGAGACATCACGCAGAGGACACAATCAAAATGTATGATACTGTTTAGAATTATTATTGTAATTATAGACTCTTGCTATTATATACCCAACAAATCTTGTAGATATTGCTCCTTCTTCCTGCTATCCTTCTTCAGCTTGTTCCATTCCCAATACGGTACAGAAACAACTGGCATTCCATCTAGAGCAGCAACTTGCCTGTGTTTTAGAATTGTACTACCAGTTCGCTCTCTACTTCGACCGATAAAGTGAGAAGGGCCATCAACCTCGACGGCTATTTGCTGTCCATTCACTTCTACTACTGCATCTATTCGATAACCACTTTTCAAGAGTACTTCTTCGAGTGGTTGTAGGCCCATTGATGATAAGCAAGAGACAACATCATCTTGCAACTTTGATGGTCTAAATCCTTGTGAGGTGAATGCTTCATAACACTTCTTCTGAAGTGATTCGGGTAAACTAACATCAGACTTTATCTCCTCTTGCCACAATTGCCATTGATAAAGCTGTCGTAAATGTTCCAATATGAATTCATTCTCCTTCTTCAAGCAGGTATTGATAAACTCTTCATTGAAAACAGATGGTGCATCAACATTTGCCACCGAATAAGCCCATGCAACATTTGCTAAGTTTTGAGCGTTGTATTGATCTAAATTTGTCTTTACTGATGGTACTAACGATGAGAATAGATGCTTGTCGACTTGACCATTTGTTGCGTATGCCCATAGAAAGTTGGCTACTCCCTGAGATGTAAAGTTATGCTGCCGTTCGATTGCTTCGTATGCTACTTTCTTGAACAGCTGAGGGCTTGACACTCCTGTCGATGCAAATGCCCATACAGTGTTGGAAAGAGCTTGCTCATTGAATGATCTCAAGCTGTCAAGTGAAATGATGTGATCTGCTACTTTCTCTAATAGTTGAGGATGAGATTCTTCCGCGGTTGCTAAAGCCCATAATGTGTTGGAAAAATGCTGTGGCTCAAACTTGCTCAAGCTGTTAAGTCCGACTATGTGATCAGCTACTTTTTTGAATAGCTTTGGATGTTGTTCTCGTGCTGTAGCAAATGCCCATACTATATCTTTTAGAGCTTGTGGCCAGAATTCATGCAAGTTATCGAGTTGTACGATATGAGCCGCTACTTTCTTAAACAACCAAGGATGTTGCTCATCTAGTGTGGCATATGCCCAAACAATGTTTGAAAGATGCTGCGGCTTGAAGCTATGCAAGCTGCCAAGTCCAACAATATAATCTCCTGCTTGCTCAAAAAGTTGGGAGTTTGATACCTTCACGTTTGCATACGACCAAAGCATATTAGATAGATCTTGTCCATTGAACGTATGCAAGTTAGGAATGGCTGCTTGGGCAAATACATCAAACAGTGTACTACCATCATCAAACTTTATAACATACTCAGCAAGTCCATATGAATAGATCAAGTTGGATAGATGCCGTGCATCAAACTCGTGAAGTATTGGAACCGAGGCGCTTGCAATCTCTCGAAATATATATTGTTTAATCTTCGACTCATTGCCAATGAGAATATCTTGTAGTATTTGATGTGGACTGCCTTTTGCAGGTCTCTTTCTCTTACTAATCTTATCAATAATCTTTGCCAAACTAATAGCGAGTGTAGACATATCTCTAGGATCATATTGGTCAATATCTTGTATACTTCTTGTTGATATCTTATCAAACTGATGAAACATTTGTTGCTGCTGTTGTTTATTAGTCTTAGGTAATCTACCGCCAAGAAATTTGGGTACCACTGCCCAAAATGCCGATACATCACGAGGTGAAAGTCTATCCAAATTATCATTTGTTGCTGCAAGTGCCTCTTCTAATGATCTCATTTCAGACATTCTTGGGATTCTACCACGTTGATGTTGTCTTGATGTGGAATAGTATCTCTTTTGTGGTTGTATCCAGTTGTTGTTATTGCAATAGTCGTTCCAACTATTAATACCACAACCGAGTAAATTACATTGGTATAGAGTAATAGGATAAAGCCTCTTAGAGTGGCAGGCATTAGGTGATTGTACCAAAGACACATCACGTGCATGAAGGGTTGAGATTGAGACTGCAGCAGTTCGTTTGCAAGTAGTAATACCAATCGCCGTCTTCCACCACCGCTGCTGCAGTATACGACGAGGGTATTGTTGGAGCATTATCATCATATAACTTTGAAGGTACGTCAAACAATGGTGGTGGCTTCAACTCACACCATTCACCACATGCATACATTGATCTCGAACGTTCTATTCACTGACACCGGGCCACTGTCAATTGATGAACATTCACTAAAAAGAAGACATAGAGCGGCCAAATGTCGTCGACGTATTAATATACACTACCTTCAATACAAACAACATTCTTAATAGTATATATATTCACTATTATTTACATGAGTATGCATGATAATCAAATCAAAGGATACCGCGTTGCAATGCAAAACTACGATAACAACTACTAGTGAGACTAGTGGTCAGGCGTTGGGGCTAGTTACTAGTTAACTAGTAAATTTTTGTACTGATTCCTACGTATTTTTCTACGAGCTAGTTAACTAACTAGTTAGGAGATTGCCATTTTACTAAGTAAATTGTACGTAGCTAGCTAGCCGCTCAACTAGCTCGAGCCGAGTTCGATCCTCTATGGTAAATTTGCAAAAATTAGCAAAAATTATTCTTACATGCTACTTTATAATACTTTAAAACAGTAGTTAATCATCTAGAAATACCGCCATATAGATAATCCGATATCTTGAATATGTGTATCAAGCGCCGATGTGCTCACTTTTATACTCTAGGGAACTTTTATCATAACAGAATGACTCACTGCACCATCTGACCACTAGAAGAACCCACCCGTTAGAGAATGAAAGTAATATGCATTCGTCTAAACCATATACCTCCTTCAAAAGGAGTATGATAGTATCATTATTATTAGCATTATCAGTATCTAAAATATCAGCAGTGAGACCCGCTGTTTCATCGAGAATATACACAAGAAATAGATTGCAAAAAAGTATACCATCAATCTCAATAATAGAACAGCTTCGAGGTGGCGGTGTTAAGGAACAAGATGATGTTGTGAAGAGTAAAAAGAGAAAAGTCAAGTCAAGTAAAAAGTCATCAGCTCCGTCTGCAAAAGAAGGTAGTGGAGATAAAGATAACAATGATGTGAAGGATACCAAACAAGAAACTGAACCTACAACATCAGAAGAGGCAACTTCAAATACCTCCAACAAACCTCACAATACCAATAAACAACTACCATCATACACAGAGCATACATTTGATATAGCATTATTATCATTAGGATTATCATTAGGCACATCAGGTACAGATATTGATAGTACATATGAAGCTGTATAATCAAGATGGTACTAAAAATTTAGACTCAGTGGCATATTATCAATATAGTTTTCGTAATTCAGTTGATGGTTCAGAAGAAGAAGAAGACAACAACAACAAGAGAATGGTAGTGATTAAGAAAAATATGCACAACCGGTTGTGCATGCTTGGCCAAGTTTATCAGTAGTACTCGGAATTATTTTCAAAGACTTTTATGACCGCAACCAGTAACTCTTTTGTTGAGTCATCTTGGGATTGCATGCATGTATAATCTATCTGATATACTTATCATATAACATGAATGGCACCCAAGGTATATCAAAATAGACAAAAAATATCAATTGGCATGAGTAAGTCCATACGAAACAAGCGGTGATCATATAAAATCATCTCCGTATACTTTTGCCAATCATTGCAATTCTCTCCGAAATCTGCTAGATCAAATTGAACAGTTCGGCCAGTACTAGTACGTGATCATCAGTACAAGACAACAAAGCAAAAAGTGGTATCACAACGGCAACAGCATCGTCTATTCAAGGAGAGGTGTATGTATATACTTCTCATCGAATTGGTATTTAATGTTAGCTTCTTCATATTACGTTCCAAGTTATTATGAATCATGATAATCTGATCAAAGAAATTTGACTAAGAAGAGTGACGAATTGTCAATCCTGTGATCATGGTGTTATTGTATTATTTGCACTTCCACGGCTACATCATCTTCATTCCACTTTGGCAATTAATTATCAAGTGAAGTGTTAGATTATGGTTGCAACTAAACGATGGAGGTTGTGAGAACAAGTTCTCTATTCTCCCATGATATTCACTTCGTTGCGATGATGGCGTCAAGGAAGCTAAGCCACCACTATTGCACTGCACAAACAATCGTGCCATAAGCAAGAGACTGTGAGCTAAAAAGGTGAGATAGAATAGGACAAATTGGTAGATGACCCCAAGCACTACTGCCTAGCAATGCCTACATAAGATACCAGGGCATGCAATAAAGAAATTTTGGAACTCATACTTTGCCGGATTGGTACCTCTGAGCTCATATGCAAACTAATCACTTTGTTGCCAGTTCGAAGACGCCAAGATAATTATTTCTGAAATGAGATAAGATTGGATTCTATCTTGCACAATCTTGCACAATCTTGCCAAGAATGTTAAGTGAAGATCTACACACAAACACAAACAACCAACACAACAACTTACAAAATCTTGCCTACCATGATCCTTCAAATCAAATCTACTATTGGCCATTGGCTGTTGAAACATCCCCCTCCTGAACTCGATCTAAATCATCTGATGATGATTGCCATTGTTGCCACCGCTGCTATTACTGCCACTTTTGGTCAGTCAAGCCGTGGCACTAGTACTACTACGTCTTCTGATGCTACCAACCATCATGATAAACAAACTGTCGAGAAAGATGCTCTCCTTAATAAAAAAATCCATAAAAATCTGCTCCTTTCTTCTTCAGTTGTGTCTCTCCTTGGTGGTATCTTAGTTATCGGCGTAAGTCAGCAGTGATATATGGATGCTTTGGATGGATGAATGTTTTTAATGCATATGATATGTCAACATCGCATCACTCACAACCCTTTCCCATCCTAATGTTTATCTCATAGTACATGTCGATGAGAACCGTTCAGTCCGCTGAACTTCAAGTCACGCAGATGAGGACGTGGTTTCACTACTGCCCAAGTTCCTTCCGTGCGGTAATGATTATGACCATGTTGGCTTCTTTGTCTTCCTTCTCCTATCCAAGGTCAAGGATTGCAGCAGCTGCCGTGGAGTTAAATGGGAAATTGAGCCCCACGTATGCTCAATCTGCTGCTGTTCTATACAATATCTTGATGACCGTACACAAGATTGTTTTGCCTTCATCCAAGTTGATGAATGATGGAGGCATTAGCCAAACCAAGGAAGCTCGACCCAAGCGTACACTCCGGGCTTACCTGCTTGTAGTGTTGGTTGTATTTTGCCTCGTAGACATTGGTGAAGCCGGTTGGTCTGGTCCTCCTCGTCATAGTTTGACAGATAAGGCAAAGGAAGAGGCAGTTGATACCAACTTGGACCATTCAGAGTCTCCCCAGTTGAATTTGATGCAGAAGATTCTCGGCAGCGCTCTGGGAGGTATTAGTGGTCCATTGGTGAGTATACTATCCACCAGAGTGTAGATTTTGTGCCATGCTTATTTCCGTTGTGCTAATACTAATGCTTTTGTTGTTGTTCAATATCACTCTCCTTACACAGTTGATTCAATCAAGTATTCTCTTCAACGATGACTTGGGCTCAAGTACGAACAAAGGTGGCCTTGTTGATGATGGAGCTGAGAGTGAGGTTTCAAACTCAAGCTTAACATGTCCCTCAAGTAGAGCCGTGATTGTCCGAGACGAAGATGGAGTATCAATTCATTCCATTGTGGATGAAGACGAATCAGCCGATGTATCCAAGCTAGAAGTGAACATGGATGTGCTGCCAGAGCCGAAGAATCTGAGCTTTGATCAAACAGCTGATCCAAGCTTAAAGGATACTATGTTGGATGTAAGTACTCTTGTACATGTCTCCTTATCCTTAGGAAACTTCTTCTTACCCTTTTACTTCCTTGACTGATACTTAACTTTAGGTGTTGAGTGATACTAGCACCAAGACTCTAGAAGGGTTGCCCAACTTCGTGGTTGCATTTGCCGTCTTCATCTTCGTGATGATCATGGCCACAGCACCCGTCTTCCTCTCGTTGAGATCTTTGAGTTTCGTGTATGCTCAAGTTCTATATGATCTAGGTCGCAAGACGTTCAAGTTCGTATCAACCCTATTTCCCCCCAAGCTGGACGGTTGCAACAGAGACAAGAGTTGTGAGAATAATCGAGGCAAGGACCAAGGCAAAAGTCATGATCAGTTCGGCAAGGCAAAAGAAAAGGCAGTACCGTCCATGTTCAAATCTTATCATAGTCTACTTGTACTAATGGCTATTACGGTTGTATTTTGTGTTTCGAGTAGCGGAGAAGCTGTTTCTGCAGAGGCCATCCCTGAGTCGTTTGAAGAGGAGGTAAGCTGACTTGCATTTGTTATTCAAACCTATTATATCATATACATGTTTAACTTACACATCTGTCTTCTGTTTCATATCTCAGACTGCCAGACAGAGTACCGCTGCTGAATTCCTAACATTCAACACAGTTCAACTTGATCCTGAATCTGGTAGTCTTCAAGATTACGACTTTGACGAGCTCCAACAAGGTGAAATCATCTCAATCAAAAATGAAATGACTGAGATTCATTCCGAACTCCAGCTATTAGTTTCTGATGATGAGTCAAGTGATTCAGATGTACTAAAGGCGACTTCGAAGGCACTATCTCTAACCAAGGATAGGATGGTTGATCTCCAACTGAGTAAATCAATGCCAACCCATCTTCAGAGCATATTGAAAGATACGTTGAATCAAATCACTAATGCCGAAAAGCATGTGCAGAAAGTCGAGGGCATTTTATCTGACTTCAATCTCAATGACCAAAAGGATGGGACAAACAAGAGCTTGACAAACCGTCGTCAGCTGCTATCAAGGAATCAAGGCTCGGTTGCAAAATACCACTTTAATTCGGCCGTATCCAAGGCTGATTACCACCATCGTGCCAAGAGTCGTCATCTAGGGCAAGGACAAGGATACCATCCTTTCCATTTTAGTCACCAGGCTAGCCATCAGCAAGGTTATCATGGAGCACGCGTTTCTAGAGAAGAAGGAACAACAACACATCGAAGACTTAGTGAAGATACAAACGTGTGTCTTCCTGCCAGTCGAGAGACTCGTAAGGCGGAACAGTGTTATAGGCTTGCAGAGTGTGCCAAGAACTATGGACTATATGACATGTATGCGTTCTTTTTCGCTGATGATTTTGATTTCGATACTGGCCAGGTAGATGATGAGGACATTCGAGTATTTGACGAACGAGATATTAAAGGAAAGGTAAGCTGAGTTGCTCATGTTGGTTGTGTTTGAGATGCCTGACCACTTCTCTATTCATTCCTTACTCACACTCATATCTAATTAACAGCTTGCCGAGGTCCAAAGATTGAGCAACCTTATTCTACAGGAGTACGATGATGATGGAATGCTTAAAGATACCATGAAAGCTTACAGTATCTTAACAGCCTTGAAACAAGAAGGAAATCGTCAATGCCCTGAGACTCAAGAGGACAAATTAGGCTGTGCTTGTGACAAGCTTCTTCAGCAGTTTCATCGTTTTGATGAGGGTATTGGCATCGAAGGGAAGTGGGCAGGAGGGAGTGTAACAGGTGTCTGTCGTGGCTGGGGCTCAACTAAGGTAAGTATAGATGTATTGTCACGACCGTACGTTTTGGTCAAGTCTTGCTGACACTTTCTTCTTGTCTCTAGTTTGTATCTCTTGAGTCCATATATGACATCACCGCAAAGAACTTGAACACCAAGGCCCAAGTAGAGGCCTGTCTTGAGAATGAAGTTACAAAGTTCAACATGGCATCGCAGAGCAATGGGGCTAGTTTATTATCTAAACCTGAACCTAAATGGTGTAGTGCTGGATATAGGTTTGAAGTTAACAATACAGAGTATTGTGCTGAAGACGTTGACTTAAGTGAACCTTGTAGCTTTGAGTTCAATTCATGTTCGAATCTAGTTGATTGCTGTATTAGTATTGGAACTTGTAAATTTGGAGAGTAAGTTTATGTACTTTCCTATCCTCCTATTGCTAATGATTTTTAGCTAATACTTACCTCCATATTCATTAACAGGGGTGGCTGTAGTGACGACTTGGATTGCGCTGGAGACTTGATATGTGGCACAGACAATTGCGACAGTCAATTCTTCTGGCCAACTGTTCCAATTTCACCCGTCAATAATTGTTGTGATGTGGACCGTTCAGCTAGATGTGGCGATAATATCAATATCAATGTCGACGATGTCGGTGATTGTTGCAAAGATGAAGACGGCAGTAGATGTGGACTTGGAGAGTGAGTATGTGTCAGTTACATTCGAGCCGTTTCACCTTTTACTAAAAGACATCCTCATTTTTTATCATTAACAGGGGCTATTGTGTCAACGATGAGGAATGTGCTGGAGACTTGGTATGTGGCACAAACAATTGCAGAGGTCTTCCTCCTCCATTTCTAGGTAATGATTTTCATTTTCAATGGACAGTTAGGGGGCTACCAGATGACAATTCCAACTGCTGTACACTACCTAGCCAAGAGCTGCAACAGATCTTTGAATCATCATATTCTCCTGATGGATGCAGCAGTGACAACTGTGAATGTACTCAAGATGAAGTAGCTGCCTCTATTGATAGGATGGGGGAAATTTGCCTAACGAGCACTGATTCTGGCTGTAGGGTTGATCCAAGTATCTTGCCATCAGAAATAATATTTGATGTTCCATCAGACATCTGTAAAGATGAACTAGATGCGGCTGATCTATTTCAAGAGGATGAAACTAAGGATGCAGCTCAGGCGGATATTAATGCTGCATTCAAGTGTCTGTACTATTCCGCTCTTGTGAACTCATTTAATGGTCTCTCTTGTGATAGTCTTTTCACGAATGCAACGCAAGAGGAGTGTAATAGAGCTTGCAACGGGCGGACCAAACCAATATTTGAAGTGAAAGACGGTGCTGAAAAAGTCGGAAATCACTTTAACTATCGTATACCAACCTTTTTGCCACCCCTTGAAGAGCGTTTAGGAAGGGATAGCAAAGGACAGCTTCTTGGGGGGGTTAGTTTAGGGGAGTTTGTCCCATTTGATGTAGCAATTACTGTAACAGACGAAACTGCCGCAAATTTCGCTGTTGATGTGTTTGAGGAATTCATGAACTGTTCGGTAAGTCAAAGTTTTGTACTGGATATATTGCTCATGGTCATGCCCTTACCTTACTCAACATCAATATGGTCTCCTTTGCAGAATGTTTTTGTTACCGAATTGGCTCCGAACAATACTATCTTCAAAGGTAACAAAGATGGGAAGAATCCTTACGCCCCAAATAGTGGCAGCCCAGATGGTCAATTCTCCTTACCACTGGACATTCTTAATACTGCAACGGATGAACATGGACAAATCTTGGGACAGTATCTTGATCAATTGTTTGACTATACTTCATTTGGTAATAGTAGTGGTATTGAAGTTTGTGAGTCTGGTCGTTCAGATTGTAAAGAAGGCTCATTGGTATTCAGTGATGATCTCAGGGGACTATTTATCGAAGCATTTGTTTACAACTCTATTGACGAGCAAATCGACTTGTACCAAAAATGTATAGATGACAAATCAACACAATTGAACAAAGACCGTGATGGGGAGTCAGATTTAGGAATATGTGAGGGTAGTAAGTTCTATACTTCTCTGTGACATATCATATGCTCATCTACCTGCTCATATCTCATCACCCTTCTACAACTTCAGATTGTAATGAGGACAGTGATTGCGCTGGTAAACTTGAATGTTACCAACGACCTGAGGATGATTCCCCCAACCCACCTGGTTGTGGAGGGTCAGCTAAAGGAGATACGAACTACTGCTATGACCCTTATTGTGAAAATCAATTGGCAAACCTTATGACTCTACAAGAAGGCTTGTCGAATCAAAACATTACTAGCAGTACCTTTTTTGATGAATCTATTGCACTCTTATTTGGAAATAAGACAACTATTGGGCAGGTTTGTTCCTATTCTAGGGGACTTGAAAGTCAAACCGTGGAAGATACTCCAGGTTTCTGTTGTCTTGATGCTCCTTATGAAGCCCAAGACTGGGGAGAGACGGTGAGTAAGCTCTGGTGAGATTCAAGCTTGGCCTATTCTTACCTTCTAAACTCTTCTATATTGTGTTCCTTTTGTAGTATGCATGTCAAAAATATGTTCCCAACGACAGGTCCGATGCATCGTCAGGTTCAGTTGTGGTCGTTCAAAAGGGTACTGGAGATTGTAACAATCTTGGCCCAGTAACGGCAGGATTCAATCAAGCCGCATGTGGTAAGTTTCTCTTGTGATGTGTGTCTAGGATGTGCACAACTTCCTGACAGCCATTTTACCCCCTTGCTACTACAGATATCTTCTATGGACAATGGTGTCCAATCCCTCGCAGCTGTGTAGAGTTAGTGGAATGTATCCAAAATGAGATAGAGGAAATAGAAGCAGATAAGACGAGGCCAGCATTCTTGCAATATCTGAATGATGCCCCACAACCACAGGAAGGGGAAACAGTTCAGGACTTTGCCAACAATCCAACCAAGTGTGGTGATCTACGAGAGTACTTTGAATACGATCGAGATTATCCGGATGATGATAGGATATGTGAGGAAGTAAAAGATCTGAAGGTAAGCTCTTTGTTGTGGTCTTTGATATTACATGACTCTCATCTTCTGATCATCATAACCTCTTTGCAGTGTCTTACTGACTTTTCAAACTTGGACGGGCTTGTAACTGGGGTGCCCGGAGCCATTGGTAATGTTAATGCTGATGTTCAGCTTGCTATTAGTAATATCATACAGGCACCAATCGATACAGCTGCAGGTGCAGGTGAGTCTTTTATAGTCGCTGTCATTAATTTATTTGTTCTTGAAACTTTCTCACACTGCAGCTCCTCATTAGATGCGGTGGATCCATGCAGTAAAGATCAAAATAAATTACTCAGGTCACTTATTTTCGGTTATAGAAAGGCGGTTCAAATAGCCAACAGATTTCTCAAACAAGTAGAATACGCTGGGAAGATATGTGAAAGTATTCCTTCTATTCCATTCCCCGTTTGTTCGGATGCACCAGAAAAACTTTGTAAACTCTTACCGACTCTCTTACAAATAACGATAGGAGTTTTGCTTTTTGCAATTGAGATATTGGTGGACATATACGAAAGAGTATATGATGAACTTTGTGTGAAAGCAACTAAATACGATACGCTACGCCAAGATGCCATTTATGATAATGTCATTACAATCGCTCGGAATGGAATTACGGTAAGTTTTGTTTTATTATACATCAAGATGTAGATGGATGACTTCTCATCCCTTGATAGACCTTTGCAGCCACACAACAGCTCAAGACAATGCTTGGGGATGTACAGGACAGTTTAGAGTCGGAAGAGCGTGACGACCAAGGAAGGCGGTTACAATTAGTCGACTGTATTAATACATCCCAGGGGTTTCTACCCGCTCCATGCAGTAAAGTTTCATGTCAGGATCCTACAAGACTTTGTGATCGTTCCTACAACTACCCATACATTTCAGGTCTGGTCACAGGTAATAGGTACTTTGTTTCTGATATTTGTTACATATCATGTGTTCTCAACCTTCTCTTGTCAAATATCTCATCTTCTTTTAGCTGGCTGTGACGATTTAGACTCAGATGGGGATGGGGAGGATGATAATTGTGAGGATCGTTCCCCACCAAACATTCTTCTTCGTGATGCCAAGATATTTAGATGTGACGATGATGATACTAGCAAGCTCTGTTACACTGACAAATGGTTCAAGAATCAGAAACAAGTGTTGAACTTCCTCGAATACGAGTTCCCTGCGGCCGATGACTGTGCCCCAAGTTCCAAGCTCAATGTGACGATTGATTATGAGCGTGGTCAATGCCAGAATACAGTTTATACCCTTACACCATTTCAAGATTATCCTGAATGTAATGGCCTAGATGGTTCCAACACCACTATTGGTCCATTCAACCTTACATTCACAAACCCTCTACCCGGGGCTTCACGAGAGGTCACTGTACAGCTTGATGAAGTAGCTCCCAACATAACGTGTAGCTTCTTCCCAGACGCCAACAGTATTAATGTGGTTGATGATAAAACTCTCTATCATTACATGCTAAAGAATGATGGCAGCGAATCACAAAAACAAGACGCTCGATTCTTCTATACTGTGCAGGTAAGTAGGCATTGATCTCAATTTCATCTCGTTTATAACTCCGACCTGACTCGTTTAATCCTTTCTCTTTGCAGGAAAACTGCGAAGCAGATGTTGACATTGATGTTATTGTTGAGAGTAATGAGATCCAGCAGAATACAGTTGCTCAGCTATTTAAAAGAAAGAGGACTGGCTTCGATCAACAAGTTAAGGTTTTATATGATCCATCAAGGTAAGAGTGATAAGTTTGTTTGCTGCCGTGACAATGCCAGCTAGTTTGCTCACTCAATTGCTTCTTGCTCTTCTTGTACCAAGCTGTGGAAGCAAAAGTACAGATGTACTTTGTGAAACAGATTTATCTATGGGAGACTTGAAGACAAGATACTATGACATTAAAGTCACTGCAACTGATTCTGCTGGCAACATTGGTAGTGATACATGTAGAGTTGTGGTCATTCCGAGCTGTAAACCTCAAGATCATGGCTGCGAGAAGTTCTCCAAGACAGTTCCATATGTGAAAGGTACGGAGAGCTATTACTATGCCATTTCTGCTGTAAATAATAGTGTTGCACAGTCAGAAGTCCTCTATGAAGCAGCCAAGCAGACATGTGTTTGGAAAAACGGACTTCAGTTGCCACAAGCTCCTCCGGATTCACCTCTTCAAACAGCTCCTCCAACAGTTGCTCCAAGTCCAAGTCCAAGTAGTAAAAGTGCAAAGATTGCAAAGGAGGAGGTTACAAAACCTTGGGAATCAGATGCCGAGACGAAAGATGCTACCCAACCACCAACATCATCGCCTCAGCCATCCTTAACGACCCTACCCTCCTCCCAACCAAGCTCATCATCTCAGCCAAAGGCTGAAGATATCACAAGTCCACCAACTACATCACCAACTACATCACCAACATCGGCCCCAACCAAGGTGAGCTTGCTCCTGAATTACACATTTTTGGATATTGTCTTCATATTATACAATCTTGTCTCATCAACATTTCTTCTCTTTCTCATCATAGCCTAAGCCCGTAAATGTAAATTGCAAAAAGCCGAATGCTAAACTAGACATCAAAGGCAATTGTAAGCAGGAATGTTGCAGTGGTAAATGTAATAGGAAGAAGACAAAGTGCCAAAA
>Ga0214477_101016_pt1 | contig 16092 bp, 9 predicted proteins | sample M1_20Mar14CPVII9_FD_165058 | JGI IMG/M metagenome (GOLD analysis project Ga0214477, IMG submission 165058) | Marine eukaryotic communities from Monterey Bay, California, United States - M1_20Mar14CPVII9sort6BwellC16 | ecosystem: Environmental > Aquatic > Marine > Unclassified | place: USA...
CTTTCCTTCTTAACTTCCTGAACAGCTAGGTTCATTTCAAGACTCGACCCTGCAATTACCTTAGATACCTTCTCTTCAATGATTTCCTCCATTGCTTGACGTTGGTATGAAGCCTCTTTATCCATTTGCAAAGTAAGTTTGTTTAAAATACTCTCTTCCATAGACTGGAAAGACTTCTCAAGCTCTTTGAGCAAACCACCACTCTCATTCATTGATGACTGCTGTTGCGGATGTGCATTTTCTTTATCCACATGACGTTTCACAGTATCATGAACAGTCTTTTCTAATTGTGTGCTCATTTCTGATACTGTTTCCTTAATCTTGGAATGATGTTGCTTCATTTCAGCATCCATTGTTTGCTTGACATTTAATCGGATCTGATCCCTGATGTTTGACATAATATCACTTGACTCTACTTCTTGACTAGAAGAAGCGGCACAGCCCATTGGAGTATTGGGAGGAGATGATTCCACTACAGCACCCTCACCATCAGATGATGATACCCACATTGGAGGAGATTTCAAATCATCTACTTCAGGAAAGAAGCTTACACTGTCATTCGATGGTGTGATATTATTGTCAGTCTGTTGTGGATGATTGATCGGCGGTGTGATATTATTGTCATGATGATTGTTCGATGAGGCAGATCTCTCAAGGAAGGATACATGTTGCTCCAATTTCTGTATACTCCGAGAACTACGGTTGCTTTGGATACTGATTGCCTTACTGATATAACCTGTGTTGTTTGAAGATCCCGAATCCATACTGGACACTTGTTCGAGTCTAATATTGCCGTCAAAGAAGTTCTTGGCAACCCACTGATTTGATAATAGACTGCTAACAGTTCTTCCATGTATACCCTCTCCGACAACACTGCTACTATTATTATTGTTAGCAGCACCCAATCCGCCGCCACCACAATCACTGCCACTAAATGAGTATTTTAGCCCATTTAATCGAGACGAATCAAAGCTAGACATGTCATCTGTCGAATGAGTCAATGTTACAGAATATTCACCGGCAGTACCATCTCCTTTCCCATCGACACTTCTCAACTGTGGATCCAACGCAAGTTGAGATAATGTCTTCCCAAGCTTATCATGATATTGAATGAGATCACGGGGATTCAACTCAGGATTAGACAATGTCTTTCCGAGCATGTCATGGTATTGAATTGCATCTCGTATCTCTTGCCGAGGGAGAGTAAAACCTGGTGGAGGCATACTACTACTGCTGCTGCTTGTAGTTGACTTGGGTAGTACCTGAAAGACTTCATCATCTTCATCGTCATTGACAGATTCTGTAGTAGAACTCTCTTTCCTCATTTCATTCTGCTGCTGCTGCTGACCATCATGAACATGTTTAGCAAGACCTTGGTTGCTCAAATGATGTGCATCCGCAAAAGACCAGGTATCATCATATGCAGTCGAGAACGATCCAACTGAACATTGATCCTGCACTGCTACACGTGATTGTTGTTGTTGTACTCTGGAAGTAATTATACCATTATCTCGAGTGACAGTATCAGAAGCAGAAGATAAGTGTGACGAAGAATGAAATGACCGAGTGGCCATAGAGGAGGCAACGCTAACATTCGATGCTAGAACAGTCGGGGGTACTTGGGGAGGCCATTCTGATGTTGGTACTTGATGCTGATTCTGACTTACTACCTTATTACTTTGTACCCAGCCTGGAGCATCAATTGAAGGCCGTTCATCTGGTGCATCAACAACTTGACGACGAGATGATAATTTTGATGATGAGCTATTGTTATCAATGAAGCTCTGAACATGATTATTTTGAGTACACTGTCTACTCTGCTTATCCATACTTCTATCAATATCATCATCATCGGTACTATTTACATTTGCAAAGAAGACTCTCTTTTGACGAGTACGACTTTCAACCATTGGAGCTAATGTTGAATCATCCTCCAACAATTTACTACTCGATGCCTTCTTCCTTAGTTTTCTAAATCGTAATGGACTCTTCATGATTGTTTACTGTGATATAGGTATATTATTACATAGGTATAATTAATGTAGTAGAACTTGTTAGCCTTGCTTTGAGCAATGGCAATGAGTCGGTGGCAAGTCCCAATACTAATAGGTTATGAGCTAAAATCCCCATTTTGACAGTTTCATTTTCATGACGATCAATGAGGTCAATTCAATAGCAATTATTATCATGGAAGATAAGAAGCCACGCCGAAAGAGGAGAGGAAGGGGTAGGGCAAATGCCCAACAGAGCGGTGGTATGTTGGCGTGTTTGCACGGCATACCGATAGTTGTAGAAGATGAACAAAAACATAGTAATATTGAGAAGGAAAAAGTTGCGCCATCTGATATGATGCCCCCCTCACAGTTAATTAATAATGCACAGCAGCAGTATGGTATAAATACAGGGGAATCTAGTGCTGTTAAATCTACTATTGATATGAAAAAGTCTGCGGTATTTCATAAAAACAATAACAACGAAGTACTAAATACATCTCCCGTACAACAACACAAGAAAGTGGAAGAGGTATTATCATCTCCACTGCCACCGGCTCAAGAAGAACAGGAGAACAATATTAACAGCTATAAAAGCCCTACTAACGATTTTGAAGAAGAGGAAGAGTCGTCTTTATCATCTGTGGATACCCCGCCCATGACATCAGTTAAATTGAAACATAACACTGCCAAACATAATAATAATTTATTGGTACTTTCACCATTATCTCCTGTTACTATTTGCTCATCTCCCATGTCATATACTAAAAATGATACAGAGGTTAATGACGAAGATGATAGTGTGGATGATAGGAGTAAGAGCGGTATAGATATAGATGAGGAAGAGAGTGAAAGTTTAGTAAGGGATGAAGTAAATCGTTCTAATAGTAGCAGTAGTGATAGCGAAGAAGATAACAGTATTGATCAAACCATGCAAACATATGGAAATGGCGATGACGATGATGTTATAGATGCCGAAACTTTTTATCAACAGGACGAAGAAGAAGAATCGGAAGACGATGATGAAGATTATTCAATTGAAAACTCCGAGTGTAGTAGTGATGATGAATTTGAGTTTGACGAAGACGAAGAGGAGAGTAACAATAATAAGAAGAAGACAAAGAAGAAGAGAGCTGTAGTTAATACGGAGAAGAATAAAAAGGTGGCAGCTAAAGAGGTGGATGACGAGGTTAGTAATAAGAGTGATAATTCTAATCAATCTGCAGAGAAGAATGAGGACGAAGGAGAAGAGGATAGTTCTTCACACGAAAGCGGAGATAAGTCGGCAACAACAACAACAACAACATCATCCACAGATCACAATCTTAAGGAATGCAAAGTAAAGTTAAAGGATATTCTAGGTAGTGACGAAGAGGTTGGAGAAACTGCCAACTTTGAAATAGAAGATGACGTTGAGATGAATGAGAATGGAGAGGATGAACAAGCCAGTAATGAAAGTGGGACCTCACCTTTAGAAGAACGGGGCCAGGTTGACACCGAAGATAAGGAAGAAGAGACAGAACCACAAGAAACGTGTCCTGAAAGTTCACCCGACCAAACGACCAATAATGTTGTCACCGCCGAGAGTCCAACTCCTCCTGTCGAACCTACTACTTCAGAGCTATTTGATGTAGTCGATAACCTATTCCGCGAGGCCGATAAAGATACAGTCACTGTGAAGGATATTGTTCGTTCAGTTGCTAACCATTTCAATATAACAAAAGTTGAAAAGGAGATGAAGAAGATGATAAAAGCACGATTGACTGATTTGATTCAGGGCAATGTTGAGCTAAAAGAAGTTGAAGAAGATAAAATCCATGAAAGTAGTTTCATTGATTATGATGTTGCGATTGACTCTGGGGATGTTGTTGAGGAAGATCACAAGTCAACTCAAAAGTCTGCCTCAGTTGAGATTGAGACTAAAGACTCAAATGATGAAATTCACACAGCTAATGTCGAAAGCCCCCCACAACAAAGTGTAGTCGGCGACAGCCAGGGAGAACAAGTGACAAAGGACATCCAGGGTGTAGATTTCGATGAAAAGCCAGAAGTAAATCTGGACACAGCAGATGATACTGAAGGTGCCGAGATACCACTTGCAGATGAAGTTATGGAATACAGCAGTGATAGTCGCCAACCTGCTGTCACCGCTACTATTACAACAGAAGTTCCTTTACCACAGGAGACGATGTCACCGACCGCCAAAGATAATGATGTAGATAATGAAGAAGACTCTCTTGCCATGTCAGACACTTTATTTCAGAACTTGTCTCCTGAGAAGACACCATCAAAAACACCCCTATCTGGACGAAAGTCGAGACCGGAGGATAGTCTGTCAATGTCAAACTCATTTGGAAACTCAACGAAGACTAGGAATGTTGTCGAGAAGGGAAAATGGAGCCTCGGGTCTGAGATAGGAGTAGGCTCTTTTGGTCGAGTGTACATGGGCATGAATGCTGTCAATGGAAGTATCATGGCAGTCAAGGTACTACAAATTCCCAGCGACAACAAGAGTGCAATTGTAGAAGATTTACAACGAGAGATTGATCTCATGAAGTCATTAAAGCACCCAAATATTGTTCGTTACCTCGGAGCCGAGGTTGACAACTCTAAGAACATTCTTCATATCTTTCAAGAGTGGGCACCTGGGGGTAGTATTTCAGCACTACTCAAGAAGTTTGGTAACTTCTCAATCAATGTTGTCAAGAGTTATGTGGTACAAATCCTTAAAGGATTGGACTACTTACACTCACATGGAATTATTCATAGGGACATCAAGGGTGGAAACATCTTAGTGAGTAATGACGGTGCAATAAAGCTTGCCGATTTTGGTGCAAGTAAACGTGTGGAAGCAGTTGTGGGCGAATCTGACCAAATGGAGTTGACAATGAGAGGCACACCGTACTTTATGGTAAGTGGGCAAGCAGCATATCATTTATTTTTTAATATATTTAGTAACAGATGTCTAATCTCGTTATATCCTCTTTCCTATATCAACCAACCAGGCCCCTGAAGTATTCGAGGAAAAATATGGTGCCAAAGCTGATATTTGGAGTGTCGGTGGTGTCATATATCAAATGGTAACTGGCTCACCACCGTGGAAGGAAATGGGGTTCAAGAGTCCCATGGCCTTGTTCATGCACCTAAAGAGCCATACCAATCCTCCAAAGCTACCTTCATTGAAATGTAACGATCATGACTACTCTCGGTTGAAGAACATTCTTTCAAAGTGCTTCCAAAGAGACCCGTCGCTGCGTCCGAATGCGTCTGCATTACTAAGTGATAGCTTTATCACAGAGGAGGAGAATACTACTACCAACTCTAAATCGCTCAGCCCAATACTTGAACCGCCATCTAAAGATACTTCTCAATTATTGAGCGAAGCTGAGTATATTAAAAGCCCAAGAGTTACATTCAAATCACCTCCACCGTCACTCAACCAAATACCAGAGAATGAAGCCCTCGGCACCACTTTAGGCTCTGACTCATTATGTTATAGTATGACTCTCAAGTCTCCACTACCAAAAATAAATAGAGAAGCGATAGATACTTCCGATTGGCCTGACTGGGCTAGAAAAACTCTGAAGGAGAAAGAGAATCTTGCTAACACATCTGCTAAAAGTGTGAGCAAGAAGGCGAATCCCTATGCCAAGAAAGCTAAGAAATCACCATTTGGAAAGATAGAGTTGAATGCTGTCAGCAAGACAGAGATATAAGAATAAATAGTAGTGATTTGTATTAAATAAGCTACATTCTTTTCTTTGTGTTCAAGTCATTCACTTTTGAACAGCAGAAAGGACCTTCCTTACACCTGAGGTTATGCCCACAGTAGCCATCATACTCTCCGTCAACCAGCCTACTTCTCTATCATTGAGCCTCCATATTTCGTTGTGTACTTCCTCATCAACATGCTTATGTTCGACCCACATGGTATGACTAACGTGAGAAAAGATATGAACAATTGGCTCATTTTTTAGTTGTACTCTCTTGTTAATATCATCTGTTGAGTGTTTGTCGCTGGCTTGGAAAATATCAGAGAGAAGTGAATCTAATGCATCTGATCTGACATCAGGATCGATAATTGGGACTTGAACAGCAGCAGGCTTACTACCAGCTTTCTTCTTGTCCTTACCCTTCTTCTCTTTCTTTGCCTTCTCTGATGAATTCCACACACAAGTTGAAGGGAACTCCCATTGACCTGCCAACAGACCTTCAGATGGCCGCTTCATCATGAGCCAACATTGTTCCTTGTCAATTTGAGCACTAATAACAGCCACTGCAATCACTTCCTCTCTCTTGCTTTTCTTCGGTGGAGGTATCGGTAGCGATGCATGTCCACTAATTGCGTATATTGTTTCCGGTTTTGTCTTCGAGTTTGTACTCAAATCTGAGGTCATCCTCTCCAACATATTGTAATATGCAGTTGCTACCCCACCACTATCACACAATTTACATTGCTTGCTTCTTTCAGTCGAAGCCGCAACGAGACTCTCTACACGACTTCTAACTGAAGGATCATCGCTATGTGCTGCATTGCCAATTGCGATGCCTAACTTTGTACTCACATAAAAGTCTTTCAATGGATCATTATCATCAACACCGCTCCCTGCAGGTGCACAATAGGTTGCCCCTAGTTCCATTAGAGCTTGATTGACTTCTCCAGGAGTACCAAGACTTTCCTTCGTTTGTTTGTCAATGGGTTTAACATCAATAATCTTTTTGGCAAGTGCCCATCCCAAATCATCCTTTAATACTGGTGCTTTGATGTGGTTTGCAATCCCTGTTAATCGACTCAATACTCTGCACACATTTCCATCAACAACAGGGACTTCTACTCCATAGGCAATACTTGCAACAGCCGAAGCAGTGTACCTCCCAATACCTTCCACCTTCATTAGCTCTTCAACGGTATTTGGTACTACTCCATTTTCATCATTCACTACTGTTTTTGCACCTTGATGTAAATAACGTGCTCGTCTATAGAATCCAAGTCCAGCCCAATGAGAGTTGACTTCCTCATCGGTTGCATTGGCAAGGTCCTGTACAGTTGGAAAACTATTCATCCATTTTAACCAATAAGGGATAACAGCTTCTACTCTTGTCTGTTGTAACATGATTTCTGATACCCAAATTCCATATGCAGTAACTTCTCTAGCCTCCTGATTCTGTAGTTGTTGGTTAACTTCAACTGTTTTCTTATTCTTTTGCTTATCTGAAGATGACTTAGATGACTTAGATGATGATACTGTCTTTGTTTTCTTTTTACTAGAAGCAGATGAAGCGAAAAATGATCTGATATCTTTCCCTTCATCTTTCCTCTTCTTACCCTTTCCATTAGAAGAAGAGGCCGAAGCTGCATAACCAGCAGTAGATCCGTCATATGGACCAGCATCACCTCTCCACGGTAACTTCCTTCTGTTTGCACGGTACCATTCAACAAGGGCAACTCGAATTTTATTAGATTGTGCAGGATTTAGAAAATTTAAATGGTATGAATGGTCATCATGTTCAATCCATTTTTCTAGCATATCGAGACTACTAGTTAATTTTCCATTCTCAGTAGTACTTGTGGTGGTATCATCACCAGGGATAGGAGAAGAAGAAGACGATGATGAGGTAGTAGTAGACATACTCGTGTGGAAGGTGCACCTTGTTGACGGAGCTGATAAATAATTTGTCTTTGTGTTGATTTTATTCCACCGACGGCCGCCAAACGAGAAGAAAGCTGATATTAAACTTATATTAATGGAGATGATAACAACTAATATACTTCTATGCATACCAATCAAATAATCATCGATAATAGAGGTAGGAGGCCTGCCAATAGCAGCTCACTTTTTGGTTATGTAAGTGGGAGTCTTTGATATATTACTAAATGGGACATACATAGTCAGTCTCAAAATAAGGAGGAATAGGTTAGATAGACGGCAGTGGCAAGTTTTTGATATTGGAGGTAATTATCATACTCACCATGATACGCTATACTAAGCTTTTTGTTGTAGGGGCAGTTGCTGCGGTGACTTTTGTCGCTACTACATACACCGCCGAAGCATTTGCAACATCTTCATGTACAAACATTGCACAACAAAGATATACTACAACTAATCTCCATGCTATCCAGGAAACCGCAGAAGAAGGATCAACAGTCCAGTCCTTTCTTCAAGAAAAATATCCTTTGTTTGAAAGTCTATTGCTATCTAGGTGAGTATGTCTAGTGTCTATTGTGTGTGTTACATATCACATGAGCATATCTTTATAACTCAAACTCAATATTGTATGTCGTAACTTCCCTAGGATTCCTGATATCTACAGTAGTTTAAATGCCGGAGAGGGGTTTACAATCTTTTGTCCTTCCAATTCTGTTATGGAGGCTGTTGATGAACAACGAAAGGTACAAATTTCTGACCCACGAAATGATGAAGTTACAGAGAAACTCGCTTCTTATCATGTAATCCCAAACGGAAAGGTTACTTGGGAGAGGCTAAAGAGAGAAGATTGGACAAAACCTAAATCACCAGATGGTTTGGCTGCACTCTCAATCGGTGGCGTATTAACTTCAGGTGGAGAGCTGAGAGTTGGCAGATCGAAGAGTGGTGGCTTTATGGGATGGGGAGGAAAGGAAGATGGTGGAGTTGTGATTGGCAACAACGAAGCAAAAGTTGTCAAGAGCACAGCTGTTGCTAATGGAGTAGTACATGAAGTAGACGGCTTTGTTGCACCTGATTTGATCTGGAGATATTTCGATCAGCTAAGGATTCCTGGCTTTTAATGAGATAGGCATATAGATTGACGTATTATATCGGCTAGGCAATTGGTAATGCTTAATTAACTCAGTGTAAGTGGAATGAAAGACCTCTTCTTATTGATGTTTGTTCCTAAATTCATCACATATATTCCGAGAGGCCCAAAGGCATAAACATTGCAACACTGCCCAAACCTGTGCACTTATTTACATTGCATATATATTTTCCACATAGTCTTTTTACAACATCATCAGCTTTGGCTCATTTAGATACTCTTTCAATACCCCCATGAAAAGACTTGTAGTTGCCTCATCTACAACTCTTCTATCAGCACTTAATCTTGCAGTCATAATTGTTTTAATCATCGGCTTATCCTTTTCACCATTCTCTACATTAACTTTACCAGGTACAATCTTTCTTTCACCACCACCCACTGCTAATATTGCACCCTGTGGTGGATTAATCACTGCACTAAATTCACTTATACCAAACATACCTAAATTTGAAATACAAAATGTACCTCCCTGGTATTCCTCTGGTGCTAACTTATTATCGCGTGCTCTTGTTGCCAAATCTCTAACCTTTGCTGATATATCTGTTAATGTTAATTCATGTGTTGATGGTACAATGGGTGTAATTAATCCTGTGGGTGTTGCAACGGCGATACTAATATCCACAGATGAGAAAGTGCGTTGACTTTGTGTTTTAGTTTCAAATGTTGAATTTAATTCAGGTACATCGCGTAATGCCATTGCACTTGCTTTAATAATGAAATCGTTCACTGATACTTTGGTATCAAAATCTTTCTTTAATACCTTGCGCATATTTAGGATATTATCAAGTGGGATTTCAATTGATGTGTAAAAATGTGGTACTGTGGATTTTGATTCTGTTAATCTGCGTGCAATAACTTTTCTCATACTAGAGGCTGGTTCATCTGTATATAATGATGGGTCTACTGTTGTAACTGTTTCAGGAATAACATTTGTAGGTATTGTTGGGGTAACAGCTGCTGGTGAAGGAGGAGGTGGCGGAGAAGCAGCAGTGATTGTGGCTGTGGTGTTGGAAGTTGATGTTGTGTTATTCGAAACTGCTGCTGCAATCGGCGCTGCTCGACGTGCCGCCCATCCTTCCCTACCCAAAAACTGAATAGATGGAACTCTAGCCAATCTTATTGCCGTCGGTAACATGCTTAGGTCACTGATCAATGCAAATAACAAAACTGATCTGAACTCTAATACTTTTTGTTTTTTGAAGGATACCGCTCGAGATGAGACGAGATGTGAGGCTTTTGACAGTGGTGCCAATACATTCGTCACCAATAACTGTTTTCTACAACGAATAGAGGTATATAGTACACTCTCTCTCCCTCTCTGTTTTCATCATATGACGTGCTATTTTAGATATCACTCTCTGCCAGATTTGCTATCCTAACTTCTGTACTACCCCCCTCCCTTAGCAAAAGGTACTCTTGCAGTCCACCTTATGTCCCGCTTCCCATGCTGCTAATTGACATTTTTTACTGCAATACCAATAGATTTTGCATCGTCCACAACGTAAGAACTTCTTGTCAGACTCCTCCTCGGTCATTCCACAAGCAGAACATTTCCCAGTCTCCATGGATTCCATTCTGCTGATAACCCCTTTGGCATCCAGATTACCAGCTGCGAGTGATTTCCTCATCCAGTAGACAGCACGGGGAATCTCATTCAAGCCAGACATGCACCTGTCGCCAAACAGATTCTCACTCTTTTCCATCAAAACCCTGCTATATTGTGAAGCTGCGACCCCGTTGAATGCATTCGGGTCGTTCTTTACAACTAATCCAAGATAGTGCGTGGCGAGATTAAGTGATGGACCGAAGCCATTTTCATCTTGTTGCTTAGTCTTCTGAAATATATCCCCAAGCAATAGATTGGCATTATTTACAGTTTTGCCTGTCGCATAATGATGAGCAAGCGTGGCGTACTTAACAGCTGTTTGTGTTTGGGTGACATCCTCTCTCCGAAATGTCGTTGCAGCTAAATTGATCATGGCACCGTAGCTGCCTAAATCTGCAGCTTGCTTCAGATGCGTATTTGCTTTTGCAGAAGACCTTTTTACTACACCGGGCACTCCCTCCTTGTATAACCTAGCGAGATAACATAGTGCGGGAGGGTGACCTTGCTCGGCAGATAGCTTGTAATGTTCAAATCAACTCCCCAGATTCATACTTATCACCAATTTGGAATTGACACCATTTGATTCCTCTTAAAGGAATTCGGCGAGAAGAGAATGAGGTAAATAGGGGAAAAAGCAAGTGATATGTACAGATAATCAAACCAAACTTACCTCTCAACACACTTTATCAATCGTTTGTTGTAAAGCTCAGTATCGCCTTCTTCGGGCACAGGTTCTCGGCATAATAGGCAAAGCGTAACTTTTCTAGTGTAAACATGAGTATCTGCACACGGCTTGCATATCCAGTTGCCACAACACGAGAAATAGGAACACGTATCAGCCGATAAATTATAATTAATGTCCTCTAGACACAGTGGACATGATTCATACGTTGGCGGATGCAACTCCTCATACTCATTGACAACTTTCTTAACCCGTTCCTTTTCAATCAACAGCTCATACTCCATTTCTTTCTTCCCTAATTCCTTCAATTTATTTCCAATACGAATAATCCTTTCATTTGGATCGACCAAGTTCAAGTTGAATAGGCCATCAAGCATAATTGAAGCTTTAAATGGATTGTCGAGTGACAATTTGAGAGCTGCTTTATTTGTTGATATCTCCTCCCTCAATTTCTTGAGTGCAATTGTCTTGTCGTCCATGTTTAATATTGAAGTTGATATCCTCCACTATTCTAGGTATCAATATCTGATAAATTTACTATTTTTTGATACATACCGTTCTGCTCTGCACATACATATACCATTCAATTATATACAGCGGTGCCAATACAATCGCCCTCAATAGCTGTAATCTACAACATTTAGTTAATCATCTCTCTGTTCACTAAACTGCGCAGGTCTTCTACTTTATGATTGCAATTCACGTTGTGATGTCCCGTGACACTCACGATTTCACTAGGTGAGGAGGTCGATTACCTATGTTTGTTAGGGAGGTCGTTTTGCTTATGTATTAATCCAGTTGCAACGTTTCTCGTATCATATTAAATAGCGCACATCAGCAGTATTGCTTTCTTATTCGTTGTGGTTTCGATAACGGTGACCGTATACTAACCTCAATCAAACTTTTAAGAACACATGCACACATCACCAGCCATCAATATGCAAGTTTCATCCAACACAACAAACGACGACAACAACAACAGAAAGAGAAGATGGTACCTCTTAATAGAAAATCCATCAAAGACAACGCATCTAGGGACACTACTACGATGCGCAGCAGCATTCAATTGTCATCAAGTATTATTAGTAGGATATGATAAATTTAATTGTCAAGGTAGCTTTGGATCACATTTATATTTAGATATTGTCGTATTCCCCACATGGGATAGTGTCTATGAATACTTGAGTAATGGTGGTGGTGAGAAGAATGAGAATGAAAATACTGAAGTAGTGGATAGTACTGACGATAGTATACAATCAACTAATGAGCAGAGCAAAACAACATCCTCACAACAAAATAATAACAATCCCGTTACCATACTGGGCATCCTCGGTGCATATGGAGGCGGAGATGAGATATTTTCATCTGTTGGTATGCAAGTTTATGTAGATGATGATTCATATGCTTCAATAGTACCACCTTCACATAGTAAGAAACAAGATACTTGTATACAACATCGTTCATTACCAATAGACAAGCGGCCATTCACAGCAGATAGAGATACATGCTTTATACTGTCTAGATATAAGCATGAGTTCCCTGCATCTCAAGCGCGAATATGCAATGGTTTTGTTCATGTACCTCACTTGTCTCTTGAAGAAACTATATCAAAATCAAATCTAATGGATACGGCGACAACATTATCCATTATATTACATCACTATACTGCCTTTGCTGAATATGAAGAAAGATCATTTGCAGAGAATCAAAAGTTTGTAAAGGAAAGCAAAACAACTTCTATGAGAAGACGGTTGTGTAGAGTTTATAACCAAGATAAACAGTTGAAACAGAATGCTGAGACTGAAAGCGCTGAGACAGAACCAGAGAGTAATGATATTGACGGGCAAGAGTCAAAGGGTGCAATGATGCTGTTTGAATGTACAGATGCTGAAGCAAGTGACTATTGATAGATAAGCTTATTCTTATTCTTAACTTTCCAAAGCACTAATGTTATATCAATCATGACGGATAGATATGCATATCATAGCCTTAATTAACCTCTTGCTGCAGTGAGAAGAGTACAAACATCTAGACCAGCTACATGATATAGAAACCACACAACCCAAGCAAAAGAGGGCTTAGCGCAAAAGAGGGCTTAGCAGTCCATTTGGAAGGCGTAAATCGTCAATCGGCTTTGTTCTTCTTTTCTCAACTGGTGGTGGTCTGTGACTGTGTTAAGAAATTTGCCAGGCAGGGTCAAAAATTGTCGATACGCCACTTTATACCTCTCTCTGGATTAGCGCAGCCTCGGTTGCGGCGGATTACCATCGTCATTATTTTAGTTTATTCAAATGTCTGTATCCAGAGGCTGCTTAAAATAACAGTATGAATAGTTACAATACACAACAATAATTTTCAACTTTCGAGTTAGAAAAATCATTGGTCGGTAATACATTATACTTACTATACTAATTTAAGAGTATGAGAATATCACGTCAATCTGTGGGTAGGCGGAAGGGTAACTTGTTGGATAGCATATCTACTGTTGTTTCTAGAACTAGGCGGAGTGTATTGCAAGCTCATGGAAATAGTAATGGTAGCTGGTTTTGGATGCTTATTGCAACATGCATATTCATTTTATCAGCAATTACTCTATCAAGATCAAATAACGACGACAACAGACACTTGCGATACTCGGGGACTATGCCTACACATGTTCCCAAATCAATTGTAGAGACAGTGATAGAAAAATTTGATCGTAACGACTTTCAAACAAAGCATCTCATACCACCGCCAGATACAACTGTAATATTATTCTATAATTTATACATACCACATGAAAAGGAAGCAGTTCATCATGTTATTGAAGTAGTTAATGAACAGCTTGGTCAGGTTACGAAATCATTACTAAAGTTGAAAGCAGATAAAAGAGGAGCTGTGTTATATTACAATTTGATTGGGAATGAAGTTGCCTTTCCCGAAGAGAAAATGCAAGCATTATGCAATGAGTTGAGTTCAAAATTAACATGTAAGCAAATTGGATACTATACAACAGCAAGTGAATCTGTTACATTACAAGATATGTATGATTATTGTCAAAGAGACGAGGTTGCCAATGCACGTGTGACATACCTACACGCCAAGGGAAGTTATCATCAAACATTGGTAAATACAAATTGGAGACGAACATTAACAGATGCTGTTATACACGAGGATTGTTTGTTCCCACCCGATGACAAATGCAATGTTTGTGGTGCCCAATTCTACACTCGATTTGCAACAATGTTTCCAGGCAATATGTTCACAGCTAAATGTTCATATGTAAAGAAACTGCTACCACCGTTAGAGGGTGGAGAGTATGATCGACTGAAACATGAATCTGTTGTCAAGTTTCTAAAGTATCGACTGTGGGGACAATTGAATACAACGCTATTAGAAGATCGTGTAGATTACTTTGGTTTAGGCAGATATAGATTAGAACATTGGATAGGTAGCCACCCCGATATACAACCATGTGATCTGCATAGAGAAGATGCAACACTCGAAACAATGATAACTGGGAAGATAATACCAGAGACTGATTATAAATGGGGAATGGGACCACGTCGCTATAATGTAGTTGATGAGAATCGCAAGGCAAAGAGATTATTGAAGACGAGCAAGGATGCTCAGTTTCGTGAGTATTTCTACCTACCAGGAAATTTATTGAAGTGGTTTACACTCTATGAAGCAGATGGTGGTATACCCACTGACGAGTCTTGGCAATGGAAATTCTTCCCAGGTGGAGATAGATGGAAGAAACTAGTTGACAAGTACAAGGTGAATGCCGTTGAGGAGATGGTAATACAATCATCTCCCAAGTTTCATTCAGCATTTGCATCCAATGATTATAATCAAACAAAGTTTCAGATTCATGAGGAAGATGAGAAAGCTTTCTCTGACGAATCAACCCCTCCACCACTGATTGTATTCTATCACATTTCTGTTCCAGAGAATAGAAAGTTGGGAGCTTTACAAGCCATGAAATCACAAATAGAGGTATTGACATTGGGTCAATATGATATTATCAGTCGATCATATCGTCGACAACGGCCAGTGATCCTATACTACACGTTGGCAGGGGACGTATTGGACCCAAATATCAATTCCAAAATGCACGCCGCATATATAGACTCAATGTGTAAGAACAAACCAAATCTTACTTGCCGAAAGCTGGGCGATTTCAATAGTGCAAATGTTAATGGTGAAACATTGCATCATCTACACGACTTTTGTCTTGTCAAGCCGGAACTGAGTGTGACATACATATCGAATCAACTACCTCAAATACACGGAGTGAATGCGACGGATAGATATGCTTTGAAAAAGATTAGAGCTTACACAACTGCAGTAACAAGCAAAATGTGTCTCAAATCAAGAGAAACATGTAATGTTTGTGGTACTGAGTTTTACCCGCTACCCTTCAATCACTTCATTGGCAATATGTTCACAGCAACATGCGATTATGTAAAGGATCTTTTACCTCCTGAGAAATTTGAAGCTGCCATGAATGAAGCTGCCGGTAATACTCTAGTGTCGAAACTTCGAGGTGCAATCACCACTGAGCTATTTCAATTCACACCCCAGACACTTGGCTTGAATCAATACTCGGTTGAGCATTGGATAGGTTCCCATCCAGATTTTGAACCATGCGATGTAGCCCCAGTAAGACATAGTATATTCCCAATATTTTCGGGTGGATCATACGCTCCAAATGATTACAGAGGTAGTCAAGCATATGATTTCCAATGGACTTTAGCTCCACGACGAAGTAGTGCTCCCGACGATAGACGTCTAAAGCGATGGAGAGAGAATAGAGCAGTAGAGAAGGATGCTATTGCATATCGCGAATATCACTACCTTGCAGGGAATCTCTTTCGGTGGTATAAACTGTATAGTAAGGCACCACCACCAAATAGCTGGGTATGGAAATGGTATCCAAGAGGAGAAGAGTGGATGCATGGTACCAAAAGATACGGTTCAAGTGTAGTTGAGAATCTCAGCAGACAATGGTGGGATGAAGGGGTTCCTTTCTA
>Ga0214477_101018_pt1 | contig 16076 bp, 18 predicted proteins | sample M1_20Mar14CPVII9_FD_165058 | JGI IMG/M metagenome (GOLD analysis project Ga0214477, IMG submission 165058) | Marine eukaryotic communities from Monterey Bay, California, United States - M1_20Mar14CPVII9sort6BwellC16 | ecosystem: Environmental > Aquatic > Marine > Unclassified | place: USA...
AGTCGATGGCGTTGGTATCCTTATCTTTGTCTTGATCCTTCTTGGTGGAGTCAGCTGACGTCTCAACGGCATGTACACAGAGAGTAAGATCAATCTTAGTGGATTCAGCTGACGTCTCGACTGCTTCAACCTTCTTGTCGTCATCCTCATCGTTTTCTTCCTTCCCATCCTCCTTTTCATCCGCCTTTTTATTCATTTTATTTAATATACGTCCTCTCTCCTCTTGAAAGAAGTAATTATAAGCACTCAAGGGACGTTTTGGTTTATCCTTATCCTTATTCTTCTTCTTCCTTTGATATGGTTGCCTCCTCTCGGACCAAGTATGCATCTGCTGTATACTGTTGTTCATTTGTTGTAGCTGTTGATTATTAAACGCATTAATATTTGTTGTACTCATTGGAATGTATGGTTGTTGAGCTATTGTTCTTTGTGCTGCATGGAAGTTATTAACTGGTATGCCATTCATTATTTGGGCTGGAGTTACCTGCCCTCCATTGGCAAGTACAGTTAATGCGAGCATGGGATTGTTGATACCCGCCATATTGTTACTAATGTCGTTGTTATTATTAGCGGCAGCAACATCATTATTAACTTCATTATTAGTTGGAATCTGTTGTCTCATCTGTTGTTGGTTAGTATTGACCATTCCTCCTTGACCTAGCATGGCCTGTAAAACTAGAGGATTCATCATTTGATTTTGATACAAAACAGCTTGTTGTTGCTGCTGTTGTTGATTTAGAACTACAGCCTGAGTTGGAATTTCCGTTGCCATGATTGATTCAGTACTATTATTATTGGCATTATTCACAGAAGCAACGGCAGTGGCAACAGAAGGATCCATAGTGGATGGTAAATTTGGTATAACAAGACCCTGTAATAAAGGATCCATTGCTGGTTGAATAAGATGATTCTGTGGCGGCACAGTGGTCATGAATAGATTCTGCTGTTGTTGATGTTGCATAGCTTGTAATGCTATCATATGTTGTTGCTGTATCTGTTGCTGTTGTAAAGCTTGCAATAATTGTTGATCCTGTTGTGGATTATTATCAGCTGCTGCGGTATCTTCTTGTTGGTTTTGTGAAGGTGGTGGACAATTAGTTGGAGTTGTAGGCTTTGCTTCTTGATTATTATTGTTATTAGTATTCGTTAAAGTACCATCGTCTACAACTGCTTCTTCTTGGGGCATATTGTCGATTGTTTGTTCCATGTTTACTAAACTAATTTTGATAAGAGTAGTACCTTAAGATATAAGATGGGGGTCAATTATTAGTCATAAAAAGCTTCAGCAGTAAACAACATAAAACATTCCGAAAGATAACATAAATATACATCACCACAATATATATATATAGCATACTATACAATATGAACACTACACAGACACAAAAACAAACAACGACGACATTATCATTCAACACTTTTGTTGTGCGCTGTCCACACTACTTACCTCAAATCAATAATTTACAAACGACCAGCAGCAACAACAAGCTTTCTATTTAATGACAAAGAGGATATTAGAATATTAGGAGAGAAGTACGGCACAAGAAGGATTTAGATTTGCTGCTCGTTTAGTTTTCTCACTGTAATGCAATAATTGGGAGTCTTTTATAAGTAACTGGGACAATGCAACTCTTGCAAAGACTAATAGACAACTTGGAGCAGCGGTGTAGATTGGCCTCATAATTATTTATCTCCGACGGTGAGTACTTGAGATGCGCTTGCCTTTATTACAATGTAATCTATGATCTTGTGATTATATTATCATTGCCTTTCCTTTCCTAAAACGCAAACAAATTGTTCGTATTTCTCTATTTATTTATCCTGGCTGCTGGATTGGATCTTATATTTCTCTCTACCCTTGCCCTGATTTCTGGATGGCTATCGGCTGATTGGATGTGTATATGAGAAGTATACAACAACGGGTAATATCAACAAAAGATATCAAAATCAAAATCATACAAACATAATGTTTCGAAGTATACTACTTCTAATACTAATATCAACACTACTTGCAATTAATGCTACTGCACAAGATGTTAGTGGAATACGAGGCTTGATAGAATCATGTAGCGGGTGAGCCTTGAATAAATTACCACAGCTCAAAAGTTTCTTAAAAGAAGAGAATGGAGTGGACACATATAAAGATGTTCAAGTACGGTTTATCAGTGGTAGAAAGGCGGTAATGACAATATATAAAGATGGGAAAGAACAAGAGAGGATTACACTCAGTGATTATGACGATAAAGATAAGCTCCATGCCTTGTTTAAGGAGAAAGGGTTTGTACAATATACTGATATTGAGTATAAAGAGAGAAGAAAAATGAAGGAGGAAGAAGAGAAGAAGAACAACAATGTACAACAAGCATCGCAGGGGAGAGTATTGAGACCAACCAGTGTTGGAGGACGGCCACAAGCTGCAGTGAACCCAAAATTAAGAAAGAGAGAGATGAAACAGAAACTAAAACAGTTGAAAGAGGCACGTGAGAATTTTATGACCGTGGGTCAGCCCATTGGAAGATAGCTTCTCATTTCTTACTATGTTTAGGTTTGCAAAGAATGTATGGATATGTGTGATGTACTTAGACTTGAATGACAATATTTCAAAACCCAATACACTATAGGGTTGGATGTTTGATAAAGTCAAGTACTTCACTCGATATCTGATCATCTTACTACTAAAAGCTTTAAAGTAAAGCTTATGTTTAACTCTCTACATACCTTATTAACAACAAAAACCTATGATTCGCCAACCAAGTCTTTATTCAGCAAAGCACATTCCAACTTGATTGTCTTGAGTGCTCGTTCAGTTGACACCCTATCGGATGCCATACACTTCCAATCATTCATAACATATGCCGTCTGACCCTCCAACCGATCTAATTGATCCACAGCCTTCTCAAGATCTCCCAATTGTACATACTTTCGTGCCAATGATAAGATGCCATCGCTAACACTACCTTCCTCTTCAGTAGTGGGTACAGCATCCGGTGAGGGTGGTACTGATAACTTGGCAAAGAGTTTGCCCAGTAGTTGTCCTTCTAACCCAGCCCTACCTTCTGGTACCATTGCCGCTTCTCGTCCAACATCATAACTCTCATCAAACTTAACTTGTAACTCAGAAACAGTGGGTACTCCTCCATGATTTGCTCTCGCTGGTATCATTGTCACAGCAGAGGCAATCACACCCTCTTCACCCGCGGCACCCTTTAAAGCTGCAATTTCCACAGCCGCACCTTCACCAACCTCCAACTTATTTGCAAGTGCTAATGCCGCCGCTGAAACACGATGTGCCTTCCTTGATCCACTTTCATAATTCCTCGAAACCTCCAATCGACTTTCCAACATGTCCAACTTCTCCTTCAATCCACTCATGGTATTAACATGTGTTTCTAATTCAGTAGCATGGTCAGATTTTATTTGTGCTATATCATTTTGCAACTTGGTTTGATAATCGAACTCCAATTCATTGGCAATTCGTCTTGTTTCATTCCCTAATACATCTTTCATTTCTTGTTCACGTGCATCGGATGTGGCTTTCATTAATCCCTGTATACTCTCCTCTTTGGCTGCCAAGGCTGCATTCGCTTGACGTGTAATAACATCTTCCTGTTCACGTAACTTCGCCGCTAATAGATTTTCAAATTCCAATCTTTGTTTCTGTAGTATCTCACGATAATTATCACCAACTTCCTTTTCCTTCATGGATAAGAACTCTTTAAGACGTACTGCCTCCCACTTGGTACGATCTGACATTTCAGTAGCCAATTGTACAACACGGATGCGTAATTCACTTTCAGATAATGTATCTAAATCAGAAAAGTATTCTGAATCTAAGTCAGATTGCAGTGCCGCCTTTGCTGCTTTTAATGTATTTGAATTCTCCAATGTACTACTTGATTGCAATTCAGACATGGCCGTTTCAGCTGAGGTTATTGCGGACATTGGATCGATACGTGTTTCATTTGATTCGTTGTATTGAGTTGCCTTATTGGCTGCCTCAAGTGCAGCCTCTTCCTTCGCTTGTGCTTTATCTTGTTTAGCTTTCCCTTCATTAACTGTTTCATAAAAGGTATTAATCTTTGTAAGATCAACACGATTACCATCCTCAGGATGATCTAATGATACTTCAATTTCTCCCCTCTCCACCTCCACGACTTCTTCTTCTTCTTTGGGTGCAGCAGACATATCCTTTTTGGGGGGTGTTTGTTCAGCGTCAATATTTGCAACTGCACCCTGTTTAGTAACTTCTTTAACTTCATCAACAACCTCTTTTAATTCCTTTGATACCTTCTTCTCTTCTTTTTTGGCAATACTAACAACATCACTGATAACATCATCACCTAAACCTGGGATTAATCCATTATAATATGCACCACCTATACCTACTCCAGCTAAGGCTAAGATGGGTAGTAATGCACCACCTCCACCCCCTCCACTACTGCCACCGTCACTTGGCGGCGGAGATACTTTATTCACCCTATCAGCTGCTGGTTTTGCTGAACTTCCTCCGCTACCACCCCCAGATGTTTCCTTTGTTGTTGATGTTTTAGTACTTGTATTGGCATCTTTTTTACCCTCCAATTGTTTTTTACTCAATGCACGTTTGTGTGCTGTATTTGCTGTCAAATTACGCCGTTGTTGTGCATGGCGCTGACGAACAGTAGTTAATGTTGCTGTTCTTCGTAGTAGGATGGTACGGGAGAGCATTGTTGTTTATATCAGTACCAATACCAATAGTAGTCTTCAGTGATGCACCGACCATCAAATTTTATGAGAGTATGTACAAATCTTTAGGATACCGATCAAGAATGTCCTTGCCGGCTATATATGTAGTTGTGATCGAATCTTAATCTTTACTCAATGGTGGATGAGGAAGAGGAGTGAGTCTTTAGAGTGAGCTAGGGACGGCGTGGCAGCCATACTATTCACTATCACTGAGGGAAGGCGATTGATGGCAACATATACATTACTTGGATTATCTAACTTAATGTGCCAGACTACTACTCAGATTTCATTTCTTCTCTTCTATCTCCTCAAACTCAAGTATACTTTCACTTTTTAAATGTACCATCATATCTTGATTGAAGTATCTCTAATGCTCTCTTAGCTTCACCATTGCCATTCAATGGTTTTACGAGTGCATTTGCATCAGGGTTGAAAAAGAAGGGAACAGAGTAACGATCTCCTGCAGTTCTCGACGAAGGAGTTACTACTCTGTGAACTGTACTAGCATATTCACCGCTGGTCCAATTACTAAGCATATCTCCGCAGTTTATAACAAAACTTCCCTTCAATGGGATGGCGTCAATCCAATGCTTTTGATTATTACGTACTTGTAGACCACCAATGCTATCTTGAAGTAAGATTGTGAATAGGCCATAGTCTGGAAGGTGCGCGTTATCACAATTTATGATGATGAAAGAGAGGAGATAGTAACTTATGTTAGTACATGTGGTTCAAAGACAGTCAAATAATGGCTAATAAATGCCAAATGAAGTATCCAAATCGCCGAGTCTTCATATCGAACACACGAAATCATATGATACAAAGATACTAACGCGGACTTTCCTGTATGCGCTCCACAGCCTTGAGATGATGATGTAATAACTTTACTATCTTTTGTTGCAGGGTAATGAAGTAATCGAAGTGTGCACAATGGTTGACGAGATTGTTCGATAAAGAAATCCTCTGCAATGCCGCCATTTGGGTTGTCATTTAAGCTCAGACCAAGCGCAAGTAGAAGTTTATCAGATAGTGTAATCAACTCTGATTGATACTTCATCACATGTTCGCGGAAACCGATAATACTTGGATTGGTATTTTCATTAGGCCACATGTTATCACCAAAGAACAACAAGGAATCTTCATTGTCGTAACCACAATCGAAGCCTTCCTTATAATCACCCTTCTTTGTTGTTGTTGCATTATTGTTTGATACATGTACTCCACCCTCTTCTGATAGTAGAAGGTCACGAGTACCATCCTTGTTATCTAAATCTTCACCTCCAATTTCAAAGTAACCTCTATATCCCTTTTTATTCTCACTATTATTGCAACTGCTTACTTGCAACTTCGTACTCAAATCTAAATCGAAAAAGTTTCGTGACATATTCATGATACCGTCCATAACCTTCTGATCTACACCGTGATTGACGATATAAAAGAATTCAACATTACGACAGCATCACCAATCTGCTTTGCATAAACTTCTTTAGGTTGGGATAAGTCTATGATAGGGATGGAATCAAAATCTTTCGGTTCGCTGTCAGCGTTTGGAGTTGCAAAATCGTCATCACGTATTTCCTCCTCTTCCTTTTCCTCTTCCTTCTCTTCATTTAGAGATAGATTGGCTGTTGCTGTTGTTGTAGCAAACATCCAATGTTCTGCATCTCCCTCATCATGTAGAGTAAGGTGGAATCTCACTACATACGATAGATAACCATATTCATTCGATATATATTTTTCGTACACATAATTCATATGTTAGATATCGGTATCATCATATCAAATTTTCAATCATATGTACACTAACACAGTAAACATAATAATAATCTTACCTGTAGGACGTCGACGGCGCTGGGAGTATGACGTCCTTTTATGAAACGTTGAAGCATATAAATAATCCACTTCTTCGTCATTTTTATCCATAGATTTTGTACTATTGTCATCGTAAAATTCCTCCTCGCCGCCCCAGTAAAATATCGCTGCGCCCGTTGGTGATACCGGTGCATCCTCTACCATTGAATACGTCATAATTGCAATTGACTAGACGAGTAGGAGGTATTGTAATAGACCAATGGTAAAGAATATCTTTGGTGGTGTTCTACAACTATATGTAGGTTTATAACCAAAAAGTATAGGTGAGTACCCAAATACAGTCGAGGGCTGTAGTGATTTGAGGGCGACAACAATAAGTTGAGTATTGTCTGTTTGCAATATAGTGGTGTTTATTATAATACTTTTTAAGCAGAAGTAACTCATATAAGTATCTGCACAGTAGCAAGGAAGAATGTGCATCCAGAGGTGGCCACTCATCACCTAAAATCTATGAGTATCTAAAACTAAACCTTCACCATGAGACTATCCCTCGTTATGCCATTATTTGTGGCGGTCAATACTCTATTAACTTCAGTCTTATCCTCGTCGATGCTAAATGATAACCATCGAGTATTAGAAGAAGATCAAGTTGGTATATTTCTCATTAAAGAGATTGAGGATGAACAACCGAATAATGATGAGGATGATGAACACAACATATCAGAACATACATTATACTTGCATCATGGTAATACACGCAAACTTAAACGAAGAGGACGTAAAAGAAGAACATATAATTTAGCACATGCAGATGGTACTATTAGTGAAATTACGAATGGCGGACGAGATTGGGCTTTAAATTTGATTTCGGGAAGAGTAAGTTATGTGCAATGATATGAGCATTAATGACCTATTGCAAATACTAACAATAGAGATACTCACCCACCCCCTCTCCAATATAGGATAAAATTAGAATCCCAAGAGGTTCAATAATGTCCTCAGGTAAAGATGCATCAATCAATATCATGGGAAGATACCCTAGTAGGGTACGAGAGAAGGATAAAAAAGTAGAACACCATACACACAACAGACTACCAATTTATCGTAACAACATCTTCGACCGACAACGAAACCTAGCCTATTTCAAGGGTAACGAACAATTGATTGGGACGAAAAGTATGCTCATTGTAAGAATTATTCTAAATGATGGGAGCAAATACGAGAGGACACAGAATGATCTTCGGAATGATATATTTGCTCCCGAGGGTAATGGTCAAGTCAGTCTCACAAGTCAATATAAAGCCTGTTCATATGATCAGCTTAAGTTTATACCAAGCAATGTTAATAATGGTGTAATAGATATTGAAGTAAATCTTTCAAAGAGTGAAGGACACATGGCTATAAACAACGCAGTCACAGCTAAGATTAATTCTCAATTCAATGTCAACAGACCAGACAAATTGGCAGATTATGTTATGTACTGCCATCCAAAGGATACGGGAGTGGGGCTTGCATATGCTTGGGTCAATTACTATTTAAGTGTATATAATGACTCTTGGTGTAGCTCCCTCTCGGCGGGTATGCATGAGTAAGAAAAAGAAGTGTGCATGATATGCTCGTATTATGCCCTCTTCCAAAGTCTAACATCGATTTCCCTATTCTTTTCTTCCTCCTTCAATAGACTTGGACATAATATGGGGTTGGGCCACGCAGGAGAGAGTGATGAATACGATGATCAAGTTGGTTTTATGGGATACAGGTAGGTGTGAGCCAAGGCATAGTATTGGAGAAGTCTAGAGTCCGAGTTTATTTTTGCCATAATGTCATGAACTAACAATATCAAACATAACCTAATAATATCTCCTTCACAGCTATAGCGCATTTAACACACCAGTCATGTGCTTTAATGGTGCCAAATCATGGCAAACAGGTTGGTACTCTGACAAGACCACCGTAGTCAACCCTGGGGAAAACTGCTTTGAGGATGATATATATGGTATTAGTAAATATGGTGACCCCTCCTCTGAGGTTGTACTTGTCAAGATTAATGACCAGTCCGCTACTGATTTTTACATCGCTTTCAACTTCAAGGATGGTATCAATAGTCAGACAGTGGAAGCTGGCAATCGAGTTACTGTCACATCGGCAGCAGGGGAAGGTAGTAGAACAAAGTATGCCGTCTCGACTCAATTAGCTAAATTATTCATAGGTGGTCAATGGAGTAGCATAATAGGTGGGAAGAACATGCAAGTCAAGGTGCTAAGTGCCCACCTTGGTAAAGGATATGCTCGCATCCGCATATCAGAGAACGGGGAAGATTGTAACACAAGTTCACCCACTAAGCGCATAACATCTCCGCCATCCCCATCTCCAACAAAAGCGCCAACGGTAAGAAGGAGTGCGGAGTAATATTACTGCTGTTACTATTACTGTCAATTGCTCACCTCTATCTTTCTATATTGATACTTAGCCGAATCCAACAGTAGATCCAAGCACAGCTCCGTCGAAAGCTCCGACAAAAGCGCCATCGGTAAGTTAGACATTCGTCTCATTTTGATCGACAATCGTGATATTGCTCATATGATAATCTTATCCTTTTCTACATAGCCAAAGCCATCAGCAGATCCTAGCACAGCTCCGACCGAATCTCCCAGTCTAGCACCGTCTAGCTCAGCACCTACGGTAAGTACACACACGTAGATGCAAGTGTACACACTGATGGGCATGATACCATACGCTCATCTCTATCTTCTTTTGTTTGAAATCTTTAGCTGATCCCAACATCCAGTCCGAGCCAATCTCCATCAAAAAGCCCAATCGAAGAGCCTTCTTCATCGCCGTCAAAAGGAGTGAGCCGGGTTATAGGTGCCGAGGTGAGTGCTTTCTTCTTCAAATGTTACTTGTATCTCTTTAGAGGACACGATATTTTCTTTTTTTTTATATTATCACTCACGGGCCACCCTCTTCTCTTCTTATTACCAATATCTCACAGCCAACAACACCCCCAACAAGCCAATTCACCTCACTGAGTCCAAGCAGGGTACCGTCTGAAGCTCCTAGTCCAGCGCCGACGGTAAGTAAATGCTTTTCTTCTTTTGAGATTTTTCATTACTCATCTATCTGGTACTCATATGATTTGCCCTTATATCTTCCTCCCTTATGCACTATCTAGTCGGTCTCGACATCCAGTCCAAGCCCAAGTCCGTCCATGTCTCCGTCTAATGGGGTAAGCTTTGAATTGTTTGTTGTTGAGCACATCTTGTGCATACTTTTTTTGGCAAATGGTATCTTGATATTGACAACTCAAAAGTAACTCTCAACTCACATACATTCTCTTTCTCTTCATGATGTTCATCTCACAGCCTTCCAAGACGCCAACACTCAAGCCTGTTACAGATCAGCCATCAAGAGCTCCTGTTACAGAGCAGCCCACAACCTCACCAAGCAAAGCTCCGGTTTCTTCCGAGCCCACATCGTCACCTAGTGAACCAGAGGTCATCACTCCAGAGCCAACTGACCCTCCCCTAAAAGCTTTACCAACAACCGGACCCACTCAACGACCAGTCACCGATAGTCCATCGTCCTCACCAGTCGAATCTCCTTCAAAAGAACCGACTCTCGAGGTATGTTGTAGTATTAGACTTCCCTTTTCTCTTTACATTCTCTAAGTACTAAACTTACACGTCTTCATGTTTCACCTTCTTTAAGCCGTCAAAAGAGCCTTCAATATCGCCGACGGCTGAGGTAAGCTGCTTTTCCTGTTGTTGTTTTGAGTGTGTAAAAGATGTGTGCTGCTTTGCTATGCCGCGTCGAGTCTATCTCTAGAGTTGAGGATAGCTTATTTTTACAGCCGTCATCTCAAACATGCACTAATTCTTTTTGACTCTCCTCTCCTCACATTATTCGTCTCACAGCCATCTCAGAGTCCATCGAAGTCTCCATCACTGAGTCCTAGCAATGACCCTAGTCGAGCCCCAACGGTGAGCGATTGTTGCCATTAAACTGTTTACATTTGATAATATAACTCATCTCTACCCCCTCTACTATACTTAGCCAATTCCAACAGTTAGCCCAAGTCTAAGACCATCAGACGTTCCTTCAAACGAGCCATCATTGAGACCAACTACCCAAAACCCTACATCTACATCTCCCTCAAAGAGCCCGACTGGCCAGCCTACACTCAAGGTACGTACAATCTTCATTTCCTATGTGTATATAATTTTTGGCTTATCTTCTTAAAATCTATTTCTGGCATACTACTTCTTTTAAAATGCCTTTAGCCATCTCCACCCCCCACACAAAGACCTGTAACAGCAGCTACTCCACGTCCAACGAGAAAAATATATTCTCCAGGCGTAAGGAATCGACCGACGAGGAATCCAACTCCACTGCCCACTCCACAAACATGAGGAAACATTGCTGGCCTACTCTTTCAGAGTAGACTACATCAACATGCAGATCGGAAGGATTAACTCCTTGACTAGGCCAATTTATTGGCATGACATATAGCTGTTTGATACGAATGAAGCCCATCTATCTATAACTAACTGATGCTTCGGAGATATAGGGTGGGAGGTACGGTACTAAGGAATAGTCAGTGATGACTGTGGAATGATAGCAATGCAGTGTATAAGACTTCATCTAAAAGACTTATAATTACAGCCTAATAATTGATATGTTCTACTACCCATTCATTCCAGGTATTTATTTCCAATCTCAATAGTGACACAAACACAAGACGCACAGGATATACATCTTCAAACACAAAGGTTTATTTATCAGTTCCACAACAGTCAATTGATGTATGATATCTGTCTGGATCGTCATTTACTGTCTCCTACTGAGAAAGGGAATATTGACCTGGTTATGAATGGATATATCGTTTAGCGCTTCCTATCCGTCTCAATTTATAGTTCATCCTTTACCTTCAAGATAGCATCCAAGATGGCCGGTGCTAGTGTTGCTTCTGGATTGTCATCTCCCGCTGGATCACTTTCCGATTCACTAATGGCAACATACTTCACTTCTCCATTTACAGCATATACAGCGAATCGTTTGCACCGACCTATAATGCCGTCACTCTTAGGTCCGTCGGCGGTCATTTCCATATCCAAAGCTGCAGTTAAAGCCCCACTTGGATCTCCTAAAAATGTGAGCATTCCGTCTTTATCATTTGCTTCACTGTGTGCTACTCTTAAATCAGCAGCCCAAGCACTCATGACTGCTCCATCATTAACACAATAGATAATAATTTCATCTATTCCGGCCTTAGTACGTAGAGTATCCTGAAGTTCTACATAACTAGGGACTTGGGCGTTGGATCACGTAGGCGTGAAGGCTCCTGGTAACCCAATCAAAAGAACATTCTTTTTACTTGTATACTCTTTAAGGTCAATCTTCTCTGGAGGAAAGCCCGAGTGGAGTTCAACAGATGGAAGCTATAATGTATACGGATATGACGATATCAAAGCGTTAGTGTTGATCCAGTGATATATATGAAATTATATTGCAATGGATATCTTCACATCTTATGTTCACATCATATGTATTTCCGAAAACAGACACACCAAGTATTCAGCGCAAACACTGCAATGTATTTTGTGTTGTATAATTTTCTCCGATCCATCTATCATTATGTTCACATCGTCATATGTATGTCCGAAAATAGAAACCAAAATAGTACTAACCTTATCACCAATTTTGACAGCATTAATAAATGGAATACCATAAACACCCCAAACAGTAGCAGTGGCCAAGGCCAGCCTTAGTAGTTGCATCATGGTGGATGGATGGTTGTCAATAAATTAAGACAAATGGAAAAGATTTGATGGTATCCTAGGATACCTTACATCAAGATAGAAAGAGTCCATCTTCCTTCTCTTGCTTTTCTAAACTCTACATACACCGGACCAACTAGTATCTATTTAACATATATATCGTGCCTTTACATATAGTTATTTACAATAAGTTTATCATATCATACCCTCATTCCAGAATCAGACACCGCTGGTACAACGCCCAATGATGCCAAACTCAGATGATACTAAATCATCTTGTGTTTAGAGAGGTAGTTCCTTTTTACAATCTTCAATATCATCCTGACAAGAGTCCGTGTAAAATTTAGTTTCTTCTTCATCACTTGCACTTTCCAAATCATTGACACATTCATCAAAACCATCCATCATCTTTTGCATGGTCTTCAACTTAGATTCTTGGACAGTCTTAACATTACGAGCAAGCCATGTTTTGATATGAGCATAAAATTGCTTTTGGAGTACACTAATGTTTGGGGTTGCTGAGCAATTTGCCAGCTTTGCCTTGACTTGTTTGAAAATGTGGCGCACATTCTCTTTCCTTGCCACAGATGATTCAAGGGAGGCAGCAGCGCTTTCATCTTTGTACAAGAGATATTAGATCATGAGGCGATACACAAGAATCAGATGAATAAGTACAGTATCAAACTTTTACTTACCAGGTTGTGGAGTAGGTACCGCCAAAGATGGAGGATGATCAGCTGTTGTCTCTGCCTCGTGCCTACTTGTGGCAGCGGAACTTGCGGTGGAAGCGACATTCCCAGCACTCCTATCTCTTTGAGTTGTAGAAGAAATAGTTGAATTCGTATCAGTGCTTTGCTGGGTGTCATTATCTCCACTTAAGGTGTGGCCATCATTGAGCTTCCGGCGCTTCCTTTCCTGTTGGAGTTCTTCGTTGAAAATAGAGTAAGGATGTTCAAGATTGATACGAGCCTTCTCCAACCATTTCTGCCCATCTTCAGATCCCCCCTTAACAAACATCTCTTCGTAAATACCATTCAGGAATGCATAATTAATCATTTCATCATGTCCAGTCAACGTGCATGTTCCCTTGGTAGCAATGTAGTCATTATTCAACGAATCAGAGGAAGGGCTTTGGACTTGCCACCCATACTGTTCTTCAAGGATCTCCCCAACTCGTTGCCCAAGTAAAGGCCTATTGGGCTCATTGATCGAACGCTTTTTACGCGTTGATGAGGTAAACTTATCTTGACTGGTGATGTCTTTAATGATATCTTGATGCATGCCATGGGGGGTGTTGATAGAACATATTAGATAAAAGTAATCACCTTGATTCAAAAGTTTCAGTCACTTACGAGAGAGTATCTCATCACGGGATAACTTCTGTTCGTCCCCAGCCTGCTTAAAGAAGTACTTTGCTCCTCCACTTCTCAGCCTTTCTAATAGTGATCCACCTAGCGCTCGACTTCTCGACTCTGAAATCTTATCTTTCTCACTAGAGACAATATTATCGAATGCCGTCTTATACTTTTCATTCTCTAAACTGAGAATGACAATCTTATCATGCCCCTTCCTCGCCTTGACCACCCCCTTCCTAATGTCTTTCACCATTTCTAGAAAGATTAAAGGTGTACTTTTGTTAACCCCCTGAGACAAATCAACAAAAACGGAACACAATTCACTCACTTTTTAATGCATCATCCTGCTCAACTTGAAAGTAATTCATTCCATCCTTTTTATATAGCTTCCCACCACCCATTGGAATCTTAATCAATTCATGTAGGGCTAATTCACGATACGCTTGCTTGTTCTCTCCAGTTTGTTTTCTCTCGGCACATTTGTTGATGATTTTATTATATTTCGAATCAGTTTTAGTGACCACAAGATCTTCAGGGTTAGTAGGGTTAGGAGGTGGTTGGGGTTTCGATGATGGTGGCAATATCATGGGCCTACCCTGGATGGCAGTATGTCCATTTCCACCCTTCTTCCTCTCTTTAGCCGTCACTTGACCACCCTTTTTACTCTCTGTATTCTTGACTACACTCCCCGACCACTCACTTTTTGCCCTTGATAGATCGTTGGAGATTTCTAAAACATTGTTGGAGAACATTCTTTTAGCTTGACAATAAGTAGACTTAACAAGAAAGGAACACAAGATGAAAATACATACTCTCTAGTGCCTCCTCATATCCTGCCACGTGACTTTCTCCGCCTCTATGGAAAAGGAGTAAGGAAGGATTTATTAGTAGTACTGGCACCACATTTCCACATCATTTCAAAACAATTACAACGCTTTCAAGCAAGAAGAAACAAGAACAGGAAATTGAAATTCTTCTACAATAAATCCAATAGGTATATCTTACCTAGAACCGCGATATAACTTTCCTCCTGAACTTTGAACTTGTACATCTAAATCATCATATACTCGAAGTTTGAGATCACACGCCCGTAAACTTTTATTTCTATTTTCTCCATACAGCATTTCAAAGTATTTAGTAATACATTTCTTATAGTTTGCATCATTTAAGCTTAAAGTAATATCCTTATCATTATCATCAACCTTTACCTCAGTAGTACTCTGGGGTAAATCAGGCTGACGTGTAGAATTATTGTTAGGGGCGGCGGCGGTGGTGATATCACCATTTCCACTTGTTGTATTACCTCCATTAGTGCCCTCCTCTTGCTTAATACTTGGTGATGAAGTAGGACCGGCATGAGGAGAGACCGACCGTATAGTTTGAGCACTGTCAAAATTATCTTGATTGTTGTTGTAGACATTTTGTTGAGGTAATTGTGCTGCTTGAGCTGCTACAAGAAAATCGCCAGCAACAGCCGCCGCATCATTACCATCCACAGCACCCCTGGCGAGTGCCTTTTTACCAAGAGATGGCATTTGGTGATGTGTAATAGGCGCTCTACTTGGCAAGAAAAGTTCAATGAAATGAAAGAATTGCTTTGCAATCGTTTTGGCGATCAACCGCTCTGAATCCCCTTTGCTGCAAATTGTTAGAGAGGTCAAGTACGGTTACGCCACAGAAGTTGCAATAAGCCATAGGATATTAAAACGTAATAATGTCTGCATCAATTAATAAGAACGTAAATGTCGAGAGAAGGACATGGGATAAAGAAACATATGAAAAACGAGCTCAATCTCGACTCGCAGCCGAGAATGATGAAGGCTCATCTTCTTCTACTCCACAAATTAGTGATGCTGCTAACAATGATATAGAAAGTGATGCAGCCAAATCCCTAAAGAATGAGATTGATCCTACAGAAGAGAAGGAAGAGTTTGCACCCGCTAAGCAAGGTCGTGCTGGTCCTGAGTAAGTGTATAATTTATGTGCATATGATATGCACAAATTATGAATGATTCCTCATTGCAAACTCATGCCTTATGACTTTATTTGTGTATTATATACTTACACATATTATCTATGAATATTTGCCTTCATTATTGCAATGAATCTTTTATCTCACGGTTTTACTCTTTATGTATTATACTTACACATTATAGAGGATCAAAGCGTGCCTTTTTAAAATCACGTTCCAACAAGGTAGATTTGGAAAGTAAGCTCGGTTCTACTGAAATCATAGACCCAGCGGCTGCATCTGCTACTAAAAGTTCAGATGTATTAACACCTTCATCGGGAGTATCAAAATGTTCCGACGGAGTAGGATGGCATTGTCGTGTATGTGATTGTTTTTTAAAAGATTCATTAACATACTTGGATCATATTAATGGGAGGAAACATCAAAGACATTTAG
>Ga0214477_101019_pt1 | contig 16065 bp, 18 predicted proteins | sample M1_20Mar14CPVII9_FD_165058 | JGI IMG/M metagenome (GOLD analysis project Ga0214477, IMG submission 165058) | Marine eukaryotic communities from Monterey Bay, California, United States - M1_20Mar14CPVII9sort6BwellC16 | ecosystem: Environmental > Aquatic > Marine > Unclassified | place: USA...
GCCCGGCCCAAGCGCCCGTTCGAGTTCGCCGAAAATTTATTTTCAGTGTATCGCCAATTTTATTCTTAATCTGTGACTAAGGAGCACAATTAAAACTGATAGGAGTTACCTGGTAGGGTAAACTGATACTCTGACACCAATGTATATATTATGAGAAGTGTGTTTGGCACGCTCAGAATTATATTTTGGGGCCCTTTTCTATTTTGGGGCCCTTTTCTGTACCCCTTTTTACAAGAACGGGACTCAATGGGATGTTCATGTAAGGGCTCTTACAAGAGTAAGACTTAAGTGGGATATTCCGAAGAGGGCCCTTATTCGAACAATGCTCAATGGGACTATTCAAGTCCCCGTTCCAAAGAATGTCTAACAAGTGCTCATAATTTCTCCATCGAGGTTGTATTCATCTGAGGCAGTAGTTATATCAAATATGAGTATCAGTTTCTCACCACTACAGGCTGCACATGTTGGAGGGACTCCAGTTGTACCTGGAAGCCGTGATGTGGTTGGAGGCAGAGGTAGAAAGATGAATGGGTGTAACGATCATTACAACGCTGTGATCTCTGCCATGAAGGTTAGTTTTCACATGTAACTATCATATCCCTGGGAATTTCCTTACCGGCACTAAAAGTGCCGGTAACCGTAGAAAAAAGCAATTTACTTAGTAAAACCTTACCGGCACTAAAAGTGCCGGTAGAGGCCTCGCGTATTTACTAACTAAATTATTTTTCATTATGACATTACCTGAGGCATATAGTGAAAATAGCTGCCAATTTTGGCTGAAAGTGGCAGTTGGTACAAACCTATAGGGACATTATTATCTAATGGCCAAAAATATACGTACGATAGTGTTTTGGAAAGCTGACGTTAAGACGATTTTAATGATATATTCAAAAATATATATAGTGCCTCGCTTCATATTTTATTGTCGAGTTAATGCCAAACCTTACCGGCACTTTTAGTGCCGGTAAGGATTTGGCGATATTTCTTCTTTATTCTTACCGGCACTAAAAGTGCCGGTAAGGATTGCCAGGGATATATATAAATATATATACTCAACCTCTGTTTTATTACCACATAGTCCTTCGGTATTGTCTTGGGCATGCAGCGGGCAGGGGGGAGGTTCTTCTCATATAACGAAAACCTTGCCTGTTATGAGGACCAATGCTTCAAGGACTCAGTGACAAAAACAAGTCAAGCTCTGAGGGAGGATCAACGTATTGTGAAGGAAAAGATCAGGGCAAATTTGGCATCCAGAACACTTACAAATGTACCACCAAGGTCTGTCAAATTCTGGACTGGATGTTCTGAAAGCCTTTTTAAGGCATTATTTGATGGCTGCAACCCAGAAATGTTGCCAGCGATGATTAGTGCTCACATCAGAATTTGGTATAAGTTTATGCATAAACTTCAGGTTGTAAACTTCTACTGTCGAGGCAAGGTGTATTTATAAACTTCTAAGTTTTTTTATAAACTTCCAAGTTTATAACAAAACTTCTATAGTTTATGTTCGTAAACTTAGTTGAGTAAACTTGGCGAGTAAACTATAGGGATTCTTCGCAGTATATTTTTTGAGAAGGTTATAAATGTCGCACTTTGGTATCTTTATTTTATTATCTGCACTAGCTAGCACGCACATGCAGAGTACAAAACAAAAAATTACACTATGTCGTTACTACTACTACTCTGAGATAGCGGCGGCTCTAGCGTCAACGATACTCAGCAAATGCAGTCTAATGATACAACGATAAATACATAAGGTTAGTTTGCAATATAAATAACAAGCGGTATATAAAATACAGCCGTATCGGCTTCACAACACTTACCAACGTCACCGATCGTTGCAACTGCCATCATATGTTAATGAGATGATGTATGAGTTATGAGTTTGAGATACGGCAACAGCAATCATATTATATCTTACCGTTATGAATAATATCTGTCGATATACGGCGATCAGTGGCATCGACGGCATTGTCTACTACGTAGACGATAGAGTTGCCTTCGATGTTACAACGTTCGACAATAAAATAATTGCAATTGCAATAACACAAAGGGCGTATAGATACAACAATCAACTCACTTTCTGATGCATTACAACAAGATCTCTGATGCTACTTTGATTTTGCATTCACTTACATGTCATTCAGAGCTGTGTGATGTACAAAATTGTCCTAAAATGAAACAATACTTAACGCATATTGCAGAATGCGACTCAGGGAGTACTGCTTGCCCTCATTGTGGGGACGTGTGGACCTTGATTTGCAAACACGCAAAGAGATTCAAGGAGGCGGAGCAGTACTAGACGCTGGATTCAGAAAGATGTAGACTTCTAGTATCTGTGCTATACTCCTCTTTAGTGTATACTTTATCGTCTGTTTGCTGTTATAGAATGTAGGGACAAATAATTCTAGTGCATTATCTTTACAGATGTATAGTAATAACTAACATCTATATATCAAAACTTTCTCTAAAGTGTGTCAATCCACAAATACCTCCATTCAATATCTAGACAACATACACAAGTGTGTAAATCCACAAATACTCTCCACTCAGTTGATTCTCCTCCTCTTGTTCCTTGGTTCTAAAATAAATACAACTGGGCTGCCTGGGACAACTTTAGGAGGGACCTTTGGATCCTGGTTAAAGAATGTTACAAATCTTTCTATTGGCATTACATCTGTGTCTGTTTGTTCCACCTTTCTCTTTTTTGAGTAGCTACTCTCTTTATTACCAATGCCTTTAGTGTGCCCATCCATTAGGTCCATGCAATCTACATATCCAGGTTCTTGAATGGTACCATTCCCTCCACCCCCATCATTTAACCTTGCAACATTACATGAATTTATCATTGTCTAGGGGTTAATTATCACTACCTTGTTTGAACTTTTGGTGTTCTGTTTTGACAATTTGGTATTGGTATGTGTAATTGTATATCCCAAGTTGTTCATTGTCATTGTGTACAGTTTGTTTATGTACAGTACTAACCAATATTTTAAAAATGCTAATGTAAAAAATATGCTGGTATGTATTTTTGTTGTGGTTGAATAAAGGGCTTCTTTTTTTTGATAGGCATGTTCAGGAACAGTTCACGACTACTATGTTGGAGTGACTAATATTACCAGTGTGAAACAAACTTGGGTAGATGATACTGGAGTCACTGTCGCTCGACTAATCTCATCTAATCGAAACCCCAATTTGGGACTATCGTCTGGACAAGGGCAAGTGGGGCCTTTTCCGGTCATACTAGGGCCTGTTATAAATTTATGGGCTTTTCCGGTGATATGGTACTTGATGTCAATGGGGCTGAAAATTTGTGAGCTGAAATAAAAAGATGATAAATAGATCAAGGTTGATAGTTTACTTTTACCTGTCTATAACAGTTGTTATAGGATTCAATTCTGCTCATCTAATTGAAACCACTCCCAAATTGAACCAATATAAAACACAGAGTATGCTGTTGCTATTGTGTCCTTTTATTCCTCTGTCTTGCCCAGATGATAGTCGTAAAACTCTGATTCATCTACTGTGTTGTACCGCTCACGAATTGCCATGCAGGATGGTACAGGACAGAATACTTCCTCACACCTCTTGGCATGGAGCTGAATAAGGGTTTGGACGCGATTACAGACCCTGCATCCCCCATTTGCCCCAATGTTGCAATCAACACGGTGTTTGAATAGTCCCTTCATCTTGGCACAGTTCTTTGATGGACACTTGGTCGATTGGCATGTAGAAACATGTAAGATAAGTTGCATATGAAGATCAAGGATACGCTTTCGTGCATCTAGTGTGTTCTGCACTTTAAGCTGTTTGGATTTGTTGTCTGTGTGCATATTTACTGCTGTTTTGTTGTGTTAAAGATGCTTATACTTATGTTTATGCACCAACATGAAAGATATGACACTATTTTACATTTGCTGAAGATGTGGTACAATAGGTAGGTTATGGGCTTTTTCAGTCCTACTATAGAGTAGGGCTTTTTTCTCCCTGTGACCACGAAATGGTACTTAGGGTTATTTTCTACCGAAATTAGGGTTATTTTGGTGATATCCACATATGGGCTTTCTTCACTGGTGTGGATGCATGAACAAGGCATCTAACCAGAGGATATACAATAATCATGAATACTAACTAAATACTACTGAAAGAGCAAATCAATTGCAACATGAGTAACGTTGTACTTAAGCGTTGACAAAAGCCCTTGTACGTCTCCTGTTTCCTATACAAAGTACAATATATTATAATATTTGTTGGGTTTTAATAATTGTCTCTACTACCATTGTATGTGATTAATGGCAATTACAAATAAAACAAACGTGTTCACAAGTATTAAAGCAGTTATCTATAATGTTACAATTAGGTACGGTATTTTAATAACAAATAACACGAAACATTGAACAATAAACAACTATTGGTAGTAGTCATACAACATCGACCAGCTGTTATAATGTAACTATCCGTTTTTTGTGTGGCTTTGAGACGATGATATTATTATCAAGGAGATAATCGTTTCCATTGAGTTGGGTGATTTCACACATTCCTCGTTTCCTGTTTGATGAGCTCGAGTATCTTATTGCCAATTTGAATAAGTTGCAATTGTGCTTGCATAGATGAAAAAAAGCACTGAGTGTGATGCATCTGCCATTCAATTCACTGAGCCAACCCAATGCGTACGGGAACATGAAGTCATCTGTGCCATCCAATAAGGTCGACTTACTCTTGTTTAAGTTTGTCAAGTGTGATATAACCACTTTTGATGCACCAGCAAGTTCCCCTTAGCTTGCCAAGAGCTAGTCTGGCTTTGCAGGGCTTGCTACTTTATTCCCATGGCCACCAACTGCCACTCAAATATAGGGCTTTTGAGTAGGGCTATAGGACTAAGGCAAGACCAAATTAGGCTAGTATAAGACTAAGGCAAGAAACGAAAATAGGGCTTATGGTAAGATCAGAACAAGATCAGGACTAAATTTTTGACAAAAGCCCCTAATTACAGATAGGGCTATTCAATCAACAATGGACAGCTTGGCATATATTCAAATGATGATGAGGAATAATGTCAATGAGGGTTTGGCAGCATCAGAATTGTATAACAACAATCTCTGCTTGCTATGTGAGGCCATAGAATTGCAACAAAACACCAACAATAGTAATATTTGCAGTGATAAAAACAAAAGGCTGGATAATAAAAATAACAATACATTAAACATCAGTACAATAAACTCAATCAAAAAGAAGCGTGTATACAAAAGAAAGAAACCATGTATTTTTGAAGGATGTACATCCTTAAGAAGAGGAGGTACAAAGTATTGTGTGCGTCATGGCGCAAAGAAGTATAAATCCTGTTGCAGATATCCTGGTTGCAATAGTTTTGCACGGAAAAAAGGACTATGTCAAAAACACCACACACAATATACAACGGCATGTTACTGGATATTTACAGTCAACACCAGGTAAACTGCACCTGCCAACACGGGCATGCTTATATATGAAAGCTGAGCATCCTATATGACCCCCTTGAGAAAAGAATGGTGATAAGAAAGAGAGAATGGGGTTGAAAGAAACGAAGATTTCGATCAGCTCAAACCAACGATATACATGATTGAGCCCTACACAACATAATAACAACATAAATTTGAAAACAGCACCGATCTACCCCACAATATACCAAAAGATGAATGAAATTGAAATAGACGAGGGCTTCGAGGTCGAGGCATCTCCTACCTTCTTCGGCAGTGGCGGCGGTGGTGGTTTAGTTGAGGAGGAGGACGACGACATCGACATTGAACAGTTACCCCAGCAAGATGATGAATCGACGATGAATGATGAGAGTACCATTGCTGCAGCCTCATCGTATATCAGTAGGGGGTATTCATATGTTGCATCTAATACGAAGTGGGTAATTGTTGTTATGGCTGCTGCATTTGTTGTATTCTTCAGCATCGGTGTCGGTTTGGGGTATGGTCCAATCGGCAACAGTATCTATGGTAACAACGATGATGCATCTTCGGTTAGTAGTGCAATGGCTGTTGACTTTACAGCCTCAGACTCAGCAGACCATGGTAGTAAGAGTAGTAAAAGTGGTGGCGGAGCCAAGAGTGGCAAGGCCAAGTCCGATAGTCGTCAGGTGTAAGTTGTGTCCAGTATGTGCATAGATTTTGTGCATATTATATGAACCAACCGCCATTTCGTTGCAATGACCACTAATCAACAATCCGTTTATGTTGTTCTTATTCTACCATCTAACATAGGCAAAAGCAGGGAAGGCTACTCTTGTTCCAACTCAATCTCCTTTGAGCTCACCAACTCGTGCACCAACTATGGAGGTAAGACCATAAGAAGTAATATGTGAACATTTGTTTAATTAACCTCATTTGCTAACCCTCAACTTCAACTACTTTCTTACAAACATACACAATCGGCAGCCAAGCAAAAACCCCTCTCGTGCACCGTCTGGATCGCCCACATCCAGACCAACATGTCCTGTACCAATTTACTATTCAGATCGTGCTCTCTTTGACGCCGCAACTGGTGGAGGACTAAGCTTTGAGAGTTTTGAACAAGACTTTGTCTCGGCCTCTGTGGACTTTACCGATTTTACAGCTAGTGAGAGCGGTGGAATCAACTTCCTTTATCAACTTCGAGATTTTTCATCGGGAGTACTTGGTTTGTCAATGCGATTACTAGTGGAACAGGTGCACTTTGGTACGAAAACAATGGCAATAGTATAGCAACGTTTTTCGACTTCTCTACTCCAATCACTGCGTTTGGAATAGATGTCACTACAAGTCAAGCCAATACAATCACAGTAGGAGGGAGCAGTATCATTGACAGTTTTACTACGGCTGTCAATGCTCCCCAATTCTGGGGTGTAATTGCCTGCAATGGTATTACTCAAGTCACGTTTGATGCCAGTAGTACCTACGTCGCCTTTGATTCTGCATCTTATGGAGAGTTGTGAGTTTTTGCTCAAGATAATCATTATTGTTATAAGATTGGGGGTGGGGTATTATTTGTTCCGTGTCGAGAAGAATTGTTCAGGTGCACTTGGGTGAAACTCCCACATATCAGATATCTTGGAAAAGAGCCCTGTGGTGCAGATTGAATTGTTTTAGTTTAGTTGTTTGGGATAATAATAACTTGGTAAATAGTATAGATGAGAACCTTGACCAATGTCAATTCATATCTTTATGCTTACTTTTTGAATGATAATTCTGATGAAGACTCATCAAATTATATTCCAAAGCAGCCACGGTAACTGTTACGTCCAACATGTGGAACATATGTTATACATCGTTCCTCATTACATATCGTATCCTCATCAAAGTTCGTCTCGGCCGCAACATTAATAACAGTTGTATACTTTTGTATCCATTCCGTAGGTACTTGAAACGTATGTGATGGTACTCCTGATACTATAACTGATGACTTTTGAATACACTCTTCAAGAGTTGTAGTAGAATGTTCTCGTTTTACCTTCCCATCGGGTGAGAATTGCAATATAGAATTGATATTGATGGAGTATACTGTGGCACCTTGATTTGATAGCATTGTTGCTAGTGGTAGACCTAGTACCTCTGATCGGTTAATGATTGTCACTATGATATTCTCAAATAGCTTCATTCTGTCATTTGCTATGTCGTCATCATCGATGGATTGAGTGTGGTGAAATGATTCCAAGATTTTATAAACTGCCAATGCCGTACAAGGATATATAGGTCCCAAATCTTCTGCCTGTACTATATGCTCTGCTTCGGCACCTATTTCTATTTCTTCTTCTCTTGATACATTCTCATTAGACTGTTGCTTTTGTATCCGTAATCCCCTTCGGCAATATCCCCAGACTCTTCTTTGATATTCATATCCTTACCAATAATAGAGGCGATTGAGATGTATTAAATGGTTGCATATGCCTCTCTATATTGCAAGGCTCTGATAATAATATGAGTATATCATGATAGATGATAAGATAACTCACTCTATCTCTTCTCATCTCACATCTCTACAGTTACAGTTCTCTCTACTAATTATATATCTCTTATTGTAAGTGTATAATTTTGTGCTTCGTTTTGCAACGATATAAGAAGAATCACGGAATAGACACAATGTATATCGAAGGGTAGCTGGATAGTGGAGGAGCTCATAAGCAAGGTATTGATGTTATGCGTTAGATTAGTAGTCAAGCTATACCTAATAATTGTTGTAGAGGAGGTGAGAGTTGAGACTCAAGTCTTTTACAAGGTGCGACACGAGGCATTTACAAATTATTTTTAATGACTCTAATATCTATTCTATCACATAGTACGATTATCATTGCAATGGTCTTTAGCTTGGCTACATTGCAAAGCTATATCGATAGCGTGTAAAGTTTAAAGGCCCGGCGTGATATAATATAACAATTTCTCTCCGACACGGTTGCCGACGACGACCACATAAATAAGTGTCAATAAAACCTAATTTATTGCAACAACCAACATTACGACGACGACGATGCCACAAGTAAAGTCACAACTCTTCCTCGCTGCCCTATCAGGTATTATTGTATATTCCTACAATTCTATTTTGGAGCCATTAGTCTTTGGTAATGATGATATTACAGAAGCACAGGCTGTCAACTCGAATGAGTTAGCACTACGACGTAACTTAGCCTCTCGTAGTTTGAAGCAAACTGATATTGATCGTATCCTTGAGGTGACTCAAGATAACTTCCCCGAATGTATGGGCTGTACTGAAACCTCGAATGGTGGTAAGGAATGTGCTAAAATCAAAGGCAAGGGTGGAGGAGGATATATGACCCATGCTACCTACGAGCATATGACTGTATATGAATGTTTGGACTTTATTGAACAATTTATCTATGAGAACTATTCCGCAGAAGACCGTTATGTACGCGCAGTTATTAAGGGTGAGCGTAGTGGTGCTGACTTTTGGTCAAATTCTGCAGTTATTGAAGTTAGTGATAATGATATTGTTATTGGAAGGGATGATGATGGAATCGTTCACTTTGATTTTGATTGGAATGGTAGCGGTGAAAAGGTCACTCCAGAGCAAGAGCAGGAAATCCCCCCAATCCATTCCATTGAGACTGATGAAGGATATGCACAAGCAGCGGCTGCTTTACCTGATGAAACTGTTTATGCCCCAGAGGGTGCGGGCTTTGCAGTAGCGGGGGGTGACTCCTCTAATGTTCAAGCAGGTAAGTCAAAAAGCATTGATATGTTATTCTCTATCATTCTTTTTTGATAAACTTATGTCCCTCATTGTATATCAATCATATCTCAAACACAGGCACTCCTCAACCTACTGACTCATCTGGCGGAGCAACAACTCCTGGCCCAACACCGAACCCAACTCCTCAGCCTGTGAATCCGGTCACGCCAAATCCAATAGCTCCTTCTCCTTCGGGAGGATCTGGACCTGACCCAACCCCGGCAGTAACACCTGTGAGTTTGCATTTTGTTGGAAGCTAGCTATTGACAACTTTTCGGCTCATATCTTATGCTCACATCTTGTGTCCATCCTCTCACTCTCATTATAGAATCCCACACCTAATCCTACCGAGGCCCAGGCAACTGCTACTGACGCAACAGAAGCTGCAACGGAAGCCACAGAAGCCACGGTATGTCTACTAAACTTTCATCATCTACGATTTCTACCTATTCAACTCAATCAGAGACGCTAACACTTGATTCATTCTTTTTACATTTCTCTTTACAGACAACTGTCACGACAACTACCACAACTGTCACAACCACTACTGTCACTACTACTACAGCTCAGGAAGAGGAGGAGACCACAGCAGCCACTGCTGCTGCATTCCAGGCTTCGGGTGGTGAAAGCTCTAACCTAGAGAGCGGTGTAACGGGAAGCCCAATTACTTCGTCGCCCACTCCTCCACCTTCTCCGCCCCCTGTCAATCCACCTACTCCGCCCCCTACAGAAGTAGTTGTGACAACTCAAGCCACCCAGGCCGCAGTAACCACTGAAGCTGCCGTTACTGTCACTCAGGTAAGAAAAAGTTGATCTGGTTTTGCACTATTGGCTAATGGACAATAACCTTATCCTATCTTCTCGTCTACACTTATTTAAATCTCTCAGGCTCCACCCGTTGAGTATTCTGCTCCAGCCTTGACCGTCTTTGAGGAACCTTTCAATGTTGAGGGTGCTGTATTGGACGACGTCCTCGCAGGAAATGACGATCGTCCTATCAATGGAGGAACAGTCTTGAGTCCTGATGCCGTCAACGAGCCTGAAGGAGAGGAGAGATTTGAAGCTGCTATGGCCGCGCCTGAAGTCATCGAACCTGCAGGAGCTCGGTCTATTGGGCCTTGGGACTGCAAGCATATGACTGGCTTCCATTGCTGTATGATGATTAAGAAAGACGTACGAGACTCCGACCAACAAGGTAGAGCCATTCAATGTCATGTTGAGTACAAATCAGGTACCGGGAAACAAGCCGCCGAGTATCAGATTACAAGTAAGAAGATTCAGATTCATGCTGACCGTAACATGATGACCAAGAAGGAGCCCAAGGTGGTAGGAAATTGGGGTAATCTTGCTTCGAATGGCAAGCTTGAGGAGTATTATGAGGGTAATGGTGTAAATGAGAACATGATCGCCACTGGAGCTTATACAGGTGCTTAATAAATGAGAGTGGACATGTGTTAGAAGAAAGAGAAAGTGTTTTGTAAAGTTAAAGAAGAAATTATACGTATTATATGCGAGGGCATGTGCAAATACTCTAACGCTAGCTCGATGGTATCCCTACGGCAGAATACTCTTCAGTTTTGATTGGTTTCGTTGGTACACCGAGCTCCATCCCAACTATTGGCTTCTCTCCTCTAACTTCACTAATCTTATGTTGAAAGTTGGGTCTCGGTAATCGACATGTACTATGCATTGCTTGTTGTGGACAACTCTCTGCCAAATCATCGAATGCTTCTTGTATTTCACCATTATCCAAGTTAAGTGCCTTGTTTATAATTTCCTTATATACTTGTATCTCATTACATAATACTTTACATAATACTTCTTTGGATCTTGGACTTAGATATAGTTCGGTTTCATTCTTAGCATGCGCCTAAACCAAATCAAATCAAAGAAAGAAGAAGAAGATGCAAGTTAGAGTGTAAAATGAGGAGATGATTGGTGAGAATACTTCATTTTCAACTTACGTTGTTTATTGGAATGTCTTCCTCCTGCAATACCTCTGGTTCGCCACCAATCATGATATTGATCTTATTCCAATCATTCACCATGTTTGTATTTCGAATTACTAATAAGTTGGGATTATCACCAGTTATCGTCGGGCCGTCTAATCTACCTTCAGTATTATATATAAGCTGAGTATAATACTGATAGTTGTAGTAAGTATGTGCAAGGTATTTCCTTCCTCCATTACCCGACACTGCTTCAAATGCAGATTGTCTACACTTCTTCTTCTCTTCATCATCACCATGATATAACAAACCATATTCTGCCAATTCATTCAATGTCGAGAATGAACAATTAAGATATAATTCATCCTCGTGATAACCTTCTTTGCCTAATGGTTTGTCAGATGTTACATTAACACGTTCATAGTTGTAATCGGATAATATTCTTGACAATGGATCACGTACAACAAATAGGTAGTATGCTGCATCATCTGTACAATCATGAACACCTCTATGTAGAACATGAGTTGTTACAATTGGTAGTAATCCTTTGATATCATTATCATTATCACAGTGTAGTGAGAATCCGAGAAGACAGCCCAAGGTACTACCACCGGCTTTTCCCACATGAGCAAAACATATCTGCTTATCATTCTTAATGTTAGTATTAAAAGGAATCGTCCGTCTGGCCCAATATGGTTGCTTTTCACACGGGAAACGCAATTCATATGGTGATTCCAATGGATAGTAATGCTGTTTAGTACTATTACTATTCTTATTACGTTTATTGCGATTTAAGATTTCCTGCATACCTGTTGTTAGTAATTGTGTAAATGATTCATTGAAGAGTGGTGTTCCTTTGATCTCTTTTAATCCATCTTGTTGCTGTGGAGGTGCACCTTCTATATTGTTGCTATCATAATCTCTCAATAAAGGTACATATATATCATCCTCATTCTGATTGTTTGCAGTAATTATATTAGATGATAGATTGAACATAAACCCTGCTACGAATGCACATGTCGATATAAGTGCAAAGCATTTGAATGATATATTGTATGAGTATTGAGGTTTTATGTGTCCTTTTATTGTTGATTTTGAATCGGCGAGGAGTGTACTCATTTCAATATCGTCCTCGTCGGCATTATTGATAATAGAACCCATACTCTTTATTATGATGACTAGCAATAATAATACCTAGTCTCATTCGTTCATCCGATAGGTACATAAAAACTTACTTGCAATGACGAAATGACGACCTCGCGCGGAAAAGTCAAAAAAAGAAAAGTAAAATATAAATACACTAAAAGAAACTTGGCAGGATACCAACTATAAACCGCCACAAGCCCAAGACGAAGCAAACATTCCCCAGAGAGAAGATATTAAGTTGTCCTGAAAGTATAGGATGTACCTCTTATAAACATTTTATATGATGGTTTATACGGGAGACGGGGGTTTACCTTCAGCATATTGGTATCATGTGTATAATAGTTAATAAATATTAAAAAACCTTTTAGTTTTTACGAAATCCTCGAGGTATTTCTTTCTCACTCAATCTAGTCTCGCTCAATCATTCCAGCTGAAGAGTACTTTCGGTTTTGGGCCATACTATACATCCAACTTCTCTTTGTGCTACATGTCAACTCTGCCAAACAGATACATAAGTTAGTCCAACTTCGTAGCTGGATATACCGTATGTAAAAGCCAACAGTATGAGCTGTAATGCAGTGCACATTTAAAGATAAAGATGTTTGAGTACTTAAAAGCCATTTACAATACATTACATACAACAGAACATATAACTTGAACTCCCAGCTCAAGCAACCCAGTATCAAACATCATTCGGGGGGATTCCCACTACCTCTTACTCCTTTCACATATTCCTTCAATGTGTGAGATTATCAATGCACTATCCAAAGGATATACCTCCAGGGAGACACAGCATTCAAGATGACGAATCCCAGCTATCAACTCAACAAAAGAAGAGATCTAACCCAAACAGATATGGGACAGGCAGTTCAGCCAGCGTACACCAATCCATGAGATAACAGATAGATCGCTAACTCTGTCAAGCGTGCCACACAGTCAGTCTAAGCATTGTAACCATCAGAAAATACGCCTCAACACTTTAAAGCTCTCGTAACAATAAAGCTCAGCGTTAAGCATCAGCAACCCCCCTCAAATACCCTCGAAACCCACACTTAATAATTCAACTTGCAACTGATACATGCCCTAACCCCTCAGAGGTGCCACCATACCTCCTCCAACCTTTAAATGGCATGCAACTTGAATTATGTGGGTCTTTCGGCCGAGCCTCCAGCGCCCGACCTCTCTCAACATATAATATTAATGCCCGAGTTATATTATCATCATCTATCCCTACACAAGATATCTTATATAACGAACGCCGCAGACATACCGCAACCTCACCACCCAATGAGCACCATTCAGTTTTAATTATCCAGAACGAGGACGAGCGGGATGGAATTCAGAGCGATCAAGCAATGGCATGCTTAGCACAATGCAACTCTTTCATCCATAATTAATCGTCAAACCACTGCAACGCTCAAGATAAAAACTCATATACAGGTGATGATCGACAGCAGCCCTTGGTGTCGGATAATGAATCCTCGTTCATTAAATAAAAGAACACTCACGCAGGTGACATATACCCCCGAACATTGCAATCATTGTTAAGGACCTACGCCTACACCATCCTACACACGTCACTAAAAACATCAATCAGCCCCCCCCCCCCCCCCCCCCCCCCCCCCCCCCCCCCCACGGGGCACACACCTCACCCGAGCGAAAGGGGCGGAGGAGTATCGTTAACACCAGTAGAAGAAAAAGAACAAGGACGAGCAGGAATATTGTTTTACTGATCAAATCCAACAATTGTTCCTCACTGCAGTGCTCAAGGTGGTGAGGTTGCACAAAAAGTGCACACTATTCCGGGCTCATATTTTCTGTGGCTTTTGTTAAGTGTGCTCGTGTGGGGTACCCTCTAAATCATGCCCACTTCAAGTTCAACTATTGCAGGTAGCTCTACCACTACTCTTCCAATTTGTACCTTCCGTGGGCCGGACCGCGAGGGCCCCAACATAAATCAATGGCCCTGTGAATTGTGGTATCCTTTCTTGTTGTAGTAGCACAGCTCGTCTTCACTACTTCATTGCCGTCTACTAATCTGGAGCATTGCCTACGCCAAGAGTTATACCATCCACACATTGATCCATTCACATTGCACACTCCTTCAACTTTCAGTTCACTCCTCGACTTTCTTCGCTCTATCGATCTACCAACTTGACTGGGCGTACGAATAGATACTGTCATTTCTGTAGCCCAATATCCCGATCCATCACATGAGAATACCCACTATCATTCTTCTTCTTATCTCTTTGATATCGTTTTCGTAAAACATATAATAAAGCCAAGACAAACAATAAATATCCAATAGTATGTGATCTCTTTGATGACGACGATGTTTCTTCCAAGTCTACTTCATAGTCGTTTTCAACTTGATGAATGGTAAGTGTAGTCTTTTCAGGTTCATCATTCACAGTTGTTTCGATTTCAGTATCTTTATCAAAAGCAACAGAAAGGCAATAGGTTCCGGTATACTTTTCTGGACATTCACAAGTATTAATTGTTTCATTCCATACCCCACTATTGATTCCGCAAGAATCCCTGGCAAAAAACTTTATTACTTCTTTTGCAAATGGGAACGCTTCATTGAATGAAGGTCTATTGAAGTGTCCTGCATGTTCATACATGCCAACTCCATGATGAAGAAATAATCCCTTGCCATATGAGGGAGTGTCTATACAGATACCATCGACACAGAACGGCTTACCACCCTTTGTTAGAGATGGATCAATATCATATATGTTTCCTGAAATTGGCGCGAGTGACCGGAAGAGATCAGCCGCATACATAACCATAAAACCTATATAAAGAGAATTGTTGTAAGATAATTGAAAAAGACATATATGAATCATACACTACTGCTACTGACCTCCATTACTCCACCCCACACCATATGAGTACTCTTCACCCTTTATAAATGAGTATTCACCACTCAACATAGTTTGCAAATGTTTGAAATACCCTACATCATCAATATTATTCTCTAATGCATATCCACAACAATGCTTTCCATTAAATGAACTTTGTATACCCTCTGGTAATACCAATACCATGTTAAATGTATCGGTATATTGAGCAAATACATCTATAGTTGTAGCTGTGCATCCATAACAATGTATACCGAATATTAAGGGCAATATACCGATAGATTGTAAGTCAGGCGTGTATTCATCCCCATTAGTGTCTTGTATACTGTCAGTTCCATCTTCATTTACTATTTGCTTATCGCCACATATAATACTTGGTAAGTATAGATGATATGTTCTATTACAATCGTTTGGATTTGTTTCTTTGCAATCAGGTATTTCAATTGATCTTCTTTCATAGCATTTGAACTTCATGATTGTTATATCCTCTCATTAATACTTGACTGCATTAAACTTCAACAGGCCCGGAAAAGATACGGTTAGGGTATCCTTTTATAATGATATTTCAGATTGTCTAAATGTACGACATGCCCCTCCTTCGTGTTATTATTAGAGTGTGTAACAAGAAGATATAATCCAGTCATAAATTGCTTATTGCTACATAATACATATATAAAGCCGCATGAGTCTATAGTATGAGATCGTTCACTCGCCATTTAGTCAAATCCCTTATCCTTTAGGGTATCCTTCCTAAAGAGACAGAAGGATGGGTAGAGGGGATGCTTTTAAATGGAGTTGGCATGTATGAACATGCAGGACACTTCAATAGACCTTCATTCAATGAAGCGTTCCCATTTGCAAAAGAAGTAATAAAGTTTTTTGCCAGGGATTCTTGCGGA
>Ga0214477_101020_pt1 | contig 16004 bp, 11 predicted proteins | sample M1_20Mar14CPVII9_FD_165058 | JGI IMG/M metagenome (GOLD analysis project Ga0214477, IMG submission 165058) | Marine eukaryotic communities from Monterey Bay, California, United States - M1_20Mar14CPVII9sort6BwellC16 | ecosystem: Environmental > Aquatic > Marine > Unclassified | place: USA...
CAACACAAAAGGTATTGAAAAGAAAAAGATATCCCATAACCAACCTAACAATTGCCGCGGCAACAAACCTACTAAATTTCATCCTTGGGAATGTATTGTGTAATGATTTCTTTGTTATTAACCGTAACAAGTATAGACCTGTCGGTATCTCCTCCTCCATTATTAAGGCAATAATCATTGCAAGGTATTGAGCAATTCGAACACTCGTTGGTACTTGTTCGGGTACACCAAAAGGGTTACCAGGCTCTCCTTCCTCAAACACATTTAATAATGCAAGAATTAAACTAATGTAGGAAAGTGCTACCATACCCACCGCGAATGCAAATGGTATTGAGAAGAAACTTTCAGTAAATAACCATGAATGTGTAGATTGTGGAAATGTTATTGCTTCTTCTATATATCCCTCGTATGGGTTCGTATCTTGTGTCGTTTTTGTATCTGAATCTGATACATTATCATCACCGGTATAATCGTCCGAGGTTGTGGTGGTATATCTCCGTGATATTGTAATATCTTCATCTACACCATTGTCATTGAATTGACCACTTGCAATATGTCTACTATTACTACCTCCTGGGAGCCTATCACTAGCATCCAAATCAAATTGTTTTGTGCTCAGAACTTGAAAATTTCTTGTAGATCTAGGCATTTGATATACTGCCGCCGCCACGCCGTGAGCTAATACCAAACTAGTACCTATTAATGTATCAAAATCTGCTAACTATATCCAATCCTAGATCATTAAAAGCATTAACGACATATCATTCCATTCTTCTCTTAAAAATTGGCAGATTATGTGGAATGTAGCGGACCACCACCATGACAAAATGAAAAACTCATCTGTAATACATTCAATTGTGACGATGACCAATCAATATACTCGCCCCTATTTCATATAACAATCGACCTCTCTCCATGCTGTGATATCATGTTGCAACAACTACCAGCCATCTCACGTATATATATGTAACATTATGGTATCCTTCATGAAAAAGTCCTCTATGATCTATGCATGAGAGAACTCAAACTATTCTTACAAGCATTCATCCCTACACGACAGGGAGTTATTGATTGTAGAGTTCATCAACAAAGGCTGGATTTGTTGGTGGTACAAAACCCAAGGTTTATTATTAGTTCGTTTTAACTGAATTGTATTTCCATTGCTGGACCGAACAGTCCCACCTTACTGTACACGACATCGTCCACTCTGGTATCTCACAAACACACTACTGAACCGTATCATAGAATTAAGATCAATCATGTTTGCAATCCCTGTTATATACAATTGTTGATCTAGAAACACTCAAGTACTTATCAATCATTGGAAATCTTCGATACCCTGTCCAAAAGTATCATTCCTAATTGTAGGTGGGCCTGTACATCTGAACAATCCTCGACCTTCTTGTCCGTCCTTCTGCAAGGGATATAGGGCTCCGTAAGGCCCAAATTGATCACCCCTCTCGCCGATTAGATAAAAGTCCACACCAACGGGTGAATCACCAATGGTGGCATCAGAAACATAGATAGTTCCCTCATTGTAGGTGTTAGACCAGAATCCATGGAAGTTCTGAGTTCCTTGCAGTACTTCTGTCTCAGTCGCATTTAAGGTGATTATGTTGAACGTTAAACCAAACCAGCGACGCCCCGTATATAACAACCAAAATATATCTCCTTCGGTCGCATTTGGGTAGTTCTCAATATGAGTATATACTGGACGATTATATTGTTGAAACAAAGTTGTGGCCGGGGCTCCGGGAGATTCAGAGTATCGTTGAATACTGTATGTGACATTACCCTCCTCACTCTTAATAGTTCCACAAGTACTCTCTTTGAGCTTCACTTCACAATGGGTTCCGATGTAATTTGTGTCCCCTGTTTCTTCGGCCGTCTTACAGGTGCATGTGCCATCGTCTTCGCACTTGCCATTCAAATTACAGTCGGCGTCTTCCCTGCAACGGTTACATGAGATGCTTACTGAGGTGGTATCGATTCGTCCTAACCAGATACTCCATTCACCCTGTACATTTAAAAGATCATATTCATCTGTTTCTGGTGAACGAAGGAGCCATGTTTCGTCTCCTGTTGCTTCCTTCCTTATGTATGGATGAGTGAATATCCACCCGCCTGACATAGTAGTTGATATGAGATGTTATATGTATAAGATTTGTCTGATCAACAGAATGATACATCCGCTATACATCTACACTCACCAGAGTCTCTTGAGTACTTAATCTCAGCTGGGACGGTAACTAACCACTCTATGTCCGGGTCCATGGGCTTTGAATCAAACTTTCTCATCTCCACATAACGAGGCCTGCCTTCAATTGTTCCATCTTGAACGTACACACCGTTAAAGTACGAGAAAACAAGGGTAAAGGTTGTGACAGGATCCGGCAAACCCGGGATCACAATGATAGGATCTTCCCATACAGCGTCTCCAAAGTCAACCGTTATACTGCTGCATTGAAAGTAGCCACTATTTTGACGAGTAGATACAAAGATCATACCACCAAGGAAGGCAGCCAGATTCACAAAGTAAACGGATTTGAGAAAGACACTGGCTCGTTTGTTCCTTCCCATCTTCTGTTTCTCCCACTCGGTCTGAAACAGCCGAGCTGTACAAGCACGTTGCAATCTCCGCCCTAGGACTTCTATCTTGGCCAGGCTAAAAGCAATATCATCCAACTCGGCGATAAATTGAAGGGCCACTGATGTGTATATGTAGAAGATATACTGTTAGAACCCAACCAAGCATAACAGCATACACATACACATTACAGAGTTATAAACTTACAAACATCATAAAATATGTCTAGTACTCCAGTTGCCTGTGCTAGGATTACAAACACATTAACCAGAAATGTATATCCCAAGACAATCCGTAACACTGCCGAGGCAATAAACTTATTATAACTTTTATTGGGAAACCTCTTCGTAAACGCTGGTTCTTTAATCGTCCTTAGCAAGTAGAGACCTATAATTTGTATGGGATAACAAAATTAGTGAAGGCTTTTGTATCTATCTAATAATATACTGCATGTGCACACTCAAACTCATTCCTTACCAGTTGGGATTTCTTCTTCCATAATCATAGCAATGAAAATACTTAGATATTGAGCCACCCTAACAGCCATCTAACAGATTGATTGATAGATAGATGGTTGAGACATATTGATACACATCATATGCACAAAATAACAACACATCATATGCATAATAACTCACTCCAACATTTGGTGGTATACCTAACGGATTACCAGCTGAACTATTCGATTGTAAGTTGTTTGTTAATGCCATAATAAGGCACGCAAAAGAGAGAAAAACGATACTACTTGCAAACACTCCACTTATTGAGAAAATTGGTTGGGTGAAGAATAGAGTATGTGTAGATTCAGGTAAAGTTAATGGTTCGGGCTCTGATTCATCTAAATCTTCTTCTTCTTCTTTGATATCATCACTAGTATCAGTATCACCACCTACCGTCATTCCAGTATCAGCAGCTTGGGGTTGTTCATTATCATTATGTCCGTTACTCTTAGTATTATTTAACCATGCCCAATCATCTCCGTTGTTTTTCTCTTGTTGTGCTTCTGCATCATCGTCGTTGGTTGATACGTATATCGACCGTAACCTTACAGAGCTATTGTTATCTTCATTATTGTTTGTCATGGTTGCTTTTGGTCGCTGATGCCGCCACTAATAGCATGCCCTTCGTATCGTATCAATGCGAAATGGCGTGATTGTGGCACTTGACGCCTGTAAAATTATGAAGGATACCTCATTTCAAATGTCTGACTCAAATCTCTTGGTCTGACTATCACTTTAGTTGCAACAATTCGCAAAGGTTCTCCTCTTACTATTGGTAATAAGTATATCGTCGGGGTCTATATTTGTATATCATTGCAGCACTATACACTATACGTACTCTATACAGTCTTTTATAATTCATCGTCGTGTGGAAAAGTTTACAGTGGGCGTAGGAAGATTTTATATCAAAGACAATATCGAAAATAATGAGCAACACATCATCAGAAAGTGCTTTGTCTATATGTGCCAACTGTGGCAAGGGTGAAGAGGCAAGTAGTGATCTCAAATCATGTGCGGCATGCAAGATGGTGAAATATTGTAGTAGAGATTGTCAAGCAGCTCATCGACCACAACACAAGAAGGAATGCAAGAAGCGTGCCGCGGAGTTGTATGAAGAAAATCTATTCAAAGACCACCCGCCTACTAAAGACTGTCCAATATGTATGATACCCCTGCCAGTTGAATCACAAGACAAGATTTTCAGAACGTGTTGCGGTACTTGCATCTGTACTGGTTGCCATATGGACATGTATGAAGATGCAAAGGGAAAAGGCAAAAAGTTTGAAGAAATGTTATGCGCATTCTGTAGAAGCCCTGAGTTTCGTTCTACCGATGAACTTATCAAACGAGTAAAGGGTCATATGGATAAGGGAAATTCTGAGGCTATCACCTTTTTTGGAACGATATACCTTCAAGGTCTATATGGATTTTCACAAGACTATACAAAAGCCAATGAATTATTTCGTCAGGCCGGAGAGTTGGGATGCGCCTTAGCATATTACAATTTAGCCAAGTCATATGAAAATGGGTCGGGTGTAGCAAAGGACTATAAAAAAGCTAAACACTACTATGAGATTGCGGCTATGATGGGTGATGTACAGGCAAGGAGTTGCTTGGGAGCCCACGAGGTTGAGGATAAAGATGTTGATAACGATTCCTTTTCACAGTCCGCTCGTCGTGCTTGGAAACATTTTGTTGTTGCAGCCAGGGCGGGGCATACCAAATCTTTGGATATAGTGAAGAAAGGATTTGTGTTAGGTCATGTCGATAAAGAAGAATATGCAGGATCATTACGTGCTTATCAAAAACGGCATGATGAGATGAAGAGCGATGCAAGGGACAGAGCCACCCCTATATTTGAAGATATGCGTCGTAGGGGTATAGACTATATTGATGATTAGAAAAGAAACCAAGGAAAAGAGAACATGTACTTACATTCGGGGAAGAGGAAGAGAGTATATTGTAAAATAAATTATTTATGTTTGATTGAATTAATCAGTTTGTAAAGAATAATGATGCACCTATCTACACTCTTTGGTTGTCATTTACCAGTATAAGTGACAAAAATACATACTTTGCTGTCACATTTCCAAGCCAGATTGCTTCCTTTAAAAAGTGGTACAACGTTTACAAGATTTATTCTCATCTGAGGCATGAAGCCTGCCAACATGGGGCTGGGAACTTCAAATTCAGAGCGGAGAGGTTATGGACAAAACTAAAAAATACGGTATCTTAGCTAAAAAGGTAAACAAAAAAATACAATCGCCGTGCTACCCTCTCTACTCTGATCTCTCTAGCGGCGGCCATGGTATGAATCACTAGACACCTTGGCAGCCTCGTCATCTAAAGGTAGTTATCTAAATGATCCGCAATTCCTATTGTCTAAATTTATCTGTAGCCTATAAAATGCAAATACTTCTACAGCCTACCTAAAAACTGAATTTTGTTGTTGTTGTTATCAACAATGGTGGAATACATGACCTATGTGGTAGGGAGTACCTATCCTACCTTATTACCGACGAACTAACTAGTTAGGTAAAAACCTCCTAATACAACAGATGCTGGAATATACTATATCATTAGTTTTATCTATATTATTAGTAGATGAACAATTGCAATAATTTTTCAAAACTCATCAACTTGCTAGTGGTGTAGCAATCAATATACCATGCCAAACAATCTAACCAAACCGCCCTATCATACTTTAATACCTAAAGATAACGCCCCCTCCTCAACAATACCATTACTTCCATTGGTTGCTCATATAATCATGCTAGCAACATTAGAGAGTGGTGCCGCCGTTAAAAAAATATTTCTACTTTGGGCAGCTATTGTGCAACCTACAGCGCCGCCAACCACATGATCTTCACATCTAACATTAGCAGAATGATATTCTCTATCATCTCCTATATCCTTGGAAGCGTAGGTCATCATATGGCGGCGGCAGAGAGGAAAGAGTAGGAGAGCCGCCGTAGCCTCAGGCTGAGTGCGAGTCTAGCTACCAATTACCTATCGGAGCCATTTTGATGCTGCCAAAATAGAATATAATGGCCTTCACTTGCACACTTGTAGCTCTATTGGAACACAAATCACACCATAAATGAAAAAGTCTCAAAATCGTCATTATCTCAGGATTATGAGACTGTTCCGTATCAACTATGAATATGATTTGTCTAGAAGTTATGAGTGTGCAACCCCCTATTTTTATGATTTTGTCCAATTTTTCCCGGATACCCTCCGCTCAGGATTGTGAGAGCCCGGCTGTAAAAGTATGGTGGAGGGCCCTACAATCATGCTGGGAGTGTTCATCACTTTGTTATATATCCATACAATGCCAAACATCTACTATTGTAGCACCTGCATGCTGTTATACCCCCCCCCCCCTTTTATGTGTGTGTGTGTGGCTAACTAGCCTTAAAGTTGCGGCACAAAATCGAGATTTTTTTTCTTATCTCAGATAAGAAACCTGTGGCAAATTGCTTTTGCGATATTCTAGATTTATGCTAGTTCGGCTAGCAGATAATATAATTATACTTTTCTTCTGTGGTTACTACTTTAACTATTTTAAGGCAGGCTTCATTATATTACAATCCAACAGTTTTCATCCAAACTCTGTATGGCGAATATCAATATCCTGCAATTCCTCAACATATGTTCGACCAAATCCAGTGGATGCATTTAATCCTTCATTAAAGTCCAAAGGAGTGCCTGTTTCTGCATCGACTTCAAGCACTGTAAATCGTAGTTCACACGTTAGATAGGCAGCACCATCAAGTCGTTGTGGCGATGCTGCCAAGACACACCACACACTTCCTGTGGCCCCGGGTGGTATTGTTTTGAGGGGAAGCTCCATTGTAGGCACAAGTGCCTCATCAGATGATTCAGCAACTACAAATGCGACATTGGCCAGTGTTCTTGCAGGATTGTTATTCTGAGAGGAGTTGCTATTCATTATCTGGGCTTGGATAACTAAATGTCTGTGAAAGAAGTGCTTGGTTAGCATCACATCAGGGTAGTATTGAGAGGCAGCATGCACTGGACGGGCTCTGATCGGCTTGGATGAGTGGAGAGGATCACCAAGATTAAGTTTCTGTAGAGCAGGTGCACTTTGAATAGATGATTGACTCTTGAGCTGTGCCTCGGTAAGCTTTTGCTTGAGATTGACATATCGAGAGCGCAACAACGATGACGCCATTGTCAATCGTCGTACTTGAGATTGATCTTCGACCACCGACGGAATTAGAAATGGCCGAACCAAAGATGACATGGGTAAATTCTTGGGAAGAAGGCGCAATGCTGCAGCCTTATCTATCGAATCGCGACGAAGGGCCAACACTTGAATAGCCGCGGCAGTTCCTCTGTCTGAGTCAGGATCTGAGCTCAAAGCAACCCGAACAAGAGGAATGTATGCACACTCATGCTGCAGAAGTTTCACAGATTCATTGTCACCTCGTGCTTTTGCTTCCTCAATCTGAGCTTGCCGCCGTTCATGCCGAACATCACAGTATTCAAGTGCTAATTCAAGACTATTTTCCTGTGAGTATAATATTTTGAGCGCATCTTCATGACGTCCTAATCGCCCGAGTAGTAGTGCATGTTCTCGGAGGAAAGAAGAGGGCAACGATCCTAGGAGCCTCTCAGCACGGATCTTTGAGTTGGGCCAGCTCAATAGTCTTCTCAGCTTGAACCTGTACACTGACCCTAGAGTTGAATCCTCTCCTTTATCAAGGTCCCCACGTTCAGATATCACACCCTCAAGAAGAAGATAACTGAGCTCATCATGCATATCTGCCCTTCTTTCATCAACATCACAAGACTCCGGTTGATATGCCGAACTTGAACTAGTATCTTGAGACGACGGACGTCCAGTGGCAATACCAATCGCCGATTCCAGGAATGTCACAGCCAAGGCTCGACCAGACTCGATAGGTAGAGGTCTTGATCCCTTGGAACGAGGAGAGAAACTTTCTGTACTACGAAGCTCTTGATGCGCACCTCCACTTGATTCTTGAGGATTAATCGATTTGAGCAAATCTACAACCTTGGTAGGATATAATGGATGGGCGAGAGGATCATCACCAGATGCCTTCATTGCCTCCCACTCCTTTTCGTTTTGTGGATGAAGTGTTATAAATACACTCAAGCCTAATGTTGGATTCCTTGCAATCAAATCTCGTGTTGCAGACGATGAGAGGACTAACTGACAGCACTGCTCATCCCTACTTGACCACAATTCGCCGAGATGGGTGGCAATATAACTATCAAACTTTATTTGACTCCAGCCTCCCCCTCCCGAGGAAGATGATCCACTGCTAGAACCAACTAATGCATTCCGAAACGCTGGAGAGTTCATACGCTCTTGTAGTACATCAATAGCCTTTTGATGACAGCCACATGATCGTAATAACCACACTGCACTCTCCACGAATTCCATACTGCTTGAAGGTACCGCAGCTGACCGATTACTTGATGATAATGATGATGATGATGTAGACAATTCCTTGAGTAATCGATCTGCAACTAATTCACAAACCGACATGGCGGCTTTGGATATACCCGAATCTTTAGGTCTAACAGTTCCCATGGCAGAGGCACAAACTTTCGAAGCTCGACATGCGGGAGTACCATTTGGAGGATTAAGTTGGTAGCAAACAAGGCAAAGTAGTGCCGTAGATGTCAGAAGAGAATTTGCCCCCAGTGAAGAAGATGGCAAGTCAGTTGCTGTTGCATCCTTAACGTAATCATCATCTTGATTTTGATTTGTAATCTGCCCGCCTGTTACTTCTAGTCCACTCTCTTGTCCATCCTCTGAAATCACGACGGATACATCTCCTTTACCTCGTGTTGTTCCCGATGACGAGGAAGATGATGAGAATTGTAAACTTAAATCATCTGCCAATCCCAAAACACTTTCCAAGTATTGCTTTAATAACAAACGCTTATGAACAGTAGGTTCCGGTCCACTGTATGACGTAGCCGAGAATGTGGCACCCAATGCCTCAGCAAGCTCAAGTCGTGGAAAACCATTCGAACCAAATGCATCAATACATAACTTGATCAATCTATCAGCAAAGTCTTGTGGTGTTTCAACATGACAGGAAATTAATCGTGCCTCTCCAGCATAACTTGTTGCTACTAGATTTCGATTCATCACATTATTTGGTGAAGGCAATGATGACAATGTGAAGAAATCATTTGGACGTGTACCAACCTCAATGGATGTTAATGGTACGGCTACACAGTATGGTGATCGAATGTGCACTAATCCATCTACTGTTAATAAGGCAACTAATGGTCCCGATGATAAGTCTCCACCACTGTTAGTAGTACTACTACTTGTCTTAGTTGAATGTAACGACGTCGCTGCCAATATAGGACTAGGCAAAGTTGCCATAATCTGTTGCTGTTGCTTCACCATTCCTCCCTGTCCTTGCATTAATGATGATTTAATACTTGTAGATATCATCCCACCAACAACACTCCCACCTTTATTTAATATACTACTAACATTTTCTGGATTTGGTATTGATACTAATTGTATTGTTGTACATTCTCGTCCACTTGCTAATAATATTAAACTTGTTATTGGACGTAGATAATATTTCATCAAATCGGAAGTAGAAGATGAAGTTGGAGGAGTTTGGTCATTAGTTGTTACCTCCATGGCAATAACAGGATGTACTTGTGAACTTTGAGCGAATGATATTAACTTTGTTGCCGTGACATTTTGTAATGATGATGTCATCTGCTGTTGTTGGTATTGTTGTTCATCTAATACTAATGATGACGATGATCCAGTAACAATACTCTTGATAACATTATAATCTAAATAAGATGGTACTGCATAAAATGCATTGGTCACTGCCACAATTGCGACACGTCCTGTACATGCCAATGTCATTGAATTCTTATTCGATCCACCACTACCACTACTACCGGATGTAGTTGATGATGATGAACAACGTACACCAGGCAATGGCAAGGCATGATTACACTTTAGATACACTGCCATGGGTGGATGCTGCTGCTGTTGAATTGATGTAGCTTGAGATGATTTATTTTGTCGTCTTGAATACCCAGCATCATTTCCCGATGACATTGTTGATACTGACATACCAGCTAATACAGCTTTAACAGCTTGATTTGATAATCCATACACACCTGTACCCGAGGCATATATGTATCCGGAATTCACATGATATGTTGCACATGACATTCGTGGTAGTGCACTTAATGCCTGTTGATGTTGAGATGATGCCGATTGAGACGTTGTACCTTGTCCACCACCACCACCACCACCAGACGAATCTCCACCAACCCAACTACTCAAATTACCACTACCTGAACTACTACCAGGACCACTCCCCCCACGTCTATGAGTGTGTTGAGGTGGTCTATTATTACTCCCCATAACTCCTCCATCTGTCACTAAACTTGGACTTGAAGTAGGAGCAGCTGGTAACTTATGAAATGAACCATTCTTAATTGTTATTAAATGTGCTGCATATGCACCTCCTGTTGAATTGGATGACTGCGCAGTTGGTGGTTTAGTACGATTGTCATCTACCAATAGTAGAAAGACAGGTGTTGTATTATTGTTATTAACTGTATTTGCTACATATGACATACCAGTAGATGACACTACTGAAGAAGAGGACAAAGTAGAGGTGGCATGAACAATACCAACAATACTACCTTTCACTGCACCCTGTAAATTCAATTGCCCGTACTCTGAATTGGTAGTATTAGTAATTGGATCAATGAATAATTGAGATGTATCCCCTCCTATTCTACTTTGTCCTCTTGTGCTTAGGTCAGAACGTCCACTGATACGTCCACCACCTGATGATAATGTGGAAGTAGAAGATAAAGATTCGGTAGGTGGATAATTTCTATAATGGAGTGAGCCACGTTCAGTGCCGAATGCTACCGAGTATATATAACCACTATTATTATCATCTCTGTTATTGTTATTATTATTGCCGTAAGTTTGTCGATCATCAAATGGATTGGATGAATCACCTCCAATACCACTAGAGCTACTGTCAGTTGAAGTGGTAGCAACATAGGCTGTTAGACAGCGTGGTGAGGCTGTGGAACGTAAACTCCACGATGGACCAAGTTGGGATGACATAGTAATAGGGTTGTTAGTTGCAAAAGTTTAAATTTCAAGTGATGAGAAGATACGAAGATCTCTAGATATCAAGTGATCAACACTGTTGGAAAGAGCGTTAAAAACGGATTAAGAACCAGTATTATATGTATACGAATGTGATTTATTGAGGTATTAATCGATATTTGATTGCCGTAGCTCGAATAATACGTAGTACAAATAAAAGGGATTGAGAATTGAGTTAGAAAAAGGTTGTTTGTGGTATCCTTCTATTTGTTGGGTGGGGGCACCGGTTGGTCAGTTGTGTTTTTATTTGTCGATATAGCATATCATATATCAGTGTGTATGCTGCTAAATTTAAGCTTTCTTGGCGTTGCCTATAGTATCGATCTTGGTGGAACAATATTCCAGTACTGCATGCAATACCTTCCAAAAAATATATGATTGATGGCATATATCACATGCACCATCTTTGACTCTAATATTATACCAGCCAAATAATAAACAAATTAACCTCCTCGTAAATATATTAGCAACTCAAAAATATGAAGTTATGTTCTGCATGTCATGCAGATCTATCGAAAGATAAGTTTAGCAAGAAACAATGGAAGTTAGATCAGCGGAGGTGTAAAGTATGTGTTAGTGATAATCGAGAGGTGCAGCCCCTTCCACCCTCACCTCCTACTAATGGACCTGATGATAATGCGCCCAACGATAGTGGAATCGATAATATGTCAGGATCTATGTCAGGATCTATGAGTGTCAATGATCGTGAAATGATAGTATCGGATGAGGATCTCTTCAAACAACCACCACAAAAGGATGACTGTCCGATATGTTTCTTACGAATGCCTTCATTGTGGACTGGGTATAACTACAGAATTTGTTGTGGAAAAGTTATTTGTTGTGGATGTATTTTTGCGGATGCAATAAGTAATGGCAGCCCTTGTCCATTTTGCAGAACCCCAGCACCTAAAACGGACAAGGAGACGGCTAAGATGGTGAAAAGGCGAATTGAGAAGGACGATGCCCAGGCAATGCACAACCAAGGTAGTTGCTATTCTAAAGGTTCACGTGGCTATCCACAAAGCGATACCAAGGCATTAGAACTTTGGCATCGAGCAGGAAAACTTGGTTTTGCTGCATCATATTGCAATGTGGCCCTGAATTACTTGCATGGTGATGGTGTAGAAAGAGACGAAAAGAAAGCTGCGTATTACTGGGAGTTAGCAGCTATGAGAGGTGACACATTGGCAAGGCACAATCTAGGTATTTACGAGGAGAGGAAAGGCAATGTGGACAGGGCATTGAAACATTACATGATTGCAGTGGAGTTTGGATACACAGATTCTTTGACGATGATCAAAACACTGTTCATGAATGGGCACGCAACAAAAGATGATTATGCAAAAGCTTTACGAGATCATCAAGCCTATTTGAATGAGATTAAGAGTGACCAAAGAGATAAAGCAGCCGAATACCCATTTGGTGATTACAAGTATTATTAGACTCTATATCGTGGAGGAGTGATACATTCAAAGCCTTCAAAAAGCAGGTCGGAAGCATAAGAACTAAACAATCATATATGATAATTCACCATGTCTATACTAGATTCACTCTATTCTAATACTTGATCAGGGCTGTGAAATAAGTGAAGGCTTGATCCATTCAAAGCCTCACTCCATTCTCGATTGAATTTGCACACACTAAAGCCTAATCTTATCCCAACTGCTACTCGTCCTTGCCTTCCCATGACCACTAATAGGATACACTGTTCCTCCACCGCTAGCATATGATCCACGACGACTAGATTTCATCCTGTTTGTTGTACTGAACAAGTCATAGCCAATCTCATCTGCAAGGAAATCATCAGAAGAGGATGCACGTCCGTCCCAGTTGAATTGGAACAAATCATCACCTGGATCCTTGGATGATGGAGTGTTACTATCGGACTCTGGTGAAAGTAGTCCTTGAAATGTGTCAGTTGTATCTTGTTGCAAAGAAGTAGCATCTTCACTACTCGGTGGCATTACCACTTCATTGTCAATTACTCCAACCTTGACTAAAACAAAGGGGTGCACTTGTTCCTCCTTGACTGCTTGACTCTTACTGCTAATGATAACTTGTGTAGGTGATGGTAATGTTTGACTAGTACTCTTTGCAAGTGAAGAAGTGTCTAAACTTGTCGGAGGTTTGGAGCTGATATCCTTTGACTTGACTTGGTTGAAAGGTTTGATTGGTGAGAATGAATTATCATTCAATACTTCGACTCTAGTCTCTTGAACTACTACTCGTTCTTCCTTCATACTCGTGGACGGTGAGTCTGCAAAAGTCACACGCTTAGTCTTGATGGGAGAAAACAAACCAGCTCCTGCCTTGTTGGTATTTTCATTGTCGATGGAATCATTATTCTCATCTTCTCTTCCACTTACTAAATCAAAGATGCTTCTCTGCCGCTCATTGAGTAACGGAGCTGATTGTTGCTGTATATTGTTGTTGGAAGTATTAATCATCATCGTGTCATCTTCCTCTCCAATACGAGGCTGCTTCTGTTGCTGCTTCTTTGGTACCTTCTTTCGACGAGGTATTTTGACTCGAATGGCATCTGCAGAAAGGTCTCTATCACTATCACCATCATCATAATCGATATCATACAAGCCATTGCCGAGAGATGCGACAATTGTGCCTTTATACCACCTTCTACCCTGACCTCTGTATCTAGCTTCAATTCTTTGCCCAACCTCAAAGGCATCAACGCCCTCTTCTTCTTCTTCTTTGGTAGGTGATTCATCAACTTCTTCCTCTGTCATGGCACCCTGAATCACACCACATGCATTCGTAAATGCCTTTCGCTTGGGTACTGATCGACGAGAGTCAATAGATTCTTCTTCCTTTACCGACACAATCTTCTCAGCCGTGGTACTCTTATCCTTTGTGAAACATGACAACTCAGTGGGTGTACTGTCACGAGTAAAGTCCTCACGCATGAAGCAGACTACATCTTTCCTATTATATAAGAGAGGCAGATGTTATCATAAGAAACAAGCCATAAAGTTCAATAAGAAGATAACGAAGACTCTTACTCCTGAATCTTAATATAATCTGCTACAAAGCCATAGTTGGCAAGACTTCGGTATAGAGACGTGTATTTGGTAGTTCGAAAGTATCGACTCAGTAGTGGCTGCAACGGCGTGTCCTAGTTTGAGATTGATTAGAGAGGAGTAGATTAGAAGAAGGGGTATACAACACAGTAAAATACAGCACCACACTTCATTTACTCACCCTTTCCTTGACAATAAACGAGTCTCCGTCCTCATTCCAACAGAGAGTATCGGGATGATTCTCATCAGCATCCATGATCATGGCATGCAGCTTTTGTGCAAAGTTCAACTTGTTAGTTCCACTCTTCTTGGTGCTACTAGCACCTTCAATAACAACAAGAGAGGTGGATTCCTCAGGAGACTTGGTCTTTTGCATACTCGCTGGGGTGACATGGTTGGTTGTTTTAGCTGATGATTGACGACGAGATGGAGCTGCTCGTTTGGACTTGGATGCTACTGCTTTGGAGGGTGGTGTATTGTCCTCGACAGACATCTTCTTCTGACGACCACCACGACTAATACTAGGATTACTATCACTCTTTCTCTTCTTCTTCTTGATAGGTTCCTCGCCCAAATAACTTTGAATGTCACTATCAAATGTAACGCTTGCCTTCTTTAAAGACGACTCACGTCCACGCTTTGGCCTTGTCTTCTCCTGCTGATTGGGTTGTTGATTGGCACCCGTTGAAGAAGAGGAGGAAGCCGAAGTACTAACCGAAGTGCTACTTCTCGATGACCTACTCGTACCTCTACCAACCACACGACGGGTAGAGGAAGACTTTACTACAACCGATTGCTTCTTCTTCTCCTTCTTCTTTTGTGACAACTCCTTCATAGTGGGTAGTGTAATACCATGAGACTTTCTCATATGATTGCTAATACATGCACCTGCACACTGCGGACTCTTCCATGCAAACTTCTTTGAACATTTAGGACATTGCCACTCTGTCATTCCATTTGATTTTGTTACTTGTTGTGCATCAGCTTGTTTCTTCTCTGATGATCGAGCTGCTCTGATTGTGGTAGTCTTCTGGCGTTGTTGTCGTGACGAACCAGTACGGGAAGGCTTGATACTCTTCTTCGTCTTCTTTACGGGAGTTTTAGACTTCTTCTTCTCCTTTACCACAGTAGAAGATGTTGAAGTAGGAGACGATTGAGCTTTGACATCGGAAGCATGTGGATGCGATAACTTGACAGTACGAGCTTTTGATTCTCTCTTCTTAATCTCCTTCTTCACTGCAGGAGGAACTGTGGTGGAGCTCTTCTTCTTATCCTCACTAGACGTCTCGGCTGCAGTGTCATCACTTGAATTCACCGACGAATCACCATTATTTAATGGACGAGCCTCCTCACCAGTTGATGAATTACTCATACTACTACCATCCTTATCCACCACCATATCCTCATCCTCATCATTCGATTGTTCTTCTGATTTCTTCCTCCTACGTTTGGCCCAACCTAGCTTTGAAGCTTCCCTACGAACAATAGAAATACTCTTCTTCTTACTACTACTGTTCTTTTTATCCGTTTTGGTTAGCGTTGAGTTGGGCGGAGAGGAGGGGATATCTTCCTCTTCGGGAGGGGCGGTGGTAGTATGTTGTTGTTGCCAATGTTGAGCATTCTCCCTCCTTCGTCTAATATCATCTTGGAGATCTATGCATCATATAGAGATTGGGGGAAACGAGGATGAGTACACATATCAA
>Ga0214477_101022_pt1 | contig 15994 bp, 13 predicted proteins | sample M1_20Mar14CPVII9_FD_165058 | JGI IMG/M metagenome (GOLD analysis project Ga0214477, IMG submission 165058) | Marine eukaryotic communities from Monterey Bay, California, United States - M1_20Mar14CPVII9sort6BwellC16 | ecosystem: Environmental > Aquatic > Marine > Unclassified | place: USA...
CAATCCACTCTTTGTTTTCGAAGACTATGGAGGTTCCACTGGCGAGAAGCGCTTCTGTGTATTACCGAACAGCAGATGGGGCCGTTATTTTGGAAGTAGAATCAATCCTTGAACGACGTGATGTGTGAATGGAGACTTTGCTGATGTGTAGTTTGTTGTGTTATAAATAAATAATTGAAGACTTGATCCTACAATGTATGATAGTATAAACATGGCTTGATGTTTTGGTTTGTAGAGGCGATATAGAAGAGATGATATATATTAGACGTAATGATACGAAAGTGTTTGCACACAAAACATATAAAAACAACTCACCTCATACATCATTCAACTGATTCTTAAACATCTTAATAACTAAACCAAACACGAGCGTATCCCCTCAAATTCTAATCCAACATAATCATTTCCACCTCAAATCCCTCAATACCCCTACAATATTATCTAATACCCCGAATACTTAAACATATTCACATCCAACCATAAGCATGGCGTTCTCCGAAAATACAATCGAGACTGATAACAAGTGGTGGATGTAAATTGTGCATATACGACGACGATGATATTCTAACGATGACAATGGCACGATGGCGTGTATTGTATAATCTTGTGATGATACTACACAAATACTTAATACCGAGCACTAACCAACCACAAGCCTATCATATCACGGCGATGACGACGATGATATATATTGTAGATGTCTACGGTATGGTATGGTATTGTATGATATCGTCATCGAGTTTTTATTATCTGATTTGCAATCATTAAAAGATTGCATAATAATTATGATGTGTTTGTTGCAATACGGCAGCGGCGGCATCAATAATAGAACACAACACTTCCCTGCAATATGTGGCAGTTCTAGATAGACGAGCAATCTAGGGTGTACACAGAATTGCAGTTCCGATATTATAATATAATGATTGATCGTTCTTGGTGTTACCGATATAGTTGCCGTGGTGGTAATAGTTGTTATTATCAGAAGTCGATGATGTCTACGATAATAAAAGATGTGAAAGTTGTTGCAACTTTTCTAGTTGATGTGGCGACAATGATAGAAACAGCGCTCTGTTGCGTACTGTACTGCAGGTATAATATAACAGCTAAGGCGGCGGCGATGAGGAATTATACTACAATCCTATTGGATCTATTGTTTGTCATTCAGTCATTGAGTCATTGAACTGCCGTCACTAGGATACACGAAAGTAAATATGCCATGTGGAACCACGGACATTTCCTGATGATTATTTTGGGGCATTCGAGGTGGATTTAAAGGGCTTGGCAGCGCCATCAATAGAAAGCTCAGCTAATTAGGACATTACAGCTGATAGTAAAGGACATTAAAAGTTGAGTACAAAATAAAAATATGATAAGGAATATGTAATTTGATAAACAACTAAAATGTCCCTTCTTTCAAAATATATTTTGATAAGGAAGGACTCCATGTCCCACATCAAACATAGGAGTAGTTCTGATGACAACATGACGCCTACACCTCGAAGACGAGAGAATCCCACATTTTCGAGGGAAATCGAGCTGATCGATTCGTACGTTTGGGTGCCAAGCACTACCTTGTTGTGCTCTATTTTCCTGCCAGTGCTTGTCAAAGCCATCCCATGTATAGGTAAGGACTTGGGAATGTCTACTATAGAATATGCATCACTCATGGTGGAGTTACAACATGACGCCTACACCTCGAAGACGAGAGAATCCCACATTTTCGAGGGAAATCGAGCGAGAGAATCCCTTATTTCGAGGGAAACCAAGCCAAGAGAGATGAGTTTTGATCTAATTAGTGTTTAGCTATCAAATGGGTAGCAGCATGCAGGTACTACAACATTAGATGTCTGGCTTTATATAGGCATAACAAGGTTTTGAACACCCCCAGCAGCTTTCTGGTTTATTAATGTAGTTCAACTATTTTCCAATACTTACAACGACCATATCTTTTTTACAAACTTACAAACCCATACCTGGCAAATCATTATCTCTGTACTGAATTGAACTTTCCATCATTGGGTCTACAGCACTTGATGGTACATTAGAATACACAGGCTGGGAAACAGGGGGCACTGCTGATGTGGGCACTTGAGGTGGTTGCATCTGAGGAGGAGGAGGAGGCATATTTACCACTGTAGGCTCTGGAATGGACGGCTGCCCTGTATTACCACTACTACTCACAGAATCATTACCCTCTTCCAACTTAGGGACGAGGTCGCCCCATATCTTTTCCATACTACGGTTTACCTCAATTTCCAACACGATGAATTGCAATACAACTAATTTCATCTCCTCGGCTTTTTCGCGCTTAAATCGATCAACCTCTCGTAATACACGCTGAGAACACTCAGCATACTCCTCCTGAGCGGCATGTGCAGCAGCTTGATAACGTTGCAATGACATTTCAGTAGAGTATGCCTTAGCCTCCGATCCTGGAGTCATTCGTAATCGATGCAAATTAACCTCCCGTGTTTGGATTTCATGTAATAATGCCGTATACGATACACGTTTATCATGACGTCTACCAAGAGCAAGTTTGACAGCATGTATAGTCTTGAGATAATCACGAAAGGGCTCTTCTACTCTTTTCAATTCTGCATCAGCCTGTTGAGCTGCCATTGAGCTTAATGTGTCAGCCGTGCTCCCCATGAGCTGTAACTTGTCACCCAAATCTTCACCTTCACTTTGTCCTAATTGATGGAATGCCAATCCAAACTCAAACATACCATTTGCAATCTCCTTCGATTTCTTAACCATACCCGATGCTTGGTTGGATACACGTTTCATCTGAATGGCAAGTGCCTCAATGTATCGTTCAATTTCATCAAATAAATCATCATCTGGACTTGTAACCAAATCACCTGAGAATGTAGTCTTGGCTTCACTAAACCACTTCTTAACACCCGCTGAAGTACTGGGTTTGATATTAAATGCACCACCACCACTTACCGACATATCCGAGTTGTTATTAGCAGCAGCGTCCTCAGTTTTACTAACATTCTTGGCATGTTGGAATGTAACATCATCTGCTCTTAGGAATGTCAACAAACAATTAGCCTCCCATAATTCTGGATGCAAGATTACTCTTCTTAAGAACTTTTCAAGTAATCTTCTTCTATCTTCAACAAACTCGGGTGAGAAACGTGAAACTGCCTGCTTCTCGGGTAATGGTGGGACAATAGATCCTGCCTTTTCCTTATGTAATCGTTCATATAACCATAAGAAATCTGAATATCGTCGTAATACCGAGGAGTATTGTACTGGATTATTTTGTAAGAATACATCGTCTTGATTATTATTATCGGGGCTGATATCATTATTAATTGGTGGACGACAATCAACCCTATAACTTGTATATTTATTCATTCCATCTGCATGTATAACAGGATCGGATACTGTTACATAATCTATTGCATCCTCAGGTGAACGTATGTGAAGTGAAGGTGTTGGGCCCATCTGTTCTTGTTGTGTTTGTGTTGTATTTGTATTTGATGTGTTACTGATAGGCATACTATCATTTTCGACCGCGGTTGCCATTTTAGTTAAAGATGAGGATATAATATTGTTCATTCAATGTAGTAGGGGATTCTTCTTCTTGTGGTGGGGTTTATATTCTGTATGTCCTACTACAACACAAGACTTAATTGTTAATAGCCAACTCGTTAGTACATAAAACTACATATGTCAATGGTATCCTCCATTTTCATTTTCACTCAAAGCAGAAGACAAGTGTGCAGTGTTATTGTTGGATTGTGTATTGTGGTTAATAACCATTCCCTGTTGACTTGGTAAGTAAATAAATAAGCAGTGGGTTGTTCATTATTTTTATGGGTGTGTCGACTGGTGATAGTATGATCTTGCTTTCTGCCGTCTGTCAAGATCCAATCGCATTGGTTAAAATATTATGATGATGGTACCCAATCTCCATATTATATCCGCTATGTTATTCATTGTTGCCTGATATAAAGTTAGTTTTACTATATCGATTTGTATTTGTTTGGTTATTATGATATACTTATATTCGATTGTTTCTCACACCATTTCAGTTGACTATTGTACGTTGATATAAAATTATAAGTGGTAACAATATATAAAGATGGCACCTACCAAATCAAAGAAGTCAAAGGCAAAGCCTGCCGTACAAAGAAAGTCTTCACGTCGTAATACCAAGAATAGTCTTGGGAATTCACAATCTACTCAAGACAAAGAGAATGAGCTCAATGGAACTGGAACAACATCAAGTTCCCAAATTATTCAGCAACAAAGTGGTACAAATATGAGTAGGATGGACGATGCACATGAAAAGTCGTGGGTAAGTACTCGCATCATTCAACATCATTATCATTTATTGAATCAATTACATATGATACCATCTAACGACTTTCATTGGTACAATACAAATATCCAGTGGAGTTTGAATGTTGAGAAAGCAGCATCGCTAGTAGAAAAATGCATGAAACAATACAATTGGTCACGTGCTGATACCAAGAATGTTTTAAACGCATACCGACAACTTTTATTGCTCAAGAAAGAGATGTCTGACTGGAATGCTACAAAGCTATCTCCTTGTTGGCCTATCGCACAAATGTGGCTACAACACAGGAAAGTCCGCGTTTGTATTGTTTTATGATATGAATTCGTGTGTTCAGTATAAATACGACGACTTGGCTGTTTTATTTGACCGTAGTTCGCCTTTATTTATTGCACTTGTATATCATATGTACTAACAGAAGTTACTATCTCCTCTCTTTTATCTTCCTTCGCGTCTTCCAGTAAGCTTGATGATTTTGATTTTGATATGACCAACTTGCTAGGACATGTTATCAAACGTACACCGGATGCATTTGATTATGAAGAGGATAAGAAACGAATCAAGACAACAACAGAGGCTTTGACTGAAAGGTTTGGTTCTTATGATAGTGAGTTGTGGGATACTATCCAATTATGTATTGTCGATCAACTGGGGAGAGAGGAAACGATTGACATCAACATGAGGGAACCACTAGTTGAACACTTGCTGGATTATGCCGACGATAGGGAAGATGATTATGAGAAGTATGAGTTTGTATATGATGGCACAATTATTGATGATCAAAAGAAGAAGTCGAAGTCTACAGATAACAATAACAAAGGAGACGTGGATGTGGACGAGACGCCAATGATGCTTGGAATGAAACAAGGGGACAAGATCCTGGCCTCTCATGTTGATCAAATTGGATTAACTATTCGTTTGGATGAAAAAGAGCACGGTTATCTAGTAGACAGGACTTCGATGATTAGCAAGACATTTGATGTGTTTGCAGAGGATATTGAAAGGCCAGAAAAGTCCCCTGTTAGCGATGACAGTGATGATGAAGAGGAAGCTCCAGATACTTCAGGTGATGCTGCATTGGCAGCCGCGTTGGCTGCAGAGAACAACAACAACAATAGTAACAATAATGCCAGTGCGTCATCAGAGTCAGAGATCGGGGGCAATGCTGCCCCAGAACAAACTAAGAGGTCACAGTATATCTTCCTTTTGCAATCACAACGTCTCTTTGGTTTCGAAACGGCAATCACATTAGGCTTGAAGAGTAGCGGTAGTGTTATTGATGCTGTCCATGTTGAGGAACACAAGCATATGAATTGTATTTGTTGTAACCCACCACCTCCAGCCAGTGCCGTGAAGGATAAGTATCCTGCCATGGAAGAGGAAGAAAAGAGCAGTTCTGATGATGATCTAAGCATTGATTATTGAGATTGTCAGTTGATTTACCATCTAATTGGAATAGGCGGTTTTCGATTGACTCTCCAGATTGATTGCACATTGTTGTGCAATGATATTTTTCATACTCTAGAAAGAGAAAGTAAAAGTAGAAGTAGTATCACATAAGTAGTCTGTCAACTCATGTTGCCCTTGCTTACAACATACTCCCTAAGCACGAGTCTGTTGAGATCGATAATCTAATCAATCTAGCAGTATCACAATGGTGGTGGCTCTCATGAGCTCCTCCCTTACAAGGAGTTTTCTACAAACATACATACATGAAAACTAAACAAGAAAAAAGTATGTATCAAAGAGCAAATAATCATCAGATTCATACTGGTCGATACATATTGAAGATATACCATCAAACATGATCATACAAAGTTCACAAAGAATAATATGGAATACATCCTTTACAAAAGTTTTTCAATGTCGTCTACCAATTATACAAGCACCGATGGCCGGTGTGGCAGGAGGGAAACTAGCATCAGAGGTTACACGAGCAGGTGGTCTGGGAATGATTGCAATGGGTCATTTTGATAACGTTGATAAGTTGGAAAAGGAAATTGATTTATATGTAGAGAATACACAGAATTCTCCGTCAATTGGTTTCATTGGTTTTAGCGCTCTGTCTACACCTGCAAAATGGATAAGTTATGAACATATACTCAACAAGTACAAACCGAAAGCAGTACAGTTCTTTGCTCCTTCTATTATTACTCAAGAAGGAGGAAAAAGTAATGTACAACTTGCACATGAATATGGAGTTAAGTTTATTGCACAAGTGGGAACATACAAAGAGGCAAAACAGGTCATTGAGCATAACGTTGATGCAATCATTTGTCAGGGCAGTGAAGGAGGAGGTCATGGAGTGCATCTTGGGCAATTCCACTATAGCATTAGCATCACAAATATCAAATATGGTTGACAGAATACCAATTATAGCTGCAGGAGGTATTGTAAGCGGCAAGCAGCTAGCATCTGCTTTATGTGTTTGTGATGGTGTATCCATTGGTACAAGATATTGGGCAAGTACAGAATCCTTGGGCAATGCAAAGCTTCAACAAGAGCTGATCAAGAATAACTCTTGTGATGATATTGTGCGAACAACAGTTTTTGATACAATACAGAATGAACTCAGTGCAAATAAGTGGCCGTATCCTTACAGCTCTGTTGGAGCTTTGCGGAATGAGACGACTTCAAAGTGGGATGGAAGACCAGAGGATTTGCAACTTGCAATCAATAATACAAAGTTACTAGATGAGTACAAGTTATCACAGAAAGCTTCTGACACCACCGTCTTACCCACACTATCGGGTGAAGGAATTGGAGAAATAAATAGTATAGAGGGTGCTTATGATATCACATTGAGAATAGAAAAAGAAGCAGAAGATACTATTAAAAGGATACAGCAAATCATATCTTAATAGCTAATCCATACTACTATCAGTTTACTCTAATATTACATCATACATTCTCAAACATTTACAAGTCATCTTAGAGGGACAAGAATAATGTTGCAACACCAGCCAAGACATACATTGTAGTCGAAACATAAGATGACGCCGATGCAACCGCCTCAACAGAAGAAATGACCTGGCTAGGAACAAGAGGCTCAGTTACCCCTTCGGCACCATCAGTATTAAGATCATCTTGTGTCTCTTCAGGGCTTTCAACTTCGGTCTGATCTCCAGAAGCAGAAGCAACTTCTGCACTTTCGGTATCATCTTCGGGGACAGCAGCACTGTCGACGTCGTCTTGAACAAGACCTTGAGCTAGTGGAGAGCTTAATGCACACTCCTGAAATGATGAATTACCATCTTGGCAACAAGTTGCAATACTGCATAAATTGCAAATCAATCCATCACGATCTCCCGCAGTACATTCCTCACAGAGTATATCCAATCCATCACCACAAGCAAAGAATGCATTTTGGGCGCACAAATCATCAGGCTTGAAGCTTGCGAAATCAAGATCCCCAGTACATAGTCCCTCAATAGGACAAGAGTCAGGATCACAAGTGATAGTATCAGCAATCGTTTCAAAGTCGGTAGTCATCGCATCTTCATCAAAGAGATCTTGCATACCACTGAATAAGTCTTCCAATCCGAGTGCTGCCAGCATTTGATCTACCAACTCTTGAATATCCCAATCAGTAGTAGTATCAGCGATTCCCGATGAATCAGTATCACTTGGGAAAAGACTAGACAAGTCTGGCAAGTCTTCAAAGATACTATCAATGTCTACATCCTCCATTATACTACCACCCAAGCTTCCAGAAAGATCTTCGAAAAGATCAGACAAGATTGAGTCTCCAGTAGCCTGGTCATTAACATCAGTTGCCAACTCGTCCTTGCACATATCATATGTTCCGCCACCACCAATACAGCATGTATAAAACTTGCAATCACTACACATGAGATCCTGAACGAGAGAATCAAACATTCCTCGTTTTTCGGCTACAGCAGTTACGGCAGTATTTACATCATCGGCTGCTGCTGCATCATCACTGCAGAACTGGGCACAAGTATCCAATCGAACTTGAGGAATACAACCTGTATTACAAGCATCTTCAAAGACAGTTGTCGGGTTCATTGACATCATGAACGAATCACATACACCCTTATCTTCCTCTTTACATGTGTCAGAACAAGCATACATATCCATACCCAGAAAGTCAAGTAGAAGGCCGGAAGAAGTAGAATCACCACCATTTCCATCTCCTAATAAATCACCCAACAGACCTCCTCCACTAAAGGCAGAATCACCATTTGAATCCAACAAATCTTCTACCAATTCATTGATATCTAATCCTTGAGATGTATCAGTGTCAGCGTCGGAATCTTGGGATATGTCTTCAACCTCGGGGATATCGCCAAACAGCTCTGCTAATGCTTCTTCGAAATCCTCTCCTCCATCTAATGCTTGTATCTTACGATTCTTCTGATGTTGCTTATGATCCTGTCCTCGTAGTCCATTAGTAGTAGCAGTGATATCTTTCTTGGAGATAATATTACTATCGCTTCCTGTCTTGGCAGAGACAGTACCAACAATAACGATAGATGACAAAATAAACTTCATTTCTTATGTGAGAGATATTTTACAATTGCAATAATATGGTATGTTGTATGAAGGACTATTGAAAATTATGAGCATAGACAACAAGCCAATTTTGGCATTATGTAGTTGATAATAAGGGAGACATATGCACGTCTCCTACTTTGATACGAATGATAAGCTATTACTCTTGCAAAGAAGCCCAATCATGCATCATGATGTCACTGACAATACTGTTCCAAAAGACAATAGACAAATTGAGAAATGACCACTTGAACTTCAGCTCAGCCTCATCAAAATAATTGCATGAGAGTTTGACAATATAAGGCTTTTACCAACACGTTGTAATATATTGCATGGAGCTAAATATATATCGTTAACAAATAAATCATTTACAACAAAATCAACTCGCGGGGTGAGTTTGTACAAAACAATATTATATGTAATCAATTTATTCGTGTGATGTTGCGATGTGTAGTGACTAGATGTCATTCACTATTATCGTACTCCCATCCATCGGTGAATGTAAATATTATTGTGTGTGATGTGATCGCTGTGCAGGCACATATGTTTGCAGTGGATATCGGCTACAGTATGGTCTCCATAGAGTGGGGGTGGGCGTTGGTCAACTTCAACTGATGTGGGACGATGCGGGGCTGGGTGAATTGATGCTCTTGTTTTGGGGTGGCGGAGGTGATACGTTATTGCTAGTTTATATTCATGTTCTATTATTATTGGAGAGCTTTGGATTGTTTAGGAGGTTGGGTTTATTGATAGAGCGCAACTCAAACATTTGCAAATCTTGGGGATATATGTGATATTATATTATAATGTATACTGTGTTGCAATTCGACCTCTACAATTGTGTATCTCACATACTGATTATGTGTTTAACTATTCTAATAGTATCATCTGGAGATTTAAACAGTTGCAACAACATCCAAACATTGAAAACAAACATATCAATATCACAAAAAGACATAAACAATACAATATTAAAACAAAAACATACTAAATGTCAGATTATCCAACAACTGGTATTACAAACCCTGGTGGTAATGATATTCTATGTGGACGAGGAGGGGGTACAAATGCCCATCCAGGCAATATCAAATTTCGTAAACTAGTTGCAGCACATAAATTACGATACCTGGCAGCATCCAAGTCTGATAAACCAAGTGTAGCACGAGAAGTTGTTAAGGAATGGAGAACTATGAATCCACCCGGTAGATTCTTGGCAAAGATGGATCCAAAGCTACTTCCCCCAAGTCCTGATGATGGTAGTAAAGATAAGCCTGTAGTTTGGCATGATGTGGGCGATAAGAAGGCAAGGGAGAAGGCGTCACAATGTTTACGTGAGCGAAATGGTGCCGCGAATGAAGCAGTGGCCGCGTTGGTTAAGACTGTTACTGCAACTGGTGAGGCATGCCCCGAGGATTATGCCACATTAATGAAAAAGGCAGCACAAGTAAAGGCCCAGAATGATTTAACTATTCATCAGCAGAGTGAAATGTTAAAGATGAATCAACAGGCGACGATGGGAAATTTTGGAACTGAGTCGTTTGAACCAATATCTCTTCAGCAGCAGCAACAGTATGGTGGAGGTGGTGGAAATCCTTATCAAGCATCACCAGGCGCTACCGAGGACGAGCTTATTGAAGCTGGGATTAAACGGCTATTACAACAGCGACAACAAACGCTCATGGGTCCTTTTGGTGGCAGTGGTTCCACCTCAAATCCACAGGGGGGCAATTCATATATTCACGACCCTGCTGGATCTTTAAATAATAGTAATCGCAGTGGTAGCGGTGGCGGGGGTAGCGCGCCACCCCAGGCCTATATGGGTGAGGATTCTATCCTGCGTGAGTATGAACAGCTTATGCAAAAGCAGAGGGAATATAATATGCTTGCTGGTAAGATGAATATGGGAAACAACAGTGGCATGGGAATAAATAACAATATGGCTGGAGCGATGAACAGTGGTGGACAACAAGGGAGCTTGTATCAAAACATGCACCAAAGGAACAATATGGTAGGCGGGAATTATGGTGGTAGTCCGGGAGGACAATCACAGAACCCCAATCCCGATGCCGCTAAGGATTATATGAATCGATTACGAAGTATGCGTCAAGGAGGGGGTAGCGGCACGCCAGATCAAGCAGCAGCATCATCATCACCTGGATATAATTCCGGATACAACGGAAACAACATGCAGCACCAACAAAACTTTAATATTGAAGAATACCAAGCCTCGTTACAGCAGTTTTTATCTCATGGAGGAGGAAATTCGGGTGTACATCCAGAACGTACAATGTCACAAAGTACTCAACTTGCTGGAAATTTGAGTGGATTCGCTCAAAGCAATAACACCCAGCGTATGCAAGTACCCACCCACCTCGGCGATGGTGGTAACAAACGTTCTTCTACTCGACGCAGACGTACGTCCATTGATGATATCGACTTGCCAATCGGAGTTGGCACAATGCCCGGTGGACGGGGTACTTTTGATGGGAACCTATTCGCCTCTGTCTCATCCGATAATCGTCCATCTTTCCAATCTATGGACGACATGGATATCCGGTAAGTCATCACTTGTTATTTGGCTGCCTTTGCAACCCACATATCTAATAGAAGTTATATTTACCTCTCTTCGTCTTCATAAATAATGAAACGCGTATTTTCCAGTGGCACCTTCCGCTCCGTCGACACAATGGACCTTATGAGTATTGGAAATTCTATCAATGAAATTATGGACGATGATATGAAATTGAATCCAGAAATGAGGAAGAAGTATGGCCGACGATTGAGTAATGCTAGTCGATCAAAGGGTCTGCCTGGAACACTTGATGATTTTGTTTATAACCAGGGACAAACAATCGAGTTCAAGACTGCAGATCTTGGCAACGGAGGAGCCAAGAAGAAGAAGAGCATCGACCCACGTCTTATTGCTGGGGCAGGGACAAGACATTCTGTACAAACTAAGGGTAATGATGGACCTTCTAATTACACATCAAGGGGATCTCAATTATCAATGAACATGAATTTTGATGGGCTGGATGACAACGAGTCAAGAATGAGCTTTGGCAACATGTCCGTGATGAGTGATATGACGGACTTTCAAGAGATGATGGCAAGAGGTCAAGACTTCAATCAGCAGCAGCGGTGAGAGCTTCCCAGTTCAATTTGTATATGTTAGAAGGCTCCGTGAGGGAATGCACACTAATAATTCAAGAAAAGGCACTTCTTAAGCACCCCCTCTAGAGTTCTGTTTTTGATGAGAAACTAAACATAATTCATACAGCTGCCATGTGACATGTATACGATCGTTATCTTTAGACACCTAGAGGAGAAGAAAATAGTCCCCCCCCCCTAACAAGTGAAGAGCCGCTTACTTTACTTTAACAATTCTAGCCAAACTTCTCCTTATGTATAATAAATATACAGCACTCGCCCTCATCAGAACACGATAGAATTAGAACACTCCCTGACTATCTGCTCTCTCATTGACAATTCTGAAGCTTCTATCCTCGCTAATGTTTTCTAAACCCCGCACTATCCCTTTCATTATTTCCTCCTCTTCATCATCACTAATCTCACCCAACTCTAAGAGTGCCTGCTGTGCTTGTTCTTTCATACTCATTGCTAATGCACTTCCTGGAAGATGGAGAAAGATATGATTGTTTGTAACATATATTAGTACATGTTGATTGCAAAAGCAATCAAGTAAGGTTGATAAAGATCAAATGAGTATCTAAATCACCGAGACCTCATATTAAACACACACACATGCATATGATAAAACAAGTACAAACACGGACTTTCCTGCAGCTCCAGAGTTACGACGAGAGGAACTCTTTGGAGTGTAATACTCATCGCCTGACATGCGTCTAAACAATGCGGATTCAACTTCTATTGACATTGATGCACCTACAGATATTTGTCGTAATGAGTTTGTTGGTACTCTATTATTATTATTGTTGTTGTTATTAGATGCAGAAGTTTTCTCTGCAGTGGTTAGGGATACTGCACTTTGTACTCTACCTATACATGATGCAGCCACATCACCACCATTTGCAACAGCACCTAATGCTGCTTGTAGCTGATCAGAAAGATCTTGTACTTCTGATGCTGGTGCCTAGAGTCATTAATGACCGGGGATTAGCACATCAAATGCATATAACATAATAATTTTGCAATACTTAAAGAACTTACTGAATCAACATATCCAACAATTGAATCTTTAAATGATGCTACGAGAGGAGTCTTCTTACGATCACGACCAGATCTTCTAGCAGGTCGAGGTGATGATGATGTTTGGCTGGTAGTATTATCTGTTGTTGTATTTTTGCTATCCATATTAGTATGTGGAGAAATTGTGCAAAATTAGGGCCCAATAATTATTCGATATTACGCCGATTAGATATAAACTCCAAGTAGTGTTACATAGTGATACCAATACCTCTCTCTAAGAAAAATATGTACAAATTCGCTGCGAACATTAAAATAAAACACTAACACTAAACACTAAGTGTTATTGAGTAGTTCGATAGACCATACTATGAGTAGTAGAAGACATACTAATGCCATCCCAATCAACTGAATCGTCACCTCTAATGGTTGGTGTTGATCACCAGCCAAAATTGAGTAGAAGTCATCCTTTATTCAATTGCAAAAACATTTTATGTGCACTCTTTCTATCTGTTGGTAAGTATACCATTCATTTAATTATATGGATTTATATATCATGTGCATGTATGTATATCTACTACCTTTTTCGTTTACTAATCTTGAACGGTACGCAATTGGTTGTTATCTTTCAATAAAACTTTGTACACTGTGCATAATATTATCTCTCTTGCTTTGATGTTATGTTATACCAACTCTCTTGGTTGCTGATAACATATTATGCTCTCCTTTCTTGTCAGCTTGCGTGATGATGATATTGTTTCTCCCACTTCTTCAAAACACAATTAGTATAACAGACAGACATACAACAACCTCACCATATACAAAAGTTCAAACATTATCGTTTCAGATATACACGGGTGGTGCACCTGCATTACTTTCTACTGATGAATTAACCGGAAAGAAGAAGAATCATGAATGCAAAGGATTACACTCCTATGGATTGCCCGAAGATTCAAATACAATACAATGTTACCTAGGTTTAGAAGATACAAGTAAAGATGTCGAAAAAAGGCTTGATATAATGAGAAAAGCAGTTGAAAGAGCATACGAAGAGTCAAATGCAGATGAATCGATACTTAAGATCTTCCTCGTACCCGAGTTTTATTTCAGAGGTTTGAATGGTGCATATACATTTCAGACAGAGGAGGCCAAAGAGGAGGAGTCTTCATGCTCTAGTGATATATGTCACATCTTAGAAGGTCTTGCAAGTATTGTGGCAGATGTAAGGTTTGAAAACTGGCTGTTTCTATTTGGTACTGTGATTGCTCAATCCTCTACACAAGAGAGTGGTTTTGACTACCAGTTCTACAACTTTGCACCTCTGTATAGAGGTTTTGATCCCAACAAAGCAAAGGGAATTGGAAAGAAATTTATTGTACCGAAACGATATGTAAGTAATGCAGACTTCTTGACACCAATGCGAGATCTAAACAATAGAACAATGGTTCTTGAGGTGTTGGAAGAAGCTGATCATCCAGGTGAACAAACTGTTTTCAACCCGCACGCAAATGGAATAAAAAAGTATCACAATGAGCTTTGGTCAAAGTATAAAGATGAAATCAGGTGCGTGAAGCAGACATGTGTTGTACAGTCTTTACCTTAACCGATGATATACACTCACTAACTTCTTTTTTTCAGCGATATGGGATATAACATGATCGAGTACGGGTGGTTCTATATCGATGGAATTGCATTCTCAGTTGAGATATGTTTAGATCATTTAGTCCATAGAGCACTGCAAACATATAATGCAAATGTTGTTACTGGAGGTAAAGTCAAGATACCCAGCTCAGGTAAGCACAGCAATCGAAGTGTGCATTGATCATACTTGGCTGCACTCTTTGATTAACAATTTGATCCCCTCTTTCGATACTTAGCAAACGACTCGATAGAATATGTCTCTATACCAAAACACCAAGCACAAATATCACTTGTATCGTCAGCTGGAATGGACATAACTGTTGAGAGCCTGGCACTTGCTGATTCAGGGTATATCTTTCTGCAGGATGGCGTGGAGGGTAATGTTGAGCCGAGAGTATCCTATGGAGAAGACGAATGTCAACCAAATCAATATGAATTTGCTGGTGGTAGTCAATGTGTTAAGAGAACTGCAGTTGTTTCAGGTAAGGACTCGATCGCATTGCTTACACTTGCCAGTACTTGCAGATCTCATCTTTATCTTTTCACAACTTCCTTTCTAGCCACTGATGTAACTTTTGAATACGAGATGAACATGGCTTATCATGATGTTGATGTGTTTGGAAGCAACTGGAAAGATGTCCTTAAAGGAGTCTTTTCAACTGTAGTATATGAGCCAAAACTGACAGTCTATGATCCAGTCACCATTCCTGCCACCACCATCAAATAGTTAGTTCTATATCATACTAAGAAAATAGAGATTACCAAATAAAGATACTGTTTAAGTTACAGCACAAATATGTGTCTACCCGCTATTACCTAATTCCTCTCTCTGTCCCTTCCTACTTCCATGACTAACAAAAACTTGAGGTCGATACTCATCATCCTTTTCCATCAATTGTGAGTTCTGAAATCGTTTTAACATTGCAGCCTTGCCCTGTATCCTTGCATATGTGATATCACAAATCTTATCACTATTGAATCGTTTCCATCCACGTTTATTATATTCATCAAAAAACGGGATAATATCTCTATAATCTACAAAATTGACAAAAGCATAACCTCTATTGCACTTGTTCTTAAAATCGATGGGCAAGTAGAAAAAGTCCATCTTATCAGTTCCATGCCCTGCAGCAGCAAACTCTGATAATAACATTTGTTGTGTGTACTTATTTGGGATGTTCCGCACCATGAGTGATGTTCGACGTTCTTTCCCTAACCGTACATTTTCAATAGACAATGAAAGGTCATCTTCACCACTGTTATTTCCCCCTGAATTGTTCCCTCTTGAATTGTTTCCGCTCGACCCACTTCCAATACTATTATTACTTTTGCCATTTGTGGATGATCGTGCCGGCGACGACC
>Ga0214477_101023_pt1 | contig 15974 bp, 10 predicted proteins | sample M1_20Mar14CPVII9_FD_165058 | JGI IMG/M metagenome (GOLD analysis project Ga0214477, IMG submission 165058) | Marine eukaryotic communities from Monterey Bay, California, United States - M1_20Mar14CPVII9sort6BwellC16 | ecosystem: Environmental > Aquatic > Marine > Unclassified | place: USA...
CATGCTGGGAGTGTTCATCAACTTGTTATACACCTATACAATGCCAAACAACCAACATTGCAGCACCTACATGATGCCATACCCCCACTTGTTGGCCAAACATTGCCTGACAGTCGCCAGAAAATCAAGATCTGAGGCATGAAACCTGCCTACATGTGGCTGTAAAAGTATGATGGATGGACTTGCAATCATGCTGGGAGTGTTCATCAACTTGTTATACACCTATACAATGCCAAACAACCACTATTGCAGCACCTACATGATGCCATACCCCCACTTGTTGGCCAAACATTGCCTGACAGTCGCCAGAAAATCAGGATTTTTTCCTGATCTGAGGCATGAAACCTGCCTACATGTGGCTGTAAAAGTATGATGGATGGACTTGCAATCATGCTGGGAGTGTTCATCAACTTGTTATACACCTATACAATGCCAAACAACCAACATTGAAGCTCCTTCATGCTGTAAACTCCCACTTGCTGGCCAAGTGCTGTCTATATTTGCGTTTTTTCACAATTTTTGACATTTTCCTTTGTGCTTTTTTCATACTGAAATACAACATGCAAGCAATATTTCTTGTTAGAAATGGATTGATGGTATCAGGTAGACCATAATAGAATGTTCACTGACTGAAAAATACCTAATATTGAGAGAGTTACATTTTGTTAGTAAAAAAAGCTTACGGTGTCAAGTTTAGTGGTTGGAAGAAAGACTTTCGTACTTTTTATTTGGTATACAAGGCATAATAGTACTATTTTTATGACTATACCATACGGTACAGTCTATCCCCAAAGCACGGCGCATCATTGCGCCGCACCCTTTCCCGACCGATATCCCGACCATATAATTTATGTACCTACTTAAATTCCAAATACAATGACAATAGGTATATGAAATCTACTTGCTTCAGAAACGACGGTATTCATATTTTAAAAGATTGTTTTGTGGTAGTGAACTGAGGCAACTCTGAAACAACACAATCTGAACTTTTTTTGCAACGACATTGAAAATAATACAATATATTGAAGTCAATACATATTAATTATTATAAGCATGACGAAACTACGAGGTAGTTCTATAGGCGGCAGCAGTAGCCATGGTAGTATATCAGCAAGAAGTATTAATAGTAGTAGTACTATAAGTAGTTCAAACAACAATAATAGTAATTGCGATAAAAATAAAACTATATCAAGAAGTAGCCGTATTAAAAACAAACTGGGTAATAAGCTTATGAACAAAAAGGTCAAGTTTGTTAATAAGCATGGTGGTAATAAGTCATCTGGTACTACTAATTCTATTGAGACTATTGAGATACAGCAGCATTCTAGTTTTGATAATGTTAGTATGATTGATGAAAGTGGTGACACATCTTGTGCTCAGAATCATGATATTGTTGATAGGGATAGTATTAGAAGGAAGCGCAAAAGTTCTAGTAGTAGTGGATCAAATACCTCCAAAGATGGAGATATTTCACTAAACTCATCTGGTAGCAGTAGGAGTAGTAATGCTATAAGTGCTGATCACTTCGCCGAATTAGATAAACCTCCTTCACCTAGTAAAGGTGGAGAGGATTCATTAAACTCATCGAATAGCAGTGGATATAAAAACTTTCTATCAATGGTACATGAGAATAAGAGCAGTGATGTTAACACTTCCGAGAAAGACAGTGCCGGTAACGATATTGGAGATAATGCTGAAGGTTGTAAAGACACAGATGAAGTGATAAAAGAAGAGCCAATAATAGACAAAGGGCAATCAAAACCTGATATAGATGTTGATGATAATTGCAAAGAGCAGCCACCCATAAGTACAAAATCACCAGAAGAGTTTACTCAAACACCTACAACTGTCTCAGGTGAAGACTGTTTGGGACAGTTTTCCACAGTGTGTGGGCCATCGCCTGTTAGACTTGGTAGCAATGGTAGAAAAGATGTCAATTTAGATGTATCAATGAGTACAACAATCGATCATGATGATGATATTATAGATATTGAAAAAGATGGGGTATGCACACCAGACAATTTTCAACATGTCCAACTTATTAGTTGCAAAAACAATGTCGAATCATCTGCTGCAGAGAAGAATGATAAAGGGGTAGAAGAGAAGAAGTCACCACCTCTTCTTTTTCGTCCAGATATATTAACTAAGCAGCCGTCACCCAATTCTACACCACGGGAGACTACGCCATCATCACAACTGACGAATCAGCCTGCAACTATATCTGGAACTGATTGTATGTCCCAATTTTCTTCAATGAAAAGTCCATCACCCATGAAGATGGACCATTTTAACTTTGATGTATCTATGGATGAGACTAGTATTGATGTTAATGACTCAGTGCTCGATGTAAACACCAGTAGTTTTAATGATGAGGTCATCAACGATTCCTGTGAAGTTGATAATAGAAGAAGTTCAAAAGATCAAAAAGAGAGGTCTCCACGTCAATCATATGATAATGTCAATGTCAAGCAATCGAAACACAATCATCCATCCACTACTCGATCTTCTCGACGCAATCAAACAAACAATATAGATACTCCTTCATCATCTACACTACTTCAACATGAATACAATGTAGATCATTCATGCTCCACACCTCTTGAGAGATTGGCTCGTGATATTGGTAATACCTTACGAGAGTGGCATGTTCACCAGGGATGTGACTTCCATGCTCCTTTAGATTGGGGCGCAAGGATGGAAGATCTTGAGGAAGTGCTGAATGAAGAAGATGAATCAACAGATGATGAAGTTGAAGAAGAAGTAGTAGAGGAGCAACAAAGCTCAGAAGAAGAAGAAGAAGATGACATTTCAGTATTAGATATGCTATCACCCACAAATAGTGACGGCCCTGAAAGGATGAGCTTTGATCTATGTGAACGAGGCTTTACGAACAGATCACGGAGGATTAAATATTCATGGACAGAAGAGGAGAACGAGGATGCTCAAATACCAAATGGTATTGACTTGGACAAATCAACTCCACAGTCGCCACCAACTCTATCGACAACACCAAAGTCGGTGGGAGGACCTACATTGGAATCTCCCCCAATATCTGTAGAAAAGGTTGATAGAGAATCTGGTCATCGTGGAGCACGATGCATACGAAGTCAAAAGATTCAATTTCAAACAACAGGGTATAAGGCCCACTCACCAACTTCAGATGTAGAAGATTCTTCTATAGCTTGGAATAGGCGTCGATATAATATACCATTGATACTCAAATTGTGGGATGCACCACAGTTTCTTTCCTTCCGTTGGCGGAAGTAAGAGTGATATAAATGATGACAGAATTGATAACATTCCAAAATCATTACAGCCAACCATATCTCCGTCATCATACTCCTTGTTAGGGGAGTTGGGAATTCTCTCTTCATCTGGAAGTGAACGTTCATTCTACGATAGCAAGAGTCCATCTGGTTCTTCAAATAACAACAATAACAATAGTGGCGAAGGTAATGATATTGGATCTCTTAATACAGGTCTGACTCAGGACATTTCTACACTATTCAATATCGGTCAGCACATCACCCTTTGCTTAGATCTCACACCATCTACAAATACTAATGACATTCAATCATTATATGATGACATTCGCTTTTACATAGAAAACCACATCAGTGAAGCTATTGAAGCTCAACATCGTGCAATAGAAGAAAGACGTCACAGAGAACGTCGTCTTCAGAAGATGGCCAAAAGAAGACAGATGAAAAGTGCGAGTCAACAGCACTACGAGCATTCTCAAGAACAGGTTGGTTGCAGCGAGGAGGAGGAGGTTAGCTTTCACGAGAATGGAAAGACTGACCCTGTTGTGCCTGTAGGATCTCAATCAATATCTCTTGACATTGGAGAGGACGAGGAAGTTGATTTTGATAATGACATACAGAATAGTAGTGAAGATGGCTCTAAATACGATGGCAGCAGTGAAAGCAATAGCTCAAATGATGTTGATAGTGAAAGCTCTGAAGAAGAGATATTGGACAACGATCTTTATCTCAACCAACAAGAAATACATGCAGAAGTAACCGCATCACTAACAACAATACTTCAAACTGCACTTAATTTGGCAGTATCTGAAAACAAGACAAGTCTCCCCGTATTTGGAATATGGGGAGATTACAGTGGCGACTTAACAAAAGAGAGAAGAAGCAATGTTGATAATTCATCATTTAATTGGATACCATCTGGGTTAGAGCGTGATCTATTACAAATAGGAGATAGTTTCAATTTCAAACATGGAGATCTAGATGATGACAACATGTCAAAGATTCTATTGTCATCACCTGCTTTGTCGGGAGTATGTCAATCAGAGTCATTCCTATCATCTCATCGGTTATATTCAATTCCAAAACAAGCCTTGCCTCTCCACCTCTCGACGTTGAATGGTCTAGCTAATGTGTTGGTAACGCAACGCAAACCTAATGAAAGTGATTCTGTTGTTTTGACTGCAGCAAGGCATTGCTATCACTGGAAACAGCAAAATCGAAGTGTCAATCAAGATTGGAGGAGACACACCTCTAACAAGGTTGACATAGAATCAGCTGTTGACGTGTACCGAGATACATGCCAACAACAGGCATTAGTCATACTCGAGCGTGCATCGTCTCCATCAATATACAAACGGGTCCCTATTTGGGGTCCAGACGGCAGTCCTCTTGTTTCAATAACATCGTCTGTGTCATGGGGGGTCATTTCCTCTTCACAAAGTAGTTCACCACTACCTCCACTTCTTCAGCTGCCACTGAAAATACGGTCATCCAACTTTGAATCAACGCCCTCTGAGCTGCTTGAAATGGAATATGCTTTACAGAGTGCAGCGTTGGATCCTTTAGGGATGGGTGTTGTCGAAGAAGAGCAAGGTGGTCGTCAAGAATTTGGTCCAAGAGAACCAATCTTCTTGGCATCTGCCAAGTTTGATTCAGATGCTCCTTGTGCCACACTGTCTGCAAATACAAGATGTGTTCTAGCGGCATTGCTTAGATGTGGAAGTTTAGGGTTAGATACTCTTCCTGGACACTTGACAAAGATTGTAGACTTTAGTCGATATGCAGAAGATGATGACGAAGGCTTGATAGACAAGGAGAATAGCGTACAGCAAGCGATGGAATCCGCTGGCGTAGGACCAGTCACGAAACGGTTAGTAGATGCATTAGACTGGCGTGATATCGAAACAGATTTATCGAATGCAGACTTTGATAGGGCTCTAACAGAAGCGTTAATGAGAATACAAGCATACCCAGCACCTCCGGCAGAAGTATTTTCAGGTGCCGAAATGAGCAAGACGAGTGACAAACGACAATCTCCATGTAAAGGGTCACCTCCTGGTCGTCTCTTATCTGTTCTTTTTGCACATATGGCAAGACTTCGAACACCCCCTTCTATGATGCGATTGTGGCTATCATTTGTTGAGGAATTGAGAACACGATGGGATCACAATGAAAGTCTACCAAACCTTGGATTCGTTCCAGGACTGGACAACAAGGGAGATGATCAACATGGCCAACCTCACTGGGGTTTACAAAGAGCAGATACTCGTGTGCTTGGCCATCGGGCTGATCATGCTGCCTTTGTCAATTCGTCAGAGCCAGACCCCGATAGAGATCAATGTATCATCAATCAGAAGCTACAGGTTTACAACATTTGTATAGAATGTAAAATGTCTACGGAGGCGCTACATGCAAGACAACAGACTACTGATATGAATAATGAATCATCTGATTTACACGAAGAGTCAATGGAATCGTGGGGTAATAGTGGTGAAGGACAATCGATGTTGCCAGAGAACAATACAGATAGTGATGACGACGACTTTTTCGATGCCGAGGAGGAAGTTTCATTCGATGAAAACCCAGACAGCAACCAGCAGGAAAGCAACACTAATACAAACATTGAACGAATGCTCAAGCTTCAAGCTTCTGTACTAAACCCAGGTCATAATCGTGTCGGCGCAAGATGTCCTGTTCCCGATGCTCTACCCTTGATTGAATCAGGAGATCAGCTGTATGCTCCTTATCTTCAACGGACGATACCAATGACCGATGAAGAAGAACAGAAACAGAAGCAGTTTCTAGGAGTTAGCCCAAAAGAGCGACCATCAATAAAGAGTAGGATTGCAATAGCCCAAAGATTACAGAAACCAAAGCTACTTAGTGACATGGCAGCTTTCAAATCGGCCAACCACGGAGCAATATTTGAAGACTTTGTTCAGTGGTATGGCAATCCAGAGAATCCTCTCCAGGAAGAGGTCAATGGTGAAACTGCTAGGAAGGCAATTGAATATAGATCACAGCTCCCTCCAGACGAGGCAAGAACACTAGCTCTCGAAGAAGCGTCTGAAGCAATTGCAATTCTCATGTCGCTTCGAGCATTCTGGGAAGACTCTTGGGAAGAGGCAGAAGAAGTGGCAGCTCTAAATCAAGAGCCTTTATTTGATCCATACACAACTGTTGAAATGGTATTACACTCATTTGAAACAATCCACCCCGCTTTATTGATGAATCAAGTATTGGCAGTAAAGTTAACGAATGCCAAATTTGTTCTCGAATCAGATGCCAAGCCTGCTATGAAAGTCCAATCAATAGCCCAAGGAATGAAGCGTATGTCAACCTCGATCAATCAAGCACTTGAAATGCTAACAAGTGATGCCGCAAATCTTAGTCTATCTCGAAAGGATATGCCAGACGACAAGGATCCACTTGTGTATGTATCTACATCGACAATTACTAGCTGTGAAGAGGCATGCAATATCATTGGGGAAGTTGAGATACTATTGTCTCGGGCTCTCTCTTTGTTACAGATTTTACCACATCAATATACTTTGGTAGATCTTCTTCTCCAATGTAAAGATGAGCAGTTTCTATTCCTAAAGCACCCAATAGAGAGGATTGCCTTCCTTAATGGTATCAAGGAGCAACAAATGAACTTTGGGTCTTCAGCTTCTGATGAAGCTAGACCTACCATGCGAGAGTATGTATTGAATAATACCGACAGATTAAACCCATGCCAGCTCAGTGCTAGATTAGTTTCTTCCACAGAAGAGGAGAATCAATCTAGTCTTCTTTTGGCAATTACAAGGAGTCAGCAGAGCTAAGATCTCAGAGCGGATATATCAGGTATAATCTATATTAACTATCAAGTTATGGACAATATCTTGTTATGCTATTGAAGAACCGGTCTAGCCATATTGTCAAAGTACTTGCCAGCATCTTCCACAGTGAACACTGAATTCTCCTCTTGCAAACACGAAGCAGATCCACAGCTTAAACCATAGGCAAAAGATGTTGCCATAATGTTACCTTTCCACTCTGACTTCTTTTTGGATAACTGTTTGCCAATCGTTGGTGGTATAACACCAAAGAAGTTATCATCACTACTGTCACTAACATGATGTAAGTATTGCCAGGCTGCAAGTGTTGAAGCGGCCACAGTATCCCCAGCACCGATTGGGTACAACATGCCATCCTTTGATAAGTCTATTGCTGGGAGCTGAAAGATTTTAAAGTCATCTGATGATGATGTAGAAGGCAATTCAATCACATGTCCTGGGAACTTTCCATCAGTGATACACAAATAGTCCAATGCCCCGATTGCATCTTCATATGTTTTGATGAATCCATGAGTAGATGCAACTAGTTCCTCTGCTGTTACTTGGGAAGTTTCACCGGATAGTTTGTCCACTCCACCGAGCTTACAGAGCTCAGCGGCATTTAGTTTCAGTACTGCTCCTCCCCCTTTTGTATCTCCCTCAAAGATTGATTTCAAAACACCAAGTAATGGATCTAATCCAATGACTGAATCAATCAATACTAAACTATCTTTGTTTGCCAATCGTTTTGTAAGGTCTGAATAGGTTGTGTCTGAGCATCCAGGTGGCATTGAGCCCATGATACATATACAATCTGCTTTACCATTCTTTGTTGTTAATCTGTCAATCTTATCTTGCAATAACTTCATTTCTTCAGTCGTCACTACTCCCGATGTTTCTACGAGTTCTGTTGCTTCATCCGCTCCCACTATGGTTGTGCATGTTCTCAAGGGAGCATTATTGCGTATTGTTAATGTATCTGATAATCTATGTTGAGTTTTGAGTATGTTGGCAACTTGATCACCTTCTGGTCCTTTGCCAAGAAATTGTGCTAATAGCACTTTAGCATTAGTTGTTTCTTTCTTATCATTTGACATTAGACATGATAATGCTACTCCTACATCTTGTCCTTTACCGCCTACTCCAGTTTCACATTTATAAGCTCGATGCACATTTCCTGGCTTGAGATTAGTAGAGGGAGGTAGTATAAATCGTTTTTGTAATGCAGCGTTTAAACCGATGACAACAATTGATTGTGATAGGGAATCGACATAAGACATGATACTGATACTAATAAATGATATTAATGCGGTGTTTTTCATTTTGGCGCTTATGCCTAAACCGATATGATATAGTACTATATTATATGTTTATCTAGAGAATAGGAGCTAGAGATAATATATATGGGAGGATTGCAATAGTCTGTTGATTAAGGGGAGGGGGGAGCAATGACGAATGTCACGGAGATGCAAAAATAAAGATACGGTATCCTTTGATGTGTGCATGCAGTACACATGAATTGCTTAGGTATCCAAAAGACTCCCAATTACAATAAAGTGAAAAATGCCAACTTATACTTTAAGGTCGCAAAAATGAAAAAATGGGAAAAGTGGCCGATTAGAACCACACAGGACTTAGTCCTGGATGGTTCTAATCGGCCACTTTTTTGAGTTTTTATTTTCTGGAAGCTATCCTTAAAGTATAAGTTAGCCATTTTCCGGGACCCAGATGGGACTCATTGAGCAATTCATGTGAGTCACTAGTAGCATACTGTAGCACGGCCGGCTTGATATATACTCATTATTGCGTTGCATAACTGCTTAACTACTACATATCTAAGATATCAATTTAGCGTGCTTGGCTATTGACTCCGACATGATCTTTCATACATTACGGTGGCGACGACAGGAAGTTCTCTTCTTGATGATGATGTTTGTTATCGTCTTAACAAACCCTGCGCAAGTTTATTCCTTTTCCACCATCTCACAATCAACAACTCTATCTCGATGTATCCTACCAGAAGTTACAACATGCAAAAACAATCTAGTAAATCTAAATAAAGGAAGAAGTACATCATCATTATTTGCAATTGAAGATGAGGACAAAGTAGGAGAATTAAAACTGGGTGACTCTGAATCAACATTGCTTGGTATCACAGGTATCATAGCTTCTGTGATAATGTTGTTTTCAGAATCAGTTCTCTTCCGTACTGGTTGCGGGTTGCCTGCTGGTCCGGCTGGTTTGGTAGGAGCAGCAGAAGGTGTAAGTTATTTAGGTGTCGTAGTATTAGTTGGTTTTAGCTTGTTCACAAAGATTAAAACTGGGAAGGGACTTCCTCCCGGACCAAATGGTATACTTGGGGGAGCTGAAGGGTTAGCTTATCTTGCATTACTTGCTGGTATATTAGTGCTCGTTGCACAAGTGACGAATTATGGTTATATACCTAATGCTGTGCCAATGGAGGGGGGAATGTGCCAGTAGTAGTGTTAATAATTATAATACCTATGTGCTGGATATATCATGGTCGATATCTATCTAATCAAAAAGCTTTAGCAATAGCGCATCTCTAATACCAAGGTATCCAATAACTCGAATCGGATCCAACCACGCCCTTGCAATTCCAAGGAAAGCAGTTCTCTCTATCCATCCAGCATATAAGTTAGAATAGCCACCATTTCCTTCTTTTGCCACTTCTCGCATTGTACCTAACACACTTAACTTCTGCTTTCTTTGTTCACGATACTTTGATGATGCTATAAGTCGACGTGTCTTTTCAGACTCTTGGAAGATTGGTACAGATTCTTCATCAGTCGTCTTCTTATAATCTTCCTCATCTAAAGGTATTGTTGGTAGTAAGATTCGAGTTCGTGCAACATCAAATGGAGTCGTTAAGAAAGCACAGAGGCATGCTACTGCAATTGTCTCGACTTCATACTGTCCAAGATTTTCACCTTGAGTGGTAATCGCTGCATTGAGAAAGATTCTACTCATTAAGAAGGGTATATCTGTAATTATCATGCTCGGAAGCAACGCCCAACTATCCTTTAGCCAATTACCAAAATCTGACTTGACATTGTTATCACCAAAGACTTGTAATCGGAGTGCCAATACATCAGCCGGTGTTCTTATTGCCAAAGCCGACACATCAGCCACAAAGGCAGCCAATAAGTTGACGACCAGTGCGTTCAAATACAATCCATCATCTCCAGAAGGTAATAAGTTCTGAACGAATTGTACTTGTAATAATAATGAGAATAACCGTCTTGATACCTCTTTTGCTCCCGAGTACACTCCAGAAGCTGGTACCGTGATGAGTAGTGATGGCAGTATACCTGAGTATAAATCACCTCGTTTAGCCTCATATATAAACGTTAGCCATGAAAGCTTCAGCTTTCTTGAAAGTGATCTTTTCTTATTTGAGCCGCTATTCGATGTTCGGGCTTGAACTCTTGCCTTTATAGTAGACAAGGGATATAATAGTCCCACTCGTACTGATTCAGTCAAACTACCTGCAAACACCGATGCAATAAACAGCTGATTATTTGGAATAGATTTCAGTACTTGCAATGATGTAAATTGCTTGCTAACTAATGGCTGCATCGAAGAGGGCAGATATTGCAAGAAGGGTGGTTGGTATTCATATACTTTCACCTTTTGAAGTTTATCTCGATCTATCTTCACTTTAGGTATAGTTGAATCTAAAGGCCTTTGAGCATCCTTGCATTCCAACTCCACATCAATCTTATTCTCTTTTGTTATTGTTTGTAAGTCAGTTGTTTTTAATTCACTACCTTTCTTTTGTGTTGGACTGGAGGCACTTGTTGTTATCACCTTTGGTATACTACTATCAGAACTTGATAATAATGTTTGATATTGTAACACATTTTCGGTATCTCTATGAAATAATCTTTGATATGCTATCTCAATTGAATTGCGATATATTGGTGCATCTCTTTTCACTTCTATTTTCTGTTGCACTATAAAAGATGATGGGATATCCATTGCAGTAGCTTCTTTAACACTACTACTAAACACTAATAATGTACCCGCCGCAACAATAGATGTACTCGCTATTGCAAATCTTGCGTCATCAATATCAAAACTACTCTGACACTTAATATATCTAATTCTATTGTTACTCACTGGTTTATGGTGTCGAGGGAAATTATGTTGCCAAGCCCCGCAATAACTCGCTGCAATACTCATCGACAATATAAACTGCCACGTTATTGGTCTACACATAATTAGATATAACTGTATTCAAAATATGTACCTACCATGTCATCACAGCATAATATCGTAAACATTTATAAAAACTAAAATACTGAGATAGCGGTATTGAAGGATACCGCTGAGATTTATAACTTCTTTGCTATCTTTTGTCTTTAGCTATCCTACCTACTCTTGATGATCACATACCTATATACGTACTTGTGATGTTTCTACTCTTCTATTGATATCATGCTATTACTAATCACCGCCATTGTGGCAATTACCAACCTTTACACAGCCGCAGAAGCTTTCTGTCCATCACCAACGACACATAAATCATCATCTATGCAAACAACTACATCTCTTAAATCACAAACCAATGAAGAGACAATCATAATTGGTGGAGGACGAATAGGTTCATTGATATCACAGAATGCCAAACTATTAGGCCGTAATGATCCTATATCGACATCTATAGATGCTAATGGTAGTGGTCCAATATTCATTGCAACTAGAAATGATGTACTAGGGCAAATAGTGGATGATTGCCCTGCATCACGAAGAAAAGATTTAGTATTTCTTCAAAATGGCTATCTCGATAATTTCTTAGAAAGCAAGGGGCTGTTGGATAATACACAAGTTTTATTATATCTGGCTGTTACTGCCTTGGGTGCCGATCCCATAGACGATATCATAAGTGTAAATCCTGAAGGCTTGACGGCTGCAACTGGAATACATTCACAAGCATTTGCTGATAGGTTAGGTGATTTGGGTCTTAAGTGTAATGTTGTGAATGCAGAGGAGTACCGTCCAGTAATGTTTGAAAAGTTAATGTAAGTTTGTATGTACTTTGTAATGTTTGCAATATGCTCTACATTGTTCTGACTATAAGTTGCAATGACAAACAAACATGCACATCGAACAAACAATAATGACACATCTTAGATGGATTGCAACATATATGCTTGTGGGTACAGCAAAAGATTGCTCAAGTGTAGGTCAAGCTGGAGCAGAGCATACCAAACTCGTTCAAGATGTAATCTCTGAGTTGGTTTCTGCAATTAGTACAAAAGAGGGAATTACATTTAAACCTGGTAGTATTGAACGATTAGCGGCATACACAGATGTGGTTTCCAACTTTCCGTGTGCGGTGAAGGAATTTGAATGGCGTAATAAGTACTTTTATGATTTGGGGGATGATGCATGTCCATTGCATAATGGTTTGTTGAAAGAGTGTGCTTCTGCTGGCAAGCTGGGTTTTGATCTATAGCAACAGCACAAGCCCAGTCATTAGAGAGTCACGCTATTAAGGGAAACAGAGCCAGTATAGAGATCTCACATAGTAAACTGAAACATCTAAGTTAAATAACTAACAATCATGGCTATTCGGCGAAGATCTCATGCAAAATCTTGAAGGATACCTCTATCCTCAACATCAACGAACTGATACTTCCACTTTTCACTTCCTCATCGTCATCATACAAAGCAATTGGCAGAAGTTTATGCTCATAGACAGCCACCTCGTCCTCATATAGCAGCAGTATGAGAGCTATAATAAACTCTTCATCTCGTATCGCGGCACGCGCTGCGGCTCGTAGATCTCAGACAACAATCGGTATTAACAATTGCAATAAAAATTATCTGCTCATTAACCAAAGAACATCAAGTGCCATTTTTAATAATACATATCGATTCAAGGCTAGTGTACCACTTCCTGAAGAAGAAGAAGAAGATGATAATAATAAACCACATGCTTCATCAAATCATGAAGATGAGGATACCGTCCGTATCGACAATAACACATCAGATGTTATTGAAGATTATACATCCAAAGCAGGCACTCCATCACCTTGGGCTGTCTTCGATGCTTGGGGTGCAGGCGAGGGTATCGTAGAGCCACTAAGTGCCGAAGAAGAAGATATGTTATCACCCGATATGGTACGTATCCCAACCACTGAAGAGGAAAGCTCTACATTACCAGATGAAAGTTCTATATTGAGCAGTTATGACAAATTGTTGAAGAGGAAGTCTTCTGTACACTTTGGTTACCCTTACAATTTAATGTACAATCATGAAGGTGAGTAGTATTACATCTATTGTAAAGTGTGTGAAATTAGAGAAGCGTTGCAATGTTGTATTGTGCTATTTCACCTAATATCAAAAAATGCTCACATCTTGTGCTCATTCTCGTCCTATGTGATACTATCTGTTGTTCCCAACACACTTTACATTACAAAGAACTATACGAATTCATGAAATACAGTATTAACAACTTGGGTGATCCCTTCATCACATCCAATTATGGTGTACATTCACGTCAGTTTGAATGTTCAGTAATTGATTTCTTTGCAGATTTATGGAAGATGGAAAAAGATTCCTATTGGGGATACGTTACCACCTGTGGTACCGAGGGTAACTTACATGGTATATTATTAGCAAGGGAATGTCATCCTGATGGTATATTATATTCATCAAGGGAGACACATTACAGTATCTTCAAGGCCGCAAGGTATTATCGTATGGATGCCAAGGCTATCCCTACCTTGCCAATGGGTGAGATTGATTATGACGCATTGGCATCGGAGATCGCCAAGAATCGTGACAGGCCTGTGATTATTAATGTTAACATTGGTACTACTGTTAAGGGTGCAGTTGATAATCTTGATCGGATATTGCGTATCTTAAAGACGTTGGATATCCCCCGTGAACGATTCCATATCCATTGTGATGGTGCATTATTTGCAATGATGATGCCATTCGTTGATTGGGCACCTGAAATATCATTTGAAAAGCCCATTGATAGTATTGCCGTGAGTGGACATAAGATGCTTGGATGTCCCATGCCCTGTGGTATCGCCTTGAGTCGTAAAGAACATGTTAAGAAGGTTGAGCAACGTATTGATTACTTGAACAGTGTTGATACTACGATTATGGGAAGTAGGAATGGACAAGCGGCTTTGTATCTCTGGTATTCGTTGAGAAAGAAGGGTATTGCGGGTATTAAGAGGGATGTAGTGTGAGTAGTATTTACCATATCTTTCTTAGACTTTGTTGTTTGTTTTGGATTGTTCTGTCTCTCACCATTTACAATCTAAATCTATATGATCTATAGACATTGCATGGAAACTGCCGGATATTTACGTGACAAGATCACAGAAAAAGGTCTAACTTGTCGTCTTAATGATCTCTCTTGCACTGTCGTACTCGAGCGTCCCATGGATGATAGGTTCATCAAACGTTGGCAATTGGCATGCGAGGAGGATATTGCACACGTTGTTGTTATGCCCAATGTGACCAAAAATAAGATTGATAAGTTCGTTGAGGAACTTGTGGAATGTAAGAATGAGTTTGGAAGGATGAAACCAATTAGAAGTGATGGGCCATTGATGAAGTTGCAGAGTACTAGTTGGGGCGGAAGTGCTGTCGCTCCTAGTGTAAGTGACTTCAAGGAAGATTTCTAAAGGAGATAGATTACAGAGAAAGAAAGTTACTTGATGAGCTTCCAGAGAAAGAGAGGAAAGAAAGATATGTGTGCGGTTTGATCAGCTGTGTCAACATGGTCATAAGATATGTAAAGTTGTAGCAGACCATTGACCAACTAGCTGGGTATATCCTCAAGTAATATCCGATTATTGGCAAACTTTCTTCCTACACTACATATATCTATATAAAATGAGCTCAATGATCATTAAGCTCACTAATAGGTTTTCACTTTCGACTTCCCATTTGCTTTACCGTTTGCCTTGCCATTGGTAATGACTGACTGAGGTACTGGACTGTTCTTCTTTTTTGTAGTCTTCTTCCCTCCAAAAAAGAGACGAAGCGGACAAAAGAACCATACAATGGAGAAGACAGCACCAATTGTTCGGAAAATGAGTGAGCGGCACATTATAACAAGGAAGAAGGCTGCCACCATAATCAATATATCCACAACCTTCTCGCCATTTTCTGATGCATCATCAAGAAAGCTGGCTAGCCAAGTTGGTACTTTCTCATTCAATTTGTTCTCTCGAATGATACCAATCGATGTCTTGGCACCTTCCTTCACAGCCAAGGCAGCGTTTGAACGTGCTGCTTGTACTCCCTCTTGCGACTTTTGTAATGCCACGGCTGCCTCCGTTTTGATGGTTGAAACCACAGGAGAAACATGCTCCATATATACTGGTAAAACTTTCTCATTGTACACTGGTAAGACTTTCTCATTGTAGACGGGGAACACATGCTCATTGTATAACGGGACAAGCTTTGTATTCACGATATCCGCCACATGTTGATCATATATGTCCGATACCTTATCAGTTGCCTCGTCAAGAGTTTTTTGAATACTGGGTAACAAATCATTTTGGACGTATACCAAACCATCACTGGCTTTACTCTGAACCAATTCAACTTGTGTACTAAGTCCATCTGCTAAAGCTTTGTGCCCATTATCAAGTCCTTGAGCAGCACTATCCAATACATTATTGACAAACCGTTGACTATCCTCCTTGAATAATGTAACGTTGCAATATCCAGCACTGGCATGTAGTTCCTTCCAGTACGAGACTTCCTCCTCAAGCTTGAAACTTTCCTTCTTACTCAATTCCAAATCACTTTTCAACGACTGTTGTGCATTCTTTTCATTAGCGAGCATATCTTGCAACTTTATCTCCAACTCTTTTGCCTTTGAAATTTCTTCCTT